>ENA-OYXX01000977-OYXX01000977.1-human-gut-metagenome-genome-assembly--contig:-NODE-977-length-11722-cov-4.652010_pt1 | contig 11722 bp, 4 predicted proteins | sample MGYA00243976_ERZ653434 | MGnify/ENA primary metagenome ERZ653434 (study PRJEB26926, sample SAMN06165112) | human gut metagenome | biome: ENVO:00009003; feature: ENVO:2100002; material: ENVO:00002003...
TGAGGTCTTTTTTATTTTCTAATCAAAGTTTTTGCACTTCGATTTTGAAAGTACACTTAACAATCGCGAAAAATCCGCGGATCACCCCACGCGGACCACACCGTTTCCTCCGGGCCCCGGTCCTTAAGGTCGCAGAGGGAGGCCGAAACACAGCGATGCGCAGCCGGGGATGAGTCAGCTGCGCATCACACGCTATATTTTTGTTTTCGCCCCGCGCGGGGCTCAGAACTGATAGAGGCAGAGAATCAATGCCTGGGCTGCCACAACACGCAGAAACATTGTCAGAGGATATACCGTTGAGTAGGCCACGGCCGGAGCGTCGTTGCCCACGGTTCCGGTGGCATAGGCCAGTGCCGGTGGGTCGGTATAGCTGCCCGAGAACATACCCATGATTGTCAGCATGTTGATTTTGTAGACTCCGCGGGCTACGCAGCCCACGATGATGAGCGGTATGAACGTGATGATGAAGCCCCAGATGACCCACCACATACCGGTCACGTTGAAGACGGTCTCGGCGAAGCCCTTGCCCGAAGATATGCCCACCGAGGCGAGGAACAGACAGATGCCGAGCTCGCGCATGAGCATTGACGCGGACGTAGAGGTGTATGTCACGAGTTTCAGCTTGTAGCCGAAGCGGCTCAGAAGTATGGCCACAATCAGCGGACCGCCGGCGAGGCCGAGCTTCATGCCGAAGCCCAGGTTGACCGAGCCGATGATGATGCCGAGCATGATGCCGACAAAGATGGTAATGATGTTTGGCTGGTTGAGACGCTTGAGCGAGTTGCCAAGGCGCTCGGCCACGCGGTTGATGTCTTCGATGTTGCCCACCACGGTGATGCGGTCGCCCATCTGGAGCCTCAGGTTGGGCGAGGCCAGCAGGTCGACGCCCGCACGGTTGACGCGTGTGGCGTTAAGGTGATAGGCGGCTCGGAGTTTAAGCGAGCCGAGAGTAACGCCGTTAAGCTCGCTTTTGGTGATGACGATGCGGCGCGAGACAACCTGGCTCGGAACCTGCTCCCAGTCGAGCTCGACCTCGGGTCCGACAATCGAGCGGAACATATCGACATCGTTGGGCGCCAGGACGGCGAATAGCTTTTCGCCACGTGTGAGCTTCGTCGTGGAGTTGGGGATATACACTTTGCCCTCGGGCGACATTATGCGCGAAACGACGAAGTCGCAGCGTATGATGTCGTGCAGCTCCCTGAGATCCTTGCCTTCGAGCAACGGGTTGGTGACGTCGAACGTCAGTTTGAGCGGCTGCTGATTGCCGGCCTCGGCCTCGTCGACGAGCTTACGGGCCTCTTCGTTCAGATTGACACGGAAGATGGCCTTGATGACAAACATCGAGGCAATGATGCCGATTACGCCGAGGGGATAGGCTGCCGCGTAACCCATTGACATGACGTTGATAGCGTCGAGGTCGCCGGCAGTCTGCTGGGCAGCGGCCAGTCCGGGAGTATTGGTGACAGCGCCCGACATAACACCTACAAGTGTGGATATATCGGTTTGTCCGTCAATATAGAAAATGGCCAGCACGATGGCGACGTTCAGGATAATCATCAGAACGGCCAGGCCGTTGAGCAACACTCCGCCCTTCTTGAACGAGGAAAAAAACGAGGGTCCGACCTGCAGACCGATGGAGAAGATGAAGAGTATAAGACCGAACTCGCGCACGAACTTAAGAACCTCGGCATTCACCACATATCCGAAATGACCCATAAGGATACCGACAAAAAGCACGAATGTGACGCCGAGCGATACTCCACCGACTTTTATTTTTCCGAGAAAGACACCCGAGGCGATGACAAACGAGTAGAGCACAAGAGTGCTCGCCAGCGAAGTCGACCCTGGGCCCAATAGTTCAAGAAACCAGTTCATATCTTAATATCTGAAATAATTGCAAAAATATGCTTGTTACATGCCGATGCCGGAAGCGCTGTCTCGGCGACCTGCCGCCGGCTGTGAATTTTAGGCTGCAAAGTTACGCAGATTTTTTGTTAAACTGCCAAAAGTCGCTACTTTTGTAAAAAACAACTACAAAAACCTTAACATCGACGGGCTATGAGATATTTTATTTCTGCGGGCGAGGCTTCCGGCGACCTCCATGCCTCGCAGCTGATTGTCAGCCTCAGGGAACAGGACCCGGCGGCCGACTTCACATTTCTCGGCGGCGACAGAATGGCTGAAGAAGCGGGCACCTCTCCCCTGCTCCACTACCGCGACATGGCATTCATGGGCTTCAGCGAGGTCCTGCGCCATCTGCCGCGTATCTTCTCGAATCTGGCCACGGCGCGTCAGGCTCTCGAACAAAAGCGCCCCGACGCGCTCATTCTCGTCGACTATCCCGACTTCAATCTGAAGCTGGCGCGCACCGCCGCCGGTCTCGGCATACCCGTCTACTATTACATTCCGCCTAAGGTCTGGGCGTGGAAGGAATATCGCGTGAAGGACCTGCGCCGGCTCTGCCGCCGCATCTTCGCCATCTTCCCCTTCGAGAAAGTTTTTTACGCCCGTCACTCCATGTCAGACATGGTTGAGTATGTCGGCAACCCGTCGGTCGAGGAGTTTGACGGACAGTTAGGCCGCACGATGGCCTATGAGGAGTTCCGCACTTTTCACGACCTGACCACGCGCCCGATGCTCGCGCTCGTGCCCGGCTCACGCCACGGGGAGGTACGCAACAATCTTCCCGTCATGGCTGCCGTCGCGCGCCACTACCGTCAGCTCCAGGGCGTCGTGGCCGCCGCGCCCGGCATCGAGATGGAATTCTATCGCCGCTACACTACGCTACCCGTCGTCCGAGGCGTCACGCCCGACCTTATGGTTCACGCCTGTGCCGCGCTCGTCACTTCAGGCACGGCCACCCTCGAATGCGCTCTTGCAGGAACGCCTCAGGTTGTCTGCTACCGCGCCAATGGCTCCCGACTGAGCTACACGCTGATGAAGCGGCTGCTCAAGGTCAGCCACGTCTCGCTGCCCAACCTCATCGCCGGTCGCACGATTATTCCCGAAATGCTGCTCCACCACTGCAATCCCGCCGAGGTGACCGCCGCCCTCGACAACATTCTCGACGGCAAACCGGGACATGACGCACAACTCAAGGGCTACGCCGACATGCGCGCCCGTCTGGGCGAAAGCCGCGCCTCGGAGCGCGCAGCCGCCCGAATCGTAGCGGACCTCTCCCGCTAAAGCATACATCACCGTTAAATGACACAGCCCCGCGGCGCCTGAGTGCGTCGCGGGGCTGTCGTTATAGGGATATGGTTCTTATCAGCGGATGGCAATCTTGAGTGTGCCGGCGCCGTCGGCGCTGACAACATAGATGCCATTGGCCAGATGTCCGAGGTCAACACGGTCGAAGCCTTCGGCAACCTTGGCTCCGGCAACGGTGTAGACTGCAATAGCCGAGCCGGGGGCGCTGACTGTGCGTCCGTCAAAGCTGATTGAAGCGGCGACGTCAGAGCCGATGTTGTCAATCGAGCTGCTCTTTCTGACGGTGACTTCGGCAGTGGCGGTAGCGCCGTCGAGAGATGCGGTTACGGCGGTAGTGCCTTCACTCAGGCCGGTGAGTGTCACGATGATGGTGTTGTCATCACCGAGTTCGCTACCGGTCATTTCAAGTTTCGACTCGTCGGCAATCTCGAAAGTGAAGCTCTCGAGAAGTGCGTCGAGATTCTCGGCGTCGAAGCCGGTGAGGCTGATTGTCAAAGCGAGTGTCTTGCCTACCTCAACCTCGGCCTTGGCCGGATTGATGGTCAGCATGCCGGTCTCGAAGTAGAGACGGGGTGCGCCGGCGTTTGAAGCGGCGTTCCAAGGCTCGTCGGTGGTTGTGCCGAACTTATAGCCGAGACCTTCGAAGAAGTCAACGGTGGCCTCAGAGGCGGCGATTGATTTGCCCTCGGTTGTGGTGGTATCGTCAGCCACGCCGGCGGCCACCTTATCGAGTGTGGCGACAGCATAGTTGTTTACCAGACCTTTGTCAGCCTCGGCGGGGTCACCGTAGATGGGATTCCAGTCTGAGTCATAGTCGACGATTTCGGGCTCGTCGTTGACGGCCGAGCGGCCCACGATACGGTGCATGGTGTCGTTCTGACCGGTATATTCCCCCTCGCCTGCGGGTTCACCGCTATAGGTCAGCGAAGTCAGGTTGACATAGCAGCCTTCGACCACAGCGCCCTGAGGTGTGGGCTCCTCACCGGTCTCGCCGCCCGAGTAGCTGCCCTGTAGCGTGCCGAGGATACCGCCGGCGCAGGGACCACCTCCCCATCTGGGAGCCTCGGTGGCCTCGATGCTGCCCTGAACGTGACAGAAGCGTACGGCTGAGCGCGAACGGTTAGAGCCGGCAACACCACCCACCGTGTTTTTAGCCTTGAGGGCCGCTTTTACGTGACAGTTGACGACAGCACCTGAGTTAGACTCGAGAGCGCCGACGATACCGCCGACCTCGGTCTCGCCGGTCACTGAGCCGCGGAATGCGCACGCACTGACAGTTGCGCTCGTGCGGGTCTTGCCGACAATACCGCCGGCCAGGCCGCTCTCAGCTTTCACTGTGCCCTCAACCGAGCAGCCGCTGACAACGGTGTTGAGGTTGGCATTGCCGACAATACCGGCAACACCCGATTTGCCGCTGAAATCGGCGCCATAGATATGTATGTCCTTAACGGTGGCATAGCGGGCCTCCCCGACAAGGAATCCCTGGTCGTCGTCGGTAGCCTCGAAGACAGGGTTGACAAATGTGATATTCTTCACCGCGGCGAGGTCGCCGCTGTTGGCCATATTGTTGGTGAGGTGAGGGAAGAGCGAGCGTCCGGTCAGATGGAGATTGCTGACTGTGTGACCGCGGCCGTCGAGAGAGCCAGCAAATTCAAAAGAAGAAGGTTCAAACGACATGCCACGAGCATCGATGTCGGCTGCAAGCACATAGTGGGCTGTGGGGAAAGCCTTAATCTGCAACAGACCTCCGGCAGTCGTAATCTGATATGGGTCTTCGGGTGTGCCGGTTCCGGCCTCGAAGTAGGACAGAGGCAGGTTGTAGGCCTTTGTGGTGAAGCCTTCCTCTTTGCTGAAGATTACAATCAGACGCGGAGTGTCTGACTTCAGGTTGGCAAAGAAGACTGAGACGAGAGCGCCGAGATCACTGTCGGGCTCAACGTTCAGAATGCTGCCGATTTCGGGGTCGGCGCTGACAACGAGGAGCTCTTCCTGAGAGGCTGTTGAACCCGGGATACTACGCTTAACCAGCGCCATGTATTCGCGGTTGTCGTCGAGGTTGAAAGTGTAAGGGTCAAAAGCGTCACCGTTCATATAAATCTGGGCGTCGATAATATCCTTGCCGAGTTTGAGACGGTCGATATGGTCAATTCGGGCGTCGCGGGTTATGTATGCCACGTCATTGAAGACATTCCCCTCGCTGTCAGAATAGCCGCGGGTAGCAGCCGAGACATAGAGATATGAGTCGCCGCCGGGGACACGATCGGTCGAGGCCGAAATCGTGGCATCCTCACCCTCGATGATAACCGGCAGGGTCTGCTCTACCTCACCGCTTATTAGGCTGACAAAATCATATAAGAAGTTGTCGCCGTCCGGACGGATGAACATGACCTGAGGGTCAAAGCCGGGGATGTCACTCATGAAGTAGCCTGAGGCCACTTTGTCGGCCAGCGTGATTTTCGCTTCGGCTGAAGCATCCTGATCCTTGGCTGCGCTCGGACGGACGTCGTAGCTGTAGAGATAGCTGTCGCTGGCGCTGATGTAGTTCTCTTTGGTGACAATCAGCCAAGGGTTGCCGTCCTGGCTGTAACGGCCGAACGACAGGTCGTTCATATAAGAGAACGCGCCGACATAGAGGAAGTAACGGTCGTCGACGGTGGCATTCGAGGGGATGCGCGTGGTTGAATATTTCTCGGGAGCGCTGGCCCACGCCGACGGGAGGGTGTAGAGGTCTACAATGAGCTCGTTGCCGGGTGTCGGGGTCTCGTCGGTGAAGTCATACGGGTTGTTGAACCAGCAATATTTCATGTGGTTGACAGCAAACCAGGGCTTGCCTTCATAAACATTAGACAGGAACGGCACGGCGTTCTCGCCTGAAATGGTGATGACGGGCACACGCAGTTCGAGCACGGGGTCACCCATGCCCTGATAGCCTGCGTATTTATAGACATGAAAGACATAATCGACCGTGTTCATCACACCGTTGACGTCGGGTGTCTGGGTGTCCTCCTCGGTCAGGAAGGTAATCCAGAACTGCTCGCCCCATTTGTCAGAAGCCGAATTGACAGCTGAGACATAGTAGCCGGGAAGAGTCATCAGTGGCTCCTTCTGACCTCCGAGCGAATAGACACGCGTGGAGGTGTGGTTGACATATTCTTTGGTGTTGATTGACAGTGCAACCATGAGTTCATAGTTGTTGTCGGTATTGAAGAACTTACGGGTCAGCTGGGCGCTGACTTCTACCTGGGCCACACGCACCTCGTCAGCAGCAAGCTCGACGGTGTCTTCAATCTTGCCGACCTCCTCAAAAGCGTCATTGTAGACCGTTACCGTGTATCCCTTGATGTTGTCCTCCTTGTATGAACCATGGTCAATAACCTCCTTGTCATATACGATGGTATAGAACCATGTCGACTGATCAGGCGCATCAAGATAGCCTGTCATGTCGCCGATGGGTAGCGTGGCAACGCCGGCAGCGGGAGCCTTGCGGCTCAGTGCCGAAGGCTGAAGCCCCGGTTCAGACTGTACCTTAGGCATGTACTGCAGAGGCTGCGAGCCACGCAGAAATGCGCGGTTTGTCTCCACAGAGGCAAACGAAGGCATCGACAGCGCCAAAGCTGCCGTTGCTAATAGAAATTGTCTCATTCTGGGTGATTTTAAATGGTTAAAGGTATATATATGGTGTTTCTGAAACATTCACTTTTGTCTACCCGACATAATGAAGCAGTCATTTCTTTCATTTCGAAACGTAAAATTAACCAATAGCAATATAACCGTCTCAATAAATATATGTTAAATCACGTTTAAAGCGGATTCGGCAGCCTCGACCTCAGCGGCCTCGGCATAGACGCCGTCGACATCGTCCTTAGACAGCACGACCAGACGGTCAAACGAACGCTGACCCGTACCGGCGGGAATCAGGTGTCCGCAGATGACGTTCTCCTTCATGCCTTCGAGGTAGTCGACCTTGCCATTGATAGCGGCCTCGTTGAGCACCTTGGTGGTCTCCTGGAACGATGCGGCCGACATGAAGCTCGAGGTGTGGAGAGCGGCACGAGTGATACCCTGGAGAATCTGCTCCGAGGTTGCGGGAACGGCGTCGCGGGTCTCAACAAGCTTTTTGTCGCGCCGTTTGAGCATCGAGTTCTCGTCGCGCAGACGGCGGGCAGTGATGATCATACCGGGACGCAGAGCTTCGGAGTCGCCGGCGTCGGTGACAACTTTCTTGCCCCATATGCGGTCGTTCTCGTCCATGAAGTTGCGCTTGTCGACAATCTGCTGCTGGAGGAAGGGGGTGTCGCCCGGATCGATGATGGAGACTTTGCGCATCATCTGGCGCACGATTACCTCGAAGTGTTTGTCGTTGATTTTCACGCCCTGCATGCGATAGACGTCCTGAACCTCGTTGACGATGTATTCCTGAACAGCCGTCGGGCCCATAATCGAGAGGATGTCGGCCGGCGTGATGGCGCCGTCAGACAGCGGGGTGCCGGCGCGAACATAGTCGTTCTCCTGCACGAGAATCTGCTTCGACAGGGGCACAAGATATTTCTTGACCTCTCCGAGTTTCGAGGTGACTGAAATCTCGCGGTTGCCTCGTTTTACCTTGCCGAAGTTAACCTCGCCGTCGATTTCGCTGACGATGGCGGGGTTCGACGGGTTGCGGGCCTCGAAGAGCTCCGTGACACGCGGCAGACCACCGGTGATATCACCGGCGTTACCGGCCGCGCGCGGAATCTTGATGAAGATTTCACCGGGTTTGACCGGAGCGCCTTCGTCGAGCATCAGGTGAGCGCCCACAGGCAGAGCATAGGTCTTCAGTACCTGACCATTTTCGTCGACGATGTTGGCTTCGGGAGCCTTGGTCTTGTCACGTGACTCGATGATAATCTTCTCCGACAGACCGCTCGACTCGTCTGAGTCGACGCGATAGGTGACGTTCTCGACAAGGTTGACATATTCGATTTTGCCGCCGACCTCGCTGACGATGACTGCGTTGAAGGGGTCCCACTCGCAGATGACGTCGTCCTTGTGGAGCTGGGCGCCGTTGTCGAAGTAGAGTTTGGCACCATAAGGGATGTTGGCCGAGGTCAGCATCATCTTGGTCTTGGGGTCGAGAATACGCATCTCGGCCAGACGTCCGATAACAACCTCGACATTGCGGCCCTTGGCGTCAAGTTCGTCGGTCTTGACGGTGCGGAGCTCGTCGATTTCGAGGATACCGTCATAGCGCGACTTGGTCGACGAGATGGCTGCGACGTTCGAGGCGACACCACCGACGTGGAATGTACGAAGTGTCAGCTGTGTGCCCGGCTCGCCGATCGACTGTGCGGCGATAACGCCCACGGCTTCACCTTTTTGCACCATGCGGTGTGTGGCGAGGTTGCGGCCGTAGCACTTGGCGCATACGCCCTTCTTCGACTCGCAGGTCAGCACCGAACGGATCTCGACAGACTCGATGGGCGATTTCTCGATGCGCTCAACGGCGGCTTCGGTGATTTCGTCGCCTGAGGCAACAATCAGCTCGCCGGTAGTCGGGTCTATAATATCGTGAACCGAGACGCGGCCCAGGATACGCTCGCCGAGCGACGCCACGACTTCGTCGTTGTTTTTGATTTCGGTGCAGACGAGTCCGCGGAGTGTGCCGCAGTCTTCCTCGTTGATAATCACATCGTGGGCGACGTCAACAAGACGACGTGTCAGATAACCGGCGTCGGCGGTCTTCAGGGCCGTATCGGCCAGACCCTTACGGGCACCGTGTGTCGAGATGAAGTACTCGAGCACCGACAGACCTTCCTTGAAGTTTGCCAGAATAGGGTTCTCAATGATCTGACCGCCTTCGGCACCGCTCTTCTGAGGCTTGGCCATCAGACCGCGCATACCCGACAGCTGACGAATCTGGTCTTTAGAACCACGGGCGCCCGAGTCAAGCATCATGTAAACAGGATTGAAGCCCTGCTGGTCGGCCGAAATCTGCTTCATCAGCGTGTCGGCCAGACGTGCGTTGACGTGTGTCCAGATATCGATAATCTGGTTGTAGCGCTCGTTGTTGGTGATGAAGCCCATTGCGTGGTTGGCCAGAACTTCGTTGACCTGGTCGTAACCTTCCTGGACATATTCGGCTTTTTCCTTCGGGATAATGACGTCGCCGAGGTTGAACGAAAGGCCACCCTTGAAGGCCATATAGTAACCGAGGTTCTTGATGTCGTCGAGGAATTTGGCCGAGCGGGGGATACCGCACGACTTGATTACGCGCGAGATGATGGTGCGCAGCGACTTCTTCGACAGAATCTCGTTGACATAACCGATTTCCTTGGGCACATACTGGTTTACCAGCACGCGGCCCACAGAGGTGTTCTCCACCAGATGGCGGATGGGGTTGCCGTCTTTGTCGATGTCGTCGACAACAACAGACACGGGAGCGTGGAGTGTCACGCGGCCTTCGTTGTAGGCAATCTCGGCCTCTTCGGGACCGTAGAACTTCAGGCCTTCGCCCTTGTCGCCCTTGCGGAGTTTGGTGATATAATAGAGTCCGAGCACCATATCCTGTGAAGGCACCGTGATAGGAGCGCCATTGGCGGGGTTGAGGATGTTGTGCGAACCGAGCATGAGCAGCTGGGCCTCGAGCACAGCCTCATTGCCGAGAGGAAGGTGCACGGCCATCTGGTCACCGTCGAAGTCGGCGTTGAAGGCCGTACATGCCAGCGGGTGAAGCTGGATGGCCTTACCCTCGATCATCTTGGGCTGGAACGCCTGAATGCCGAGACGGTGAAGTGTCGGTGCACGGTTGAGCAGCACGGGGTGGCCCTTCATGACGTGCTCGAGGATGTCCCAAACGACGGGTTCCTTGCGGTCAACAATCTTCTTGGCGCTCTTGACAGTCTTGACGATGCCGCGCTCAATCAGTTTGCGGATGACAAACGGCTTGTAGAGCTCGGCGGCCATGTCTTTGGGAAGACCACACTCGTGCATTTTCAGCTCTGGACCTACGACGATAACCGAACGGGCCGAGTAGTCGACACGTTTACCGAGGAGGTTCTGACGGAAACGGCCCTGTTTACCCTTGAGCGAGTCAGACAGCGACTTGAGGGGACGGTTTGAGTCGTTCTTGACGGCCGAAGATTTGCGTGAGTTGTCGAGCAGCGAGTCGACAGCCTCCTGAAGCATGCGCTTCTCGTTGCGGAGGATGACGTCAGGAGCCTTGATTTCGAGCAGGCGTTTAAGACGGTTGTTGCGGATGATGACGCGACGGTAGAGGTCGTTAAGGTCGGAAGTGGCGAAACGACCGCCGTCCAGAGGCACGAGCGGGCGCAGTTCGGGCGGAATGACAGGCACAGCCTGGAGTATCATCCACTCGGGTTTGTTGCGGCCACGCGACGCACGGAACGACTCCACAACCTGAAGACGTTTGAGGGCCTCGGTTTTGCGCTGCTGCGAGCCGTCGGTGTCGGCCTGGTGGCGCAGCGAATAGCTGAGCTCGTCAAGGTCGATGTCCTTGAGCAGGTCATAGATGGCCTCGGCACCCATTTTGGCTACGAACTTGTTGGGGTCGTTATCCTCGAGGAGCGAATTCTCTTTGGGAAGCTTATCGACGATGTCGTAATATTCTTCCTCGCTCAGGAGGTCGAGTTTCTCGACGCCTTCGACATTGCCCGGATTGATGACAACATAACGTTCGTAATAAATGATGTTGTCGAGCTTCTTGGTGGGCAGGCCCAGCAGATAGCCGATTTTATTGGGGAGAGAGCGGAAATACCAGATATGTGCCACGGGGACCACGAGCTTGATGTGGCCCATGCGCTCGCGGCGCACCTTCTTCTCGGTGACCTCGACGCCACAACGGTCGCAGACGATGCCTTTGTAGCGGATGCGCTTATACTTTCCGCAGTGACACTCATAATCCTTGACAGGGCCGAAGATGCGCTCACAGAAGAGGCCGTCGCGCTCCGGCTTATATGTGCGGTAGTTGATGGTTTCGGGTTTGAGCACCTCGCCGCTTGACTTTTCAAGAATCTCTTCGGGCGATGCCAGACCGATGGAGATTTTCGAAAATCCGGTTTTTTGTTTTGTATCTTTTCTAAAAGCCATTGATGGTGGTTAAAAAGTCGGTGTCAGTTTAATGTCTGAAATCCTCCCGGCGCGGGGCCGGACACCTGTGGCGGGTATCCGGCCGCGCGGAGGATGGTGGAATATAACGTAAACCCGGCGGGGTTTATTGCTCAAGGTTGACGCTCAGGCCCAGACCGCGGAGCTCGTGGAGCAGGACGTTGAGCGACTCGGGGATGCCGGCGGGCGGCATGGCGTCGCCCTTGACGATGGCCTCATAGGCTTTCGAGCGGCCGGTGACGTCATCCGACTTGATGGTCAGAATCTCCTGAAGAACGTGTGAGGCGCCGAAGGCTTCGAGGGCCCACACCTCCATCTCTCCGAAACGCTGACCGCCGAACTGCGCCTTACCGCCCAGAGGCTGCTGTGTAATCAGCGAGTACGGGCCGATTGAGCGGGCGTGCAT
>ENA-OYXX01000978-OYXX01000978.1-human-gut-metagenome-genome-assembly--contig:-NODE-978-length-11714-cov-8.370015_pt1 | contig 11714 bp, 9 predicted proteins | sample MGYA00243976_ERZ653434 | MGnify/ENA primary metagenome ERZ653434 (study PRJEB26926, sample SAMN06165112) | human gut metagenome | biome: ENVO:00009003; feature: ENVO:2100002; material: ENVO:00002003...
CTAACCGTGATGCAACTACGGCCTAAACGGAGTGAGAAAAGGCCCTCTCTGCTATGTTGACAAATTAACATTCGCGTAACCCGCTGACTGTCAGCGTTTCCCTTTTGAACGAAAAATCGCGTATTTCGCGTCGTAGTGCAGAAATCGCGGTACGGGTACCGTTTAACATACGTTAAAGTAAAATTCTTTCAGCCATGCGGAAGTGACCAGCCGGAAGCCGGCCTCCCGGAAACCACAGATACAGGCACGGGGTAAAGTTAGAAATGAAAGTGAAATGTTTTTTGGACTTCCATCTTTAATACACCACTACAAAGACAGCCATCCGAGTGGAAGAAAAAGAGTAAAATGCAAAGGAAATGGAGAAAAAACAGAGAAATACGAAAAAACATCGTCAAAAATTTGCATTTCTCATTAATTATCTCTAATTTTGCACCCGCAATACAAAAAGCAAAGGACGGGATGTAGCGCAGTTGGTTAGCGCACGCGTCTGGGGGGCGTGAGGTCGCAAGTTCGAGTCTTGTCATCCCGACTTAAGCAAAGACAAGGGGCTGATTTTCAGCCCCTTTATTGTTGGTCGCACGGAAATGGTCGGATAGTGCGAAAACACCTTTATTATTAACGGATATTGCGTGCATGGGCAGAAAAGATGCACTTGCTTGTTGACTCTTTACTTCTATCTTGAATCTATGAAAAGCCCCGAAACATAGAAGTTCCGGGGAAACATGTTATTGCACCGCAAGCCCAACGGCGACTTTTTGTTCAATAACGGTTATATGAAAACCGAAGCTTATTGTATTGTATCAGCAGCTGCACGTATTCGATCAGCCAAATCTATCAATGCGCCTTTTAGCAAATAACGCTCCTCTTCCGTAAATGCCGTTGGTTTCTTATTCCCATCTATACCATCAAGCTTATGATAAAGCCAAGAATTAGACTTGCCAAAATATCTTTTAGATAAATCAGCCCAAGATATAGAAATTAATAAATCCTTCAATTGCTCTTTCATTGTGCCAGCTTGAGGTTCTTTTAATGTCATTGTTGCCATACCTTTTTATTTTTTATGCTCCACCACCTTTCAATGGTAGAACAGTGTTTTCTGAATCTTCCAATGGCTCATCCAAATACTCCATAAATGTCTTTTCTATGTAGTACCTTATTTCCGGCTCGCCATTTGGATAACTTCTTTTATAATTTCGAACAGTCTCGATTAAATCAAATTCTAATTCTGTAAGTGTCAACTTCCTTTTTTTCACCGTCTCATACATTTTTTATTGAACACTACAAAGATAGTACCTTTATTCGTACTGCACAAGAAAAAATATAGTTTTTCTTAACGTAATTCTAATATTTAACATATCAATTCTGCAATTACAAAAATCGGAATGACAAAGAAAAGACTGGGAATTTAAGTGAAAAAAGCTCTGAACATCCGATGTTCTAATAGCAACCGTGAAACAAGATGTCAGCAAGACCAATACGTGGTTGTATCAAAATGCGACGGAAGCACACTGTTGAGCATAGCTAAAAACATGTCCCAACCAAGCACCATGTAACCATTTTGATACAACCTCCATATATTATTTATCGCCGTTCTGGCAGGCTCATTCCGCTACTGCGAAATACACTCCTCCATTGACAGCCATACGCGCACTGTACAGCCCCGCCTCATCCTGAGTGACATTCATTGTTCCGCCGTCTGGCAGATAAGCCTGCACCGTGCCGTCCTCATTGAACCGGAAAAGTTCGGTTTCCTTGCCGTCAACCTTCATCATCCACGAATCATCCTCGGCATTGTGCACGAAATACACTTTCTCGCCGTCAGGCTTTGTCACCTCGTATCCGTCTTTCAGAGTTTTCACGGCATACAGACGCCCGTCCTGCCCCCAGACTTTCTCCACGTGTCCCACACTGGCAATGGGAGACTTACCGCTCCAAAACTCCACAGAGTTCAGCACCAGTAAGTCGGCAGCCCCGCATACGGCATAAGCCGGAGAAATGAGTATGAACACGAGTTCGTTTACAAACTTGTTACTGATACCCTGGTTCCACGACAACAACTTGTTGAAAAGGCCGAACGACCCTATGCAAGAACTCATCACCATTGTACCGGCCATAAAGAGTACGGCCACCTTGAATGTAATTTTTTTCATAGCAATTCCATTGTTTTCAATTTGTTACACCTTTGTTGATTATCTCCATACGGTGAGTGTTTTTCATACACATCCGCACCGCCTTACAAAAATAACGATATCCTCCGACAAAGCACAGCCGGAGTATGATAATTTAACATTAATTTTTCACAATCCATACCTTTTAAGAATAACGGATCGTATCAAAAAGAAAAATATCCGGTATAATTGATGGCATATATAGTTTTTTATCTAATTTTGCACTATGGAAAAGGAACAATCGCAAATAAGAGAACGGGAGCGCACCGGCACAAAAGAACCGCGCAGATATAAAGTAACCATACACAACGACGATTTCACCACGATGGATTTCGTGGTGATGATTCTCACCACGGTATTCTTCAAGAGCGAGGCCGAGGCCGAACGTCTGATGCTCGCCGTTCACCACAGCGACAAGGCTGTGGTGGGTGTCTACAGTTACGACATTGCGACATCCAAAGTGCAGAAAGCCACACACCTGGCACGCGAGGCGGGATTTCCGCTACGTCTGACATGCAGCCCGGAATAAAAAAAAGAGAACTACTTGTACACCGAACCATGACATCTTTATGGAAATATACTATTCACCGTCAGTAAACAAAGCGTTCAACGACACATGGAGCATTTGCACGCAGTTCCGCCATGAATTTGTAATGCCGGAACATCTGCTTATGGCTCTTCTCAAACAGAAAGACTTTGCCGACACCCTCAACAGCACCGGATGCGATGCTGAAGAGCTGGAATCGGAACTCACCACATATTTGGACGGCACAGAAAAGGTGCCCGACACCGTCGAATACGACAGTATCGACACATCCGAACAGATGCAGGAACTGATAGGAACGGCTTTCAGCATCGTAAAGTCGTCGAGTGCACAATGGTTGAAAGTGCCGCATCTCGTAAAAGGCATGATGATGCTTGAAGAGTCGTATGCGGCATACATCCTCCGCAACGAGTTGGATGACTTTGAAAGCGATTTCTTCAGCGAACTGATTTCACGCTACGAGGAGGCCGACAGGAACGGGAATGAGAAAGACAGGCCCACTGACGGGCCGCAACGTTCTTCCGGTGGCGGTGAAAGGGTGGCTGACACTGAGAGAATGGAAGCCGACGAGAAGCCCGACAGCGAGTGGCGCAACCTCGTGGTATGCCTCAACGACCATCTCGAAAGCCGCAACCCGCTCGTCGGCCGGCAACGCGAGTTGGAACGCACCATACAGGTACTGTGCCGCAAGGAAAAGAACAATCCGCTGCACGTGGGTGAGCCGGGCGTGGGCAAGACCGCACTTGTATACGGTCTGGCAAGAATGATAAACGACAACCACGTGCCGGAACGCCTGAAGGGCTGCCGCATATACATGTTCGAGCTTGGCTCGATTGTGGCCGGCACGCAGTTCCGCGGCGACTTCGAGAAGCGTATCAAGCAAATAATGGACGGAGCGGCACGTGAGGGCAACGCCATCGTTTATATCGACGAGATACACAACCTTGTGGGGGCCGGAGCCACGGGCGAAGGTTCGATGGACGCTTCGAACATGCTCAAACCGTATCTCGAGGCAGGCAATATACGCTTCATCGGCTCCACCACATACGAGGAATACAACCGACACTTCGCCCGCAGCAAGGGACTGGTGCGCCGCTTCCAGCAGATAGACATTGCCGAACCGGGCATAGACGAGACCATCGAGATATTGCGCAAACTGAAAAAGAACTACGAGGCGTTCCATCATGTGACGTACACCGACACGGCCATCGACTTTGCCGTGAGGGCAAGCGCACGCCACATCAACGACCGCTTCCTGCCCGACAAGGCCATCGACCTCATTGACGAGGCGGGAGCCTACCGCGAGTTGCATCCGCTCGACAAGCAGAAGCGGCAGACCGTGGACAAGGCACTCATAGCCGAGATTCTGTCGAAAGTGTGCAAGGTGGACGCACTGGCCATGAAGGAGGATGACAACGCCGCACTCGAGACACTCGGAAAGCGCATAGGCGGAAGGATATACGGACAGGACGAGGCAGTACGACAGGTGACAGAGGCCGTGCAGATGGCCAAGGCCGGCCTTACCGACGGCACCAAGCCGCTGGCCTCGCTACTCTTTGTGGGTCCCACCGGCGTGGGAAAAACGGAGGTGGCGCGTGTGCTGGCCGCCGAACTAGGCATAGAACTCGTGCGCTTCGACATGAGCGAATACACCGAAAAGCATACCGTGGCCAAGCTGATAGGCTCGCCGGCGGGATATGTGGGATATGAGGATGGCGGACTGCTCACCGACGCCATACGCCGCACACCCAACTGCGTGCTGCTGCTCGACGAGATTGAGAAGGCCCATCCCGACATTTACAACATACTGCTGCAGGTGATGGACTACGCCCGCCTGACCGACAACAAGGGACGTCGGGCCGACTTCCGCAATGTGGTACTGATAATGACATCCAACGCCGGGGCACAGCACGCCTCGCAGGCAAACGTGGGATTCACCGGCGGAACCACTGCGGGTGAGGCCATGATGAAACAGGTGAAGAAGACATTCAAGCCGGAGTTTATCAACAGGCTGTCGGCCACGGTGGTGTTCAACGACATGGACCGCACCATGGCGGCACTCATACTCGACAAGAAGCTGAAGGAACTGCAGGCACTGCTCACCGCACGGCGCGTAACGATGACGCTGACAGACGATGCGCGCGGGCACCTGCTGCGGCAGGGATTCACACGCGAATACGGCGCACGCGAAATAGACCGCGTGATAGCCTCGCAACTGAAACCGCTGCTGATGCGCGCCATACTCTTCGGACAGCTGAAAAAGGGCGGCACAATGACGATAGGAATGGAAAACGGCGAACTGAAAGTGATGTCAGAGAAAGGAGGAGGTGTAAAGCCATGATATACCGGTTGCGCAATGACCTCTCTTTCCCCGACCCACGCCTGTGCGACGAGCCGGACGGACTGCTTGCCGTGGGAGGCGACCTGAGTATCGACCGCCTGCTGCTGGCATACAGCAACGGCATATTCCCGTGGTACTCGTTCCGCGACTGCGACGAGCCTCTGTGGTATTGTCCCATGCAGCGCTTTGTCATCTTCCCCGACGAGATACACGTATCACACTCCATGCGCACGCTGATGAACAGGAACCGCTACCGCCTCAGTTTCAACGAAGACTTTGACGGAGTCATAGCAGCTTGCAGCGACCTGCGCATCAAGGAACGCGGGGCATGGTTGGGACGGGACATGATAGAGGCCTACACCGAGCTACACCGCCAGGGCTTTGCCGCCAGTGTGGAGGTGTGGGACGGCGAACGGCTCGTCGGCGGTCTCTACGGTGTCTGCATAGGGCGCGCCTTTTTCGGCGAAAGCATGTTCTCTCTTGTGCCGAGTGCAAGCAAACTTGCCCTGATACACCTCGCCCGCTTCTTCAGCACTCACGGCGGACGCCTCATCGACTGCCAGTTTGAAACACCGCACCTCAAAAGCATGGGAGGAAGATTTATCTCGTATGATGAATACATGAAACATATATCGGCGGAATGAATATTCCGCCGATATATGTTTCATGTAAGGAGTTAGAGGAGTTTTAATAAACTACCACCTTGCGGGTCTCGCCGTTGCTCATCTTGACGATGTTGATGCCCTTCTGCGGAGCAGAGAGACGCACACCGTTTGTTGTGTAACGTGCAACCTCCGAAACGCCGTTGGCATCACCTTTAGCCGACTCTATACCAGCGGGGTCGCCTACTGTGAGTGCAGCCGTTTCCGTATTGGTGACAAACTTGTCAAGCAGACTCTCCGACAGGAGCGGACGGCTGATGAAAGCCACAACACGCATGTTCTCCGGCTTCCAGTTGGAAGCGAAGTCCACCACATAATCGTTCTCGTAAGAGTTGCCGTTGAAGTTGATGGCATCTCCGGCTACATTGCTCACATACTTGCGCAATACGTTGTTGTGGGTATATGCGGTAATCCAATTACTACCGTTAAGCTGCCTTGAAACGAGGCCGTCCTCAACAAGGCACACATTCAATACGGCATCTGCGCCCATCACCGCGGCAAAGTCTCCAACAGTCTCACCGTTCACCTTCACCGTCAGTTTACCGTCTGTTGGGTTATAGTTAGCAGCAACATTGATGCTTGCAAACGAAGGATATTCATTGCCGTTCTCATCGATAGCCTCACTCAACCATGTTGCAACCTGATCCTTGTAATTTGCGTTATAGCCAAGAGACTGTGTAAGTGTCAGTCCCTCACCCAGACCGAAATCAAATGCCGTACGATTGTACGAGGCGCTGGGGAAACCGGCCAACGCTTCATACCCTATTATTATATCGCATGCCTCAATATTGTATGGGTCGGGATAATTGGGATTCTGAATGCCATGCACAGACACGCGGGCAATATCATCACGTTTACCCTCAAGAGCTGTAAGTACGGCATCGCCTAAGGGGCAGTATGTGCAGGAAGTAGATGTGAAATGCTCCACAAGCTGCTTCTGATGAGGGAACGACTGAGTGTAAACCGTGAACTGTTCTGTCACCACATCGTCTGCGGTGTTGCTTGCAGGCACTTCGCCGTTTATCTTTGCCACTGAAAGCTTCAGCGTGTGCTTGCCGGCAGCGAGTTCAGCCGGCAGAACAATATTGCCGCTCAATGCACTTGTTCCGTCAGACAAAGCCACCGGAGTTTCGTACGTTGCCACAACCTGACCGTCTACAGCTACATCAAGGGCATACGTCTGGGGCACATTCTTTCCAAAACTGCTTATAGAGAAAGTGAACGTCTCTTTACCGCCTGCCTTGTTATAGGCATAAGCCTTCAAATTTTTCAGGCCAAGGTCATAGTCGGGATAATCCTTTTCTACAACAGCCTGCACACTGAGGCTGCCATACGACTCAGCACCGAGGTCATACCATCCCTTTCCCTGTCCGAGATTGCCATAAACAAATGTTGGCGTTGCCACATCACCGGTAATTGACAGTGGGTAACATTCGTCATTATAGTACTGACCATCATTTGCATTGCTCTGCGTATAATAGTATCCCATAAGTATCTCTGCCACACCCGTCAGATTGAGAGTGTACGGCTTGCTCAGGGTCACTTCGTTCCATCCTGCAACGGAGGTGCCGGTAACAGGTTCCGCGAACAGCTGCTCCTTTATTTTTCCATCCGTATCAATAAGATAAATAAACACAGAATTTACTGTAGTAGCATTTGCAAGACCGTAACGCATCTTGACGATGTTACCGCCATCGAATCTTACCAGATCGCTTGCCTCCAACAACGTAGCCACACCAAGTTCTCCCGGATAATTCGGTAATCCCAAGCCCTGCTGTGATGTGGCCACATCGTCTGTGGTATACGGTCCCATCAGTTTCTGGTTGTCGGCCAGCGTTATCTTCTGCGGAGCTTTCTGCATACCTTTTTTGTTCAGGTCGATAATTCCACCACGCTTCTGAACGACAGCCGTACCGGCCTTTTTTACATCCAACTTGGATGTCTTGCCGCTCTGTGCCGTAGCCATGCCTACAGTCATCAGGAAAGCGGCCAATGTTAGTAAAATTTTCTTCATTGTGTTGATTTTAAATTATAAATAATGTGTTATCTGACAATCTTTTCCGCACTCACGCGCTTGCCGCCGATAACGGTTTCACGCACAAAGAGACCCTTGCCGAGCGACTGCACATCGGCTTCGGTGCCGTTTTCCACCACGCGGCGTCCTGTCATGTCGTAGACATTGTAGGTAGTCAGGCCTGTGGCCTTTACGTCATCAACTCCTGCGGGGTCAGCATAGATACAGTTGATGGTTATCTTCGGGCCATTGGCCTTCAAGGCATATCCAGACGGTAGCTTGATGCCACCCTTTTCTATCCATTCGGTAACTTCCATGGTTCTCAACTGCACGGTAAACCGGGCTGTGCCATACTGTCCTTCCACGGGTGTCCATTCTGCCTGAAGCCCTTTCTTTTCACCAGCCGCAATTGTTCCATTATCAGAAATATAGTCTGCCGGAACAGTCGGAGGACACTGGTTAGGGAAGCAGAACTGCAGCTTGCCGCCTGCCAACTCTTCCGAAACGACATGAGCCGAAACATAAGCCACATCATCAGTCGTGTTCTCCACGTCAATGTCAAACGGAGCCTCCAATGACACTACCAATCCCGGCAATTCAGGCATTTTGTCTATCAGTTCGGCCACAGCCGTATAGGTTCCGCCATCGGGAATCACATTTCCTGTCTTTTGGTCAACAAAACGGAATGTGTTGTCCACCTGTGCATTTGCACCCACATGCAATCCCATGAGGGCCATAACAATAAACAATGTTCTTGTAAAAATCTTCATATACTATAATATTAAGTAAGTCTTTTAAATGCTTTTTATCTTCTATTCTTCCTCCTCCGGCTCGTCCGCCTTGGCTATAACGGGAGCCTTCACCACGTGAAGCACGCCGTCGCCATTGTACACAAAGGCCACCACCGACATGTTCTCCGCCACCCAATGATCGGCGAGAGTGGCCTCGGCCTCAACGGTCTTGTCCTCACCCTTGGCTATGGCAAACGTCTCGCCGTAGGCACCGTTCACCGCAGCACGGAACACATGGTTGTGCACATATTTCATATTAGTCGTGCCCGACGGCATGATCTGCGGAGCCACTATGCTGTCTTCAGTGAGCCACAACTGCAGATTGCCCGAAGCGGCATCCACTCCGTAAGCCTCTACACTTACCGACACCTTGCGTGTGGCCTCGTCGTAGGAGTTTGTAACCTTGAGAGCCACGGGCGACTGCTCGTGCAGCACACTCTGTGCCTGAAGTATCCATCTGTCGGGAAGGTATGTTCCCCCCACACGCCCTATGCGTCCGGAAGGCTGTGCCGGGCTGCCGGCATCCTTGTAATACTGCTCGCCCATATCGGTCTGCAGGGCCAGATTGCCGATGGTTGTCGGGAAAACCATGCCCGAATGTATGGCCACGGCAACAATCTTTCCCGGATAGGCCTCTTCCAGCTGCTCTATCACCGGCACGGCATTGGGGCAGTTTACGCACATCTGCCCCGTAAAGTCCTCTATCAGTACCGAGCGCTGCACCGATGTCGGCCTGTCGGGATCGTCTGGGTTGTCCGGCGGGGTGACGATGCCCGAGTCCACCTTTATAAACCTGTCGTTCTTGTCTATCTCATCGCATGAAGTCAGTGTCAGGGCGGCGCAGGCCACGGCACACATTATACTTCTTATCTTCATCATAACTTTGTTGGCTTAGAAATTATAGTTGTACGAAACGGTGACACCCTTCGATGCCGGAACATAACGGCACACACCGCCCGAACAGTTGTAGCCGGCACGTGTGCGTCCGTAACCCAACTGGAGCCTGTGGCCGCCATGGGTGTAGGTGACGTATCCCGAATAGTAGTGCTCCTTGTCCTGATAAGCTCCGTCGATGTCGGGGCGGCCGTACATGTCGCTCACCGTAACCATGAAGCGCGGCAGTATGGAGAGTTCGAGCAGTCCGAACATCCAGTCGCCGCTCTCGTGGTCGGTAGACAGATACTGTGCCTCGCCACGCAGGGTGAACTTTCGGTTGAACTGATACTTGCCCTCTGCCACGAATATGTCGGAGTGAATCATGCCTCCGTGACCCTCCACCACGGTCTGGTTGTAGAACTGGTTCATATACATAAGGTTGAGCTTGAACTGTTTGGTCAGCTTCTTCTCCACCTGTACGTCCAGATCCTGATAGTACATGCCGTCACCCCATTTCCAGAACGAAGAACCGTAGCCGTCGGTGCCAGGTGTGCCGCCGTCGCGGTCGGTACGGTTGATGCCGTGCACGTGCGAGTAGTTCACTTTCACCTTCGTGCCGTATTTTCCGCCGAGCAGCGTATGCTTCTTGAAGTTGTAGCCCAGCTCGGCCTGATATGCCCACTCGCCGTTGGCATTGGTGGCATAAGGATAGAGGGCGGCCAAAGCATAGGTGTGGTCGAGGGTGAACGCCGGCAGATGGTTGATGAACGATGACGTAAGGGCACCCTCATCGAGCGTACGGCGGCTCTTGAACGCCATGTTGTCACTGCGCTTGGCCTGCAACAGCAGGCTCATGCCGCGCTTCGAATAAGAACCCGAGAGCATGGCCACATAACCCTTGCGGTAGATATACGGGTAACGTTTGTCGTAAACGGGGTCCTGCGTCTTTTGGGCATACTCCGCCAGAAGACTGAAGCCGCCGCGCTGCAGGCGTGCCCTCACGTCGAAGGCGTTGACATTTTGCGGCAGGTTGAGACGGTGGTCGACATCAGTCATTATCACCTCATCCTTTTCGTGCTTGTTGACGAATGAAGCGCCGAGGGTGAGGTATGTGCCGCTCTCACCGAGCGGACGTATCCACCGGTCGAGACCTATCTCCACGTCGGCACCCGATATCAGGGCATCATTGTACGACCAGTAGTTGCGCTGCTTTCCGCTGAGGGCCTTCACCGTCAGTCCGTCGACGGGTTTCACCACCACGCGTCCGCCGAGCAGCGAGTTGTCGATGCCGAGACTGCGCTCCTCGTATGTGCGGAGGATGAAGCCCGAGCCGAACTGCTCGTAGAAGTTACCGGCGGTAACCTCCAGTTTCTTCATGTAGAACTTCACGTAGGCATTGCCGAGTCCCCATCCCTTGAACTTTCTGTCGAATCCGGGCAGCGGATGCTCCAGATATTCCAGCCGGGCACCGGCTTCAAGATATTCGCTGTCGTTGTAGCGGCTCATCACGTTCACGTCGACATAGGTGTTGGTAAGTCCCCAGTCGCTGTATTCGCCGGTACCTATCTTGTTGTCCTCCTGCGGAATGAGCACGTCGCTTTGTATGCTTCCCGTGACGCTGAGTGTCTTCTGGCCGTCATCCTGTGCCGATGCCGTGAGCACGGGGCACACCGCGGTAAAAAGCCCCCATAAAAGTCTGTTGCTTATTGTCATCTCGATAATGTTCTTAATTAAGTGCGGTTATTTCAGAAGTTCGCGTACCTTCTCTATGAGTTCGGCCTCGCCGCCTTCGGTATATCCGTTGTGCTTGTAGACGATGTTACCCTTTCCGTCGACAATGAGCACATATGGTATCATCTGTATGCCGAGCGCACGCTTGAAGTCGCTGTTGGGGTCGAGCAGCACTTCATATTCCCATCCGTTGTTGTCTACGAGAGGTTTCACCTTATTAATATTCTGTGCCTGGTCTATGCTCACGGCAATAACCTTCACCCCCGTTTCCTCACGCCACTCGTCGTATACCTCGCTGATGGCCGAAAGTTCGCGGTTGCAGGGCTTGCACCATGTGGCAAAGAATGAGATTATGAACGGTTTGCCGTCGTTCGACAACTGGTCTGTGCGCACGGTCTTTCCGTTGATGTCCTTCAACTCTATCGACGGCAGCTGCGCCGAGGCCTGCAGCGCGAATGCCACGGCCATAAAAATCATGAAAACTATCTTCTTCATTTTATTACTGATTTTGCAAAATGCTATTAATATATTAATTACGCTTGCAAAGCTACATATTATTTCTGTCTCTTATACACATCTGACGCTGC
>ENA-OYXX01000980-OYXX01000980.1-human-gut-metagenome-genome-assembly--contig:-NODE-980-length-11708-cov-5.212220_pt1 | contig 11708 bp, 10 predicted proteins | sample MGYA00243976_ERZ653434 | MGnify/ENA primary metagenome ERZ653434 (study PRJEB26926, sample SAMN06165112) | human gut metagenome | biome: ENVO:00009003; feature: ENVO:2100002; material: ENVO:00002003...
TACACGTAAGGAGTCGTCGGCAGCGTCAGATGTGTATAAGAGACAGGTTTGGAGGACAGTATGTTTCAGAGTCACTTATGAATACTCTGGCAGAGCTTGAGAAAGCATTTGATGAGGCGATAAGAGACCCTGAGTTCGCTAAGGATTATATTTATTATCTGCATGAATATGTTGGAAGGGCAACTCCACTGTATTATGCAGAGAGAATAAGTAAGAAGTACGGAGCAGATATCTTCCTTAAGAGAGAAGATTTGAACCATACAGGAGCACATAAGATTAATAATGTTATCGGTCAGATTCTTCTTGCAAAGAGAATGGGCAAGACTAAGGTTATCGCTGAGACAGGTGCCGGACAGCATGGCGTTGCAACAGCTACAGGCGCAGCACTTTTTGATATGGAGTGTACAGTTTTTATGGGTGCTGAGGATATCGAGAGACAGAAACTTAATGTGTTCAGAATGGAAATGCTTGGAGCAAAGGTTCAGCCTGTAACAACAGGAAGTGCAACATTAAAGGATGCTACTAATGAAGCAATCAGAACATGGGCTGAAAAGGCAGAGGATACATTTTACATCATTGGTTCTGCTGTAGGACCACATCCATATCCTAAGATGGTTAAGGAATTCCAGAGAATTATCAGTACTGAGGCAAGAAAGCAGATTCTTGAGAAGACAGGAAAGCTTCCTGACGCAGTTGTTGCCTGTGTTGGCGGTGGCTCTAATTCAATCGGAATGTTTGCTGATTTCATTAATGATAAAGACGTTGACCTTATTGGTGTTGAGGCAGGAGGCCTTGGTATTGAGACAGGAAAGCATGCATCAGCAATGGCACTTGGACAGGTTGGCGTCCTTCACGGAATGAAGACATATCTTTTACAGGATGAAATTGGTAATATCCAGCTTGCACATTCAATATCAGCAGGACTTGATTATCCGGGTGTTGGTCCGGAACATGCTTACTTAAGAGATTCTGGAAGAGCAAAATATGTTTCTGTAACAGATAAAGAATGTATGGATGCACTTATGGAACTTTGCAGAATGGAAGGAATTATTCCGGCAATTGAAAGTGCACATGCACTTGCACATGTGTTCAAGATGGCACAGGGTGAATATAAGGGTAAGACAATTATCATGTGTCTTTCAGGCCGTGGTGATAAGGATGTTAATACAGTTCAGAAATATCTTAACGGAGAGGAGACTAACAAGTAATGAATAGAATAGAAGAAAGACTTGCAGCACTTAAAGAAGAGGGAAAGAAAGCATTTATTACATATACAACAGCAGGACTTCCAGATTACGATACAACTAAGAAGATTATGTTTGCACAGGAGAAGGCAGGAATCGATATTATGGAAATCGGTGTTCCTTTCTCAGATCCTATTGCAGATGGTCCAGTGATTCAGGATGCTTCATACAAGGCTATCCAAAATGGTGCTTCACTTGAAGGTACATTTACAATGATGGGTGAGGTAAGAAAAGCTGGTCTTAAAAGTCCGGTTGTATTCATGCTTTACTATAATACTGTATATCATTATGGAGTTGAGAACTTCGTGAACAAATGTATTGAAAATGGTGTAGACGGACTTATCATACCTGACCTTCCATTTGAGGAGCAGGGCGAGATTAAGGGAATCCTTGCAAAGAATGAGAATTCTCCAATTCTTATACAGCTTGTATCTCCGGTATCTAAGGGCAGGATTCCAATGCTTTTAGAAAATGCAAGAGGTTTCGTATACTGCGTTTCACAGATGGGTGTTACAGGAAAGGGTGCTAACTTCCATTCGCAGATAAGAGAATATCTTACAGAAGTTAAGAAAGAATCTAAGATTCCCGTTATGATGGGATTTGGAATAAGAACAGCAGCAGATGTTGCCCCACTTGAAGATATTATTGATGGTGCAATCGTTGGCTCACATTTTATCAAGCTTCTTGAAGCTAATAATTATTCAGAGGAAGCTGCCACAGATTATGTTGCAACATTTAAGAAGGAGCTTAATGCCTAATGGTACCGATATTAGCTAAGCAGGCGCTTGCGCGCAAATGTGAATTCTCTAATGCGAAGATGACTGGTAATTATGAATGTGCCTATGCCCTTGGAGTTGTGTCAGGGGCACTGGCAATTCCTAAAGCGGAAAATGTTACTAATCTTGTGGAATTAAAGAACAAAATTGAGCCACAGTATAAAGCATTATCTTCTGATAATGAGAAAATAAAAAAACTGGTGCTTTTACTGCGTGATTATGAACCTTCCGATATCTTTGATGAGCAGATGATGGAATTATATAACGATGGTTATGCAGACAAAAGCATTAATCTGATGGTCTGATAATAAAGGAATATTAAATAAAATATAAATGCAGATGTTGACTTATATTTACTATTAGAGTATATTTACAAAAGTAACTGAAATTTAACGAAAGTAAGGTGTAATTTGTAATGACTGAGACAATCAACGTTGCTAACATTGATAAAGTACATAAGAATCCAATTGCTGAGCTTGTACAGACGGCATGTCAGTTTGAAAGCCATATTGATATTTCATCAGAAGGCAAGAATATTAATGCTAAAAGCTTAATGGGGATTATGGCATTTGGATTAAGGGACGGAATGTCTGTTACTATTTCAGCTGAAGGCAATGACGCAGATAAAGCTGTAGAAACAATCAAGAAGTTTCTTATTGGAAAATAGTATTTTATTAAGGAGGATGGAAACATGGCAAACATTGAGAAGAAGGAAAACATCGTATTTGGTGATGCTGTAAAGACAGCAGAGGTAAAGCCAGCAGAAGCTAAGACAGCTGTCAAGAAAACTACTAAGACAGCAGCTAAGAAAGCAGTAGCTAAGACAGAGACAACCAAGAAGGCTGTTGAGACAGCAGCAGTTAAGGTTGAAGCTAAAGTTGAAGATGCTAAAGAGACTGTTAAGGAAGCAGCTAAGACTACAACAAAGAAAGTGGCAGCTAAGAAGACAGCAGTTAAGACTACAGCTAAGAAGGCTGTTGCCAAGAAAGAAGCTAAGACTGAGACATTTATCCAGTACAACGATGAGCAGACAGATATGGATGCTGTTTTAAAGAGAGTTGAAGCTGATCTTAAGGCACAGAAGGTAGCAGCTAAAGATATTAAGTTATACATAAAGCCACAGGATGGAGCATGCTATTATGTTGCTGATGGAAAGGTTGCAGGAAGAGTAGATTTATTCTAATTAATAACCAGATTGATATTAGAACGTCGTTTTGATGAGTGATTCATTGAAACGACGTTTTTTATTTATTATGTCATATGACAGATAGATTTTGTTTCGAATTTCCAGTAAAAATATACTTTGAAAAAATCTTAGAAATGTAATATAATATTAATAATTGATACGGATTTAACGAAGAATTGGAAGGAAGTACGGAGAGCATGTTTGAGATTGGTGATAAGGTAGTATACGGAGTTGTTGGAGTGTGCGAGGTTGAAAATATTGATACACCACCTATTAAGGGGATATCAGGGGATTATTATTTTCTTCAGCCGGTATTTGACAGCAAGGGGATTATATATTCACCCGTTGACAGCAACAAGGTTATGATAAGAAGCATTATGACTGTTAAGGAATGTGACAAGTTAAAGGAAAGAGCCAGAAATTGTAAGAAAGATGGAGAACTTTCAGAAAAGGTTACACCTATGCAGTATGATGAACATATGAAATCTCAGGATGCTTTAAAGCTTATGCATCTGATTCGTGCTTTATATGTCATTAAGAATGAAAGAGCTAAGGATTTAAGAAAGATGAAGTCAGCAGACAGCAGGATGCTGCTTGCAGCAAGAAAGCTTCTGTATGGTGAATTTGCAGCTGCCTATAATCAGGCTTTTGATGAAGTTGCTGAAGAGATGGATGCATATTTATCGGTAGATTAACTGGACTGAATTAAGAATTATATAGGAATATTTGTATGAAAGATTTAACTAAGGGAAGTATAACGAAACTTATATTCTGGTTTGCATTGCCGGTGTTTATAGGTTCGCTGCTTCAGATGACTTATAATCTTGTGGATACCAAGATTATAGGGTATGTATTAGGAGAAAGTTCACTGGCGGCTGTAGGTTCTACTAACTCAGTGAACACCCTTGTTATAGGCTTTTTACAGGGACTGACTAATGGATTTGCTGTTATTGCTGCACAGTTTTTTGGGGCAGGAGATACAGCTAATTTTAAGAGGACAGTTGCAGGTTCGTTCAAATATGGAATTATGATATCAGCAGGTCTGACAGTGGTTGTGCTGATATTTTTACGACCTCTTCTGAAAGTACTTAATACACCAGAGGATTTGTTAAAGGAAGCCTATGATTATATATTTATAATATTTGCAGGCATGACAATACTTATGCTTTACAATGTCTGTGCAGCCCTGTTAAGGTCGATAGGAGATTCATTTACTCCGCTTATTTTTTTAGGAATATCAGTAGTGCTTAACATTGGTGGAGACTTATTTTTCCTTAAGGTTATTCCAATGGGGGTAAGAGGTGCTGCAGTGGCAACAGTGCTTTCACAGCTCATAGCACTTATTGCGTGTCTTATATATTCACTTAAAAGATACAACATACTGTGGATTGAAAAGAAAGATTTTAAGACTGATGCCAGTCTGTGTGGAAAACTTATGTCAACAGGCTGTTCCATGGGCTTTATGAGCAGTCTTGTATCAATTGGCTCTGTTACATTGCAGAGTGCAATCAATTCATTTGGACAGGATATAATACTTGCCCATACAACGGCAAGAAGAATTTCAGAGCTTTTTATGATGATGTTCGGTGTGCTTGGAACTACTATGGCAACCTTTTGCGGACAGAATCTTGGAGCAGGAAAGTATGAAAGAATAAGAAAGGGCATATTAACATCTATTCTTATGGGATGGGTATGGTGTGTGTTATGTGTAATCACATCTTATACGGTAGTTCCTGCATTTGTTAAAATGCTTATAAGTTCGGATAATAGAAAAGTAATAGATACAGCAACACTATATTTAAGAGTGGATTCGCTGCTTTATTTTGTGACAGCGATGATAACTATCATAAGAAACTCACTGCAGGGAATAGGCGACAGGCTTACTCCTATCATATCAAGTGGGATTGAGCTTGCAGGAAAGGTTGTTATAACATTTACACTTGTTCCGTTTATGGGATACTGGGGTGTTATTGTTTCAGAGCCTATAGTATGGGTTCTGATGGTTATTCCGCTTATTGTGCAGTTAATAAAGAATCCGGCATTTGCCAGAGGAAAGAATAACGGAGGATGATTTATGGCAGAGAATACTAAGAATGTTGAATTTAAGAATCCACATCCTGAGCTTCCTGTAAGAGAACCGATTCTTAAGCTTGGAAAGATGATTACTGACAGGGCAGCAATAAAGCTTGGATTGGAGAAGCTCACAGCAGATGACCCTGAGTACTGGGGACTTGCAGCAATCTGTACTGATGAGATGGCTGAGGTTGCATTAAAGATGGGAGTGCGTAAGCCAAAGACACTTCCTGAACTTGTTAAGATTACAGGTATGGATGAGAAGTATCTTGAGGAGCTTCTTAATAAGATGGCTTTTAATGGTGTAATCGAGTATAACTGGGAGAATCCAAAGCACGAGAAACAGTATGTGCTTCCTATGTTTGTTCCTGGAAGTGCGGAATTTGCCAATATGAATGATACTGTCTTAGAGGAACATCCTGAGATGGGAAGATTCTTTGAACGTATGAGTCGTATTCCTCTTGAGGGACTTACACATATGGTTCCACCAGGAGGTGCCGGAATCGGCATGCATGTCATTCCTGTACAGAAGGAAGTTGATATGTGTAATGAAGCCATCTCGCTTGAGAAGATTTCATACTGGCTTGATAAATACGAGGGCAAATATGCAGCAAGCCCATGTTCATGCCGTAAATCAAGAAAGACATTTGATGAGGGATGTGCAGATGATCCTGCTGACTGGTGTGTTGCTGTAGGTGATATGGCTGATTATGTCGTTGAGACTGGCAAAGGCGGAAGATACATCACTAAGGAAGAAGCACTTGAGATTTTCAAGAAGGCAGAGGATAACGGATTTGTTCACCAGATAACTAATATTGATGGTGAAGATAAGATATTTGCTATATGTAACTGTAATGTTAATGTCTGTTATGCGCTCAGGACATCACAGCTTTTCAATACTCCTAATATGTCACGTTCAGCATATGTTGCACATGTCAACAAGCAGAACTGTGTTGCATGTGGACGCTGTGTTGAATACTGTCCTGCAGGTGCATTGTCTCTTGGACAGAAGCTTTGCAGAAAGGACGGCTCAGAGGTTACATATCCTAAGATGCCGCTTCCTTCAGAACAGAAGTGGGGCAGACACATGTGGTCAGAGGACTACAGGGACAAGAACAGAATCAATACACATGAGTCAGGAACTGCTCCATGTAAGACAGCCTGTCCAGCCCACATTGCTGTACAGGGCTATTTAAAGATGGCTGCACAGGGAAGATATCAGGATGCACTCGCTCTTATCAAGAAGAACAATCCACTTCCTGCAATATGTGGTTATGTCTGTAACAGGCGTTGTGAAGACGCATGTACAAGGGGAACTATTGATGAGTCAATTGCTATTGATGAAGTTAAGAAATATATAGCAATGTTAGATATCAATGCAGAGACAAGATATGTTCCAGAAAAGGTTGTTCCTGCAACTAAGGGATATTTTGACGAGAAGGTTGCGATTATAGGAGCAGGTCCGGCTGGTATTTCATGTGCATATTACCTTGCAGAGAAAGGCTATACTAATGTGACTGTATTCGAGAAGAATAAAGAACCTGGCGGTATGGTTGTATATGGTATTCCTTCATTTGTTATGGAGAAGAATATCGTACAGGCAGAGATAGATGTATTACGGGCTATGGGTGTTGAGATTAAATGTGGTGTTGAAGTAGGTAAGGATATCACAATCGCACAGCTTCGCGAACAGGGCTATAAAGCATTTTATATTGCAGTTGGATGTCAGGGCGGTAGAAAGACTGGCGTTGCCGGAGAAGATGCTAAGGGAGTTATGACTGGCGTTGAGCTTCTCCATATAACAACTGATGATGAAAGCTATAAGCTTACAGGTGACACAGTAGTCATTGGCGGTGGTAATGTTGCCATTGATGTATCTAGAACAGCAATACGTTGTGGTTCACCTAAGGTTTCACAGGTATCTCTTGAGACAAGAGACATTATGCCAGCACTTCCAGAAGAGATTGAGACTGCTGAATCAGAAGGTATCAATATTATTGGTGGCTGGGGACCTAAAGAAATCCTTACAGAAGATGGCAAGGTTACAGGCATCGTATTTAAGAAATGTACTTCTGTTAAGGATGGTGATGGAAGATTCGATCCACAGTACGATGAGAATGAAACTATGACAATAGAATGCAGCAATGTGATAATGTCTGTCGGACAGGCAATTGAATGGGGCAGCCTTCTTGAGGGTACTAAGGTTGAATTCTGGCATGGTAATTATCCTGTTGCTGACAAGGTTACATATCAGACAGCAGAGCCAGATATCTTTGTCGGTGGTGATGTATATACAGGTCCTAAATTCGCTATTGATGCTATTGCGGCAGGTAAGCAGGGGGCTATATCTATTCACCGATATGTACAGCCACACAGCTCACTTACAATAGGCAGGGATCCTAACTATTATGTTGAACTTGATAAGGATGATTACAGCGTTGAGAAGTATGACAATACAGGCCGTCAGCGACCAGCTAAGAAGTCAGGAGTTGATAAGCTGTCATTCAGAAGTGATGCAGGTGTATTCACAGAGGAACAGGTTAAGAAAGAAACTGCAAGATGCTTGGGCTGTGGTGCAACAATCGTTGATGAGAACCAGTGCGTAGGCTGTGGTATCTGTACAACAAAGTGTGAGTTTGATGCTATACATCTTCAGAGAGACTTGCCAGAGTGTTCTACAATGAGAAGAAGTGAGGATAAGCTTAAGTACATTCTTCCATATGGTGCAAAGCAGGCAATTAAGATTAAATTCAAAAAGAAAAAGGACTAAAATGTATGCATGAATTGGGCGTAGTATTTCACATAATAGATGACCTCAAAGCAGTAGCTTCAGATAATGATGTTTCAAGCATATCTAAAGTTACAATTGAGCTTGGTGAAGTATCAGGAGTCGTAGAAGAATATCTTACAGACTGCTGGAAGTGGGCTTGCAAGAAAGAAGAACTTGTAAAGGACTGTGAGATGGAAGTCGAGATAATTCCGGGTATAACTTACTGTGAGGACTGCGGGGAAACTTATGAGACTGTGAAATACGCCAAAGTCTGTCCGAACTGTGGCAGTAAGCACACATATCTTATTCAGGGCAATGAATTTAATATTAAGCAGATTGAAGTTCCTGAATAAAATGCTTGCATTTTTTTCTGTCAGATATTAAGATAGAAAAGAATTTTATATTTAAAGGCATTGAAAAAGAGGAGTACATATCCTTATCCGACAGAGAGAACCGTTCACTGGCTGGAAGATGGTTCAGGTAATAATGATATGGAAGGTAGCTTTGGAGCCGCATGGCTGAACTGTTGATTTAAGTAGGCTGTGACGTATTCCGCGTTAAGGAGTAATGAGGATTATCACAAGATAATTAAACAAAGGTGGTACCGCGTTAATAAGTTTATTTACGCCCTTTGCAGAGTATATGCCCTGCAAAGGGCTTTTTTGCGCGAGCAGCGAGCGCATAATTGGGAAAGAACCCGGAATGCAATATTAAAAAGGAGATTAATTATGAGCAAGGAATTGGAAAAGAATTATAATCCGTCTGAAATCGAAGACAGATTATATCACAAGTGGCTTGAAAAGAAGTATTTTCATGCAGAAGTAAACAGAGATAAGAAACCATTTACTATTGTTATGCCACCACCTAATATTACAGGTAAGCTGCATATGGGTCATGCGCTTGATAACACTATGCAGGATATTATCATCAGATTCAAGAGAATGCAGGGCTATGAAGCTCTCTGGATTCCTGGAACTGACCATGCTTCAATCTCAACTGAGGTTAAGGTTACTAATGCTCTTAAGGAAGAAGGAATTGACAAGCATGAGCTTGGAAGAGAGGGCTTCTTAAAGAGAACATGGGAATGGAAGAAAGAATATGGTGGAACTATCACAAGCCAGTTAAAGAAGATTGGTTCTTCATGCGACTGGGACAGAGAAAGATTCACTATGGATGAAGGCTGTTCTAAGGCTGTTCAGGAAGTATTTATAAAGCTCTATGAGAAAGGACTTATATACAAGGGCTCAAGAATTGTTAACTGGTGTCCGGTCTGCAACACTTCTATATCAGATGCAGAAGTTGAGCATGAGGAGCAGGCAGGACATTTCTGGCATATTAACTACCCTGTAGCTGGTGAGCCGGGAAGATTTGTTGAGATTGCAACAACAAGACCAGAAACATTACTTGGAGATTCAGCTTTAGCTGTTAATCCGGATGATGAAAGATACACAGACCTTGTTGGAAAGGAAGTTGAACTTCCACTTACAGACAGAACAATACCTATTATTGCAGACCCTTATGTTGATAAGGAATTCGGTACAGGTGTAGTTAAGATTACACCTGCACATGACCCTAACGATTTCGAGGTTGGTAAGAGACATAACTTACCAGAGATTAACATTTTAAATGATGATGCTACAATCAATAATCTTGGTGGAAAGTACGCCGGTATGGACAGATATGAGGCAAGAAAGGCTATGGTTGCAGACCTTGATGCACTTGGACTTTTAGTGAGAGTTGAAGACCATACACATAACGTTGGTACTCATGACAGATGTAAGACAACTGTTGAACCAATGATTAAGCAGCAGTGGTTTGTTAAGATGGATGAGCTTATCAAGCCTGCAGTTGAGGGTGTAAAGAATGGTGATATTGAGCTTATTCCAGCTTCTATGGATAAGACATATTACAACTGGACAGATAATATCAGAGACTGGTGTATTTCAAGACAGCTCTGGTGGGGACACAGAATTCCTGCATACTACTGCAAGGATTGTGGTGAGATGACGGTTTCAAGAGAGACTGTATGTACATGCCCTAAGTGTGGAAGTGCTAATGTTGAACAGGATCCGGATACACTTGATACCTGGTTCTCATCAGCATTATGGCCATTCTCAACACTTGGCTGGCCAGACAAGACACCTGAGCTTGATTATTTCTATCCTACAGATGTGCTTGTAACAGGATATGATATTATATTCTTCTGGGTAATCAGAATGATATTCTCAGGATATGAGCATATGGGCAAGAAGCCATTTGGCAAGGTATTATTCCACGGCCTTGTAAGAGATGACCAGGGAAGAAAGATGAGTAAGTCATTAGGAAATGGTATTGATCCGCTTGAGGTTATTGATAAATATGGTGCAGATGCATTAAGATACACTCTTATCACAGGAAATGCACCTGGTAATGATATGCGTTTCTACTGGTCAAGAGTTGAGGCTAGCCGTAACTTTGCTAATAAGGTATGGAATGCTTCAAGATTCATTATGATGAATGACCCTGACAATAAGATAAAAGCTACAGATGCAAGACCTGCTAACTTAACAGATGCTGATAAGTGGATTCTTTCTAAGATGAATGGACTTATCAAAGAAGTTACAGATAATATGGAGAAGTACGAACTTGGTATTGCTGTTGCCAAGCTTAACGACTTTATCTGGGAAGAATTCTGTGACTGGTATATTGAGATGGTTAAGCCAAGACTTTACAATGATGCAGACGAGACAAAGACAGCAGCTATCTGGACATTAAAAACTGTTCTTATAGATGCACTTAAGCTGCTTCATCCATATATGCCATTCATTACAGAAGAAATATTCTGCAATATTCAGGACGAGGAAGAGTCAATCATGATTTCTTCATGGCCTGTATATGATGAAGCTAACAACTTCGCAGCAGAGGAGAAGGCTATTGAGACAATTAAGGAAGCTGTACGTAACATAAGAAATCTTCGTGCAGACATGAATGTCGCTCCTAGCCGTAAGGCACTTGTATATGTTGTTACAGCAAGTGAAGATGTTAAGAACATATTTAACAATTCACTTGGCTTCTTTGGAACACTTGCATATGCAAGCGAGGTTAAGGTTCAGGCTGACAAGGCTGGAATTCCAGATGATGCTGTTTCAACAGTTATACCGGATGCTGTTATCTATATTCCTTTCGCAGAGCTCGTTGATATCGACAAGGAAATAGAGAGACTTAAGAAAGAGGAAGGCAGATTACAGGGCGAAATCAAGAGATGTAACGGAATGCTTAACAATGAGAGGTTTACATCAAAAGCTCCTCAGGCAAAGATTGACGAAGAGAAGGCAAAGCTGGTAAAATATACACAGATGCTTGAGCAGGTAACTGAGCGTCTTGCAACACTTTCTAAGTAGTTTTCACGGATAAGGAGAATAATTATGGCAGAAGTAATGAAAGCAATTCCTTTTACACAGTTTTCTATGGAGATGAGAAGCGGTAAGATTATTGATATTGATGATGGATTTACAGAGCTTCTTGGATACACAGAAGATGATTTTGAGGCGGGAATTGTATTTAAGCAGTTCGTACCAAGCGTTGAGTATGAGGAAGTAATAACAGAGTTAAGAGAAAAGTTCATAGATAAGCTGTCTCTTATACACATCTCCGAGCCCACGAGACCGTACTAGATCTCG
>ENA-OYXX01000985-OYXX01000985.1-human-gut-metagenome-genome-assembly--contig:-NODE-985-length-11682-cov-8.583470_pt1 | contig 11682 bp, 7 predicted proteins | sample MGYA00243976_ERZ653434 | MGnify/ENA primary metagenome ERZ653434 (study PRJEB26926, sample SAMN06165112) | human gut metagenome | biome: ENVO:00009003; feature: ENVO:2100002; material: ENVO:00002003...
GCTCGGAGATGTGTATAAGAGACAGTATTAATGTTTTGGGATAATTCTTTTAAGGCTTCCGTAAGGGCAGGTTATTGTGACCGTGTTACGTTTTTGATATATGACGTGCATTAATTTTTTGCATTTAACACGCAAATATATTACAAACAATTCAGAAAACAAACAAAAAGGCGAAAAAAATGATATTTTTTTTGAATTTTTTTCTGTAAGGGGGATTATTCTATGCTATTTGACGGATATTTTTAGTAATTTTGCCTGCCGATAGAGTGTAATGACATAAGTTGAATTTAGATTCATAATATAGACAGAAATGCGTAATTTGACAATAGTGACCAAGAATCTGTTGATCATCAACGTCTTGGCTTTTGTGGCGACATGGGTGGTGAAGGGAGTAGGCATCGACTTGCAGTCGGCGTGTGGCCTGCACTTTTTTCTGGCCAGCGGCTTCCATGTCTATCAGCTCGTGACCTACATGTTCCTGCACGCGAACTTTACACATATTTTATTTAATATGTTCGCGTTGTGGATGTTCGGATGCGTGATAGAGAGTGTGTGGGGACCGAAAAAGTTCCTGTTCTACTATTTGGCGTGCGGCATCGGTGCCGGACTCATGCAGGAGCTGGCACAGTTCGTGTCGTTCTACATCACCATCAGTGGTCAGGACCCGTCGGTAGGCTTGTCAGACATGTTCAGGGTGGGGCAGATGCTGTCCATGCAGCTCAACAGCTGGACCACGATAGGAGCGTCGGGCGCGGTGTATGCCATCCTGCTGGCTTACGGAATGATATTCCCCAATGAGCGTATCTTTATCTTCCCACTGCCCATACCCATCAAGGCAAAATGGTTCGTCACGTTCTATGTTTGTATAGAACTGTTCTCGGCACTGGGTTCGCCGGGCGACGGCGTGGCCCACATGGCCCATCTCGGCGGCATGCTCTTCGGCTTTTTCATGATACGCTACTGGAACCGCCACCCGGCTTCGGGCTACGGTCGTGGCGGCGGTCTTGACTTCTTCGAGAATCTGAAGCGGAGTTTCGACAGGCGCAACCGGCCGCGTGGAGGCTCGGGAAGAACCATACATGTGGAGCCGGGAGGCAAGAAAGAGTCTGATTGGGAATACAATGCCCGCAGAAAAGCCAATCAGGATGAGGTAGACCGTATACTCGACAAGATACGAAAGAGCGGCTATGACAGCCTGACAAAAGAGGAGAAACAGAAACTTTTCGACAACAGCAATAATGATTAAGCAGCTCAAGACTTTGACTGTCAGCATGGTGGGCGGGGCCAATGTGGCCACGGTTGCCGTGATGCTGGCGGTGGGTTTTGCAGACCATATCGATCCGGTGAGCCATCCCACACTTTCGTGTCTCGGGCTGGCTTTCCCCGTTTTTCTCGTCATCAATCTGCTGTTCCTGTTTTTCTGGCTCGTCTTCAAGCGCCGTATGGCTCTTGTCCCGGTTGTGGGATTCGTGCTTGCATATTCGCCTGTAAGCATATACATGCCCATAAACCTGCCGGAAGACATGCCCGACAGCGTCATAAAGGTGCTGTCGTACAATGTGCAGAACTATAGCGGCATGCCGCGTTATGACGGTGCTGCCGACATGATAGTGGACTATATAAGGGAAAGTGACGCCGACATCGTTTGCCTGCAGGAAGACATGGCGCCGGCATGGGCGGTGAGAAAGTCGCTTGACAGTATCTATGCCTATACCGACACCACCCGCTTCGGACAGCGTAACGTGAATGCGGTTGGCATCTACACCCGTTTCCCTATATTGCGCAAGGAGCGCATTGCCTATGCTTCGGAGGGTAACGGTAGTGTGGCTTATTATCTTGCCATAGGCGGCGACACGGTGATTGTGATAAACAACCATCTTGAAACGACCCACCTTTCGCTTGATGACAGGCAGAAGTATAAAGACATGCTCAAAGGGGAAATGGAAAACGGCGTGGCACGTGACGAATCAAAAAAACTGGTGCACACGCTCGGTGGGGCGGCTGCGCTGAGGGCCCCGCAGGCCGACTCGGTGCACAAGTACGTCATGGGGCACAAGGACTATCCCATCATACTGTGCGGCGACTTCAACGACAATCCCATATCGTATGCCCGCCGTGTCATAGCCCAGGGGCTCACCGACTGTTATGTGGCGACAGGAAGAGGCATCGGATTGTCATATAATCAGAAAGGTTTCTTTGTCAGAATTGACAATATGATGTGCTCGGAAGATTTCAAGCCCTATAACTGTAAGGTAGACAACAAAATAGACGCTTCCGACCATTATCCCATCTTTTGTTGGTTCAAAAAGCGTGATAAACCTTAAAAAAAGAATGAAAAACGGCAATAAATTTTCCATAATGTGAAAAAATAGCTATATTTGCAAGCTAAATCGTGTATTGTAGAAAATAATAATTAAAATAACATAACAAACAAGATGCAAAACAAAGGAATTGTAAAGTTTATCGCATGTGCGCTGGTGCTCATATGCATATTCTACCTTTCGTTCTCTGTTGTGACCAGTCATTATGATGACAAGGCGGCCGCAATGGGAGAAGAAGCAGGCCAGGAATACCTTGACTCTATTATGAACGAGAAAGTGTATGCCGGCATTTATTCTTACAAGCAGTGTCGTGAGATGAAAATCGGTCTCGGACTCGACTTGAAAGGCGGTATGAACGTAATCCTCGAGGTGTCGGTGCCTGACGTGATAGCTGTGCTGGCCGACCACAAGACGGATCCGGCGTTCGTCAAGTCAATGAAAGATGCAAAGAAAGAAGAGGAAACAAGTCAGTCTGACTTCATTTCGCTCTTCATCAAGCACTACAAGAAGAATGCTCCCGGACACCGTCTGGCAGAGGTTTTTGCCACCCAGCAGATGAAGGGTAAGGTGAGCACACAGAGCAGCGACAGCGAGGTGGAGAGCGCACTGCGTGCCGAAGTCCGCTCGGCTGTTGACAATTCATTCAATGTGGTGCGCAACCGTATAGACAAGTTCGGTGTGGTTCAGCCCAACATCCAGAAACTGGAGGGCTCGGAAGGCCGTATCATGGTCGAGATGCCCGGCGTGAGCGAGCCGGAGCGCGTGCGCAAATTGCTGCAGGGTAGCGCCAACCTCGAGTTCTGGGAGACATACAACAGTCAGGAGATTGTGCCGATGCTTGCACAGCTCAATCAGAAGTTCGCCGCCATGGGTGATGCAGAGGCCGTGGCCGACACCGTGAAGGCTGACAGTGCAGTGGCCGACACAACCGCAAAGAGTGGCATCGCCGCCGTGCTCGGAGCAAAGAAAGATGCCAAGGGCGCAGCCGCACAGCAGGCACAGGCTGATTTGCTGAAGAAGCAGAATCCGCTGTTCTCCGTGCTCCAGCCCGTTCAGGGTCAGGGCCTCAGTGTTGTAGGCTACGCCGTTGCACGCGATACAGCTGCAGTCAACAAGATTATCTATTCTGATGAGGCTGCCCGTATCCTTCCTTCCGACTTGAAGCTCCTTTGGGGTGCAAAGCCGGCTGAGTTTGATACCAAGGCAACGATATACGAACTGTATGCCATCAAGGTGACCGAACCTTCGGGACGTGCTCCGTTGGAGGGTGACGTTATTGTTACGGCAAGCGACGGCTTCGACCAGATGGGCAGTCCGTGCGTGTCGATGCAGATGAACTCAGACGGTGCACGCCGTTGGGCACAGCTCACAAAGATGAACATCGGCCGTGCCATCGCCATCGTGCTTGACAACACCGTATACAGTGCACCGCGCGTGAACGGTGAAATCTCCGGCGGTGACTCTCAGATTACCGGTAACTTCACTATAGAAGATACAAAAGACCTCGCCAACACCCTTAACTCAGGTAAGATGCCTGCTCCCACACGCATCGTGCAGGAAGAGGTGGTTGGTCCTACCCTCGGTGCACAGTCAATCCAGCAGGGTGTAATGTCGTTCATCGTAGCCTTTGTGGTGCTGATGCTGTACATGTTCTTGCTTTACGGCTGGTGGCCGGGTCTGTTGGCCAATGTGGCCCTGCTCTTCAACCTCTTCTTCACATTGGGTATTCTGACGTCGTTCCAGGCGGCGCTCACCATGCCGGGTATTGCCGGTATCGTGCTCGCACTCGGTATGGCAGTCGATGCCAACGTGCTTATTTATGAGCGTACAAAGGAGGAGCAGCGTGCCGGATTCAATGCCAAGGAGGCCATGAAGAAAGGTTATGCCAACGCTTTCTCGGCCATCTTCGACTCTAACCTCACTTCTATCATCACCGGTGTCATTCTCTATGTGTTCGGTACAGGCCCCATCCGCGGATTTGCCACCACGCTTATCATCGGTATCTGCTGTTCGTTCTTCACGGCCGTTTATATGACACGTCTCGTGTTTGACAGCCAGATGAAGAAGGACAAGTGGCTCAACCTCACATTTACTACGAGCTTGTCTGAGAAGTTCTTCAAGAAGACCGGTTTCAACTTCATGGGCATGTCAAAGCGTTCGTTCACAATATGGGGTGTAGCCGCCATCGTATTTGTGGTATGTTTCTTTGTTCGCGGACTCAGCAAGAGTATCGACTTTACCGGTGGCCGCAACTATGTGGTGATGCTTGAGAAGAGCGTTGAGCCGGAACAGATACGTCCGGTGCTGCAGGGTGCTTTCGGTGAGGCAAATGTAAGCGTCATTTCTCTCGGTACCGAAGGAAAGACCATCCGTATCTCCACCAACTACAAGATAGAGTCTAACGACCCGTCGGTAGACGATGAGGCAGAGGACATACTCTTCAACTCTTTGTCGCAGGCCGGTTTCGTGACCCAGAGCAGCGTTGAGGCGTTCAAGAATCCGGATGTGCGTGCCGGTGGTTCTATCATCAGCAGTACCAAGGTGGGCCCGTCGGTGGCCAAGGATATCACTTACGGTGCCATCATCAGTGTCATCTTCGCTCTGATAGCCATCTTCCTCTACATCCTTATCCGTTTCCACAACGTGGCTTACTCGGTGGGTTCAACAGTGGCTCTGGCTCTCGATACCCTCATCGTTATCGGTTTCTACTCGCTCCTGTGGGGCTTTGTGCCTATGTCGCTTGAGATTGACCAGACGTTCATCGGAGCCATCCTTACCGTTATCGGTTATTCCATCAACGACAAGGTGGTGGTGTTTGACCGTATACGCGAGAACTTCCAGCTCTTCGGCAAGCGCGACCGTAGGACACTGTTCAACGACTCGCTCAACCAGACACTGGCGCGTACCATCAACACTTCGTTGTCTACATTGATAGTGTTGCTCTGCATATTCATCCTTGGTGGTGACAGCATCCGCAGCTTCTCGTTCGCAATGATTCTCGGTGTCGTGTTCGGTACATTGTCGTCAATCTTCATTGCCGCTCCGACCGCTTATTTTATCATGGGCAAGCGCGCAAACAAAGCTTCGGAAGTAATCAAGTAAGAGAAACATTCCCCGATATATAAGGCATCGGTCGTGCAGGAGAACAAACTCCGGCGCGGCCGATGTTTTTTCAGGACACAGGGAATTTTCTTAAACGCAAAGACGTAAAGGCGCAAAGGATTTTTTGGGACACAGAGACGCAGAGACACAGAGGTTTTATTTAAACGCAACGGCGCAAAGCCTGCAAAGGATTTTTTTGTAGGTACAGAAATCTCTGTGTCTCTGCGTCTCTGTGTTCCAAAAAATCCGTTGCGCCTTTGCGTTTAAAAAATTCTCTGTGTCTTTGCGTTGAAAAATGAAAAGCGTCAGAACTCCCATTGGTGAGAATCCTGACGCAAGGTGGTACCCCGATCGAGAATCGAACTCGAATCTACTCTTTAGGAGAGAGTTGTTCTATCCATTGAACTATCAGGGCAACAATATATTCCGGACTGCAAAGGTACATCAAAAAAATGAGTAAATGAAACAAAAGCACTGTTATTTTCCATTTTGTCACTTCCTTTTCGCCTTACCACTGTACTATTTTACCTAAAAACGTACGATATTCCTTTTCCGATGATGATATTAATTGTAATTTTGCAGAAGAAACAAACAATGGATATCAGTTTTTCTTCATGAAACAAATGTATAAATGAAATATGAATAAGAGAATACTTAAAGTCCTGTTTATCCTGGTGTCTTTGTTGCCGGGTGCGAAGACGCATGCCACAGCCGGCGGCATTCCCGGCTTTTTGCCCATACACAACGATAAGTTCTGGGACACCGCCGACGGACAACCGCTCTACAGTCAGGGTGGAGGCATATTCCGTTTTGCTGACCCGCAGAGCGGCTGCGGGCGTTACTACTGGTACGGAGTGCGTTATAAGGGGGCCGTGGAATATCGCAATGACCCGACGGTGACGGTGGAACATGCCGTGTTCGATGCCGTTACATGCTACAGTTCCGACAATCTTGTCGACTGGCACTATGAAGGTGATGTGTTCACACGTGATGAAGCCGACAGCCACGGCCGTGCCGGTTGGCTCGGCCGTCTCGGTGTGGCATATATCAAGGAGAAACGGCAGTATGCGCTTTTCGTGCAGCATGGCAACCGTGACGGAGCCGGTGTGCTCATTGCCACGTCCGACAGTCCCACGGGCCGTTTCCGTTGGAGCTGGCGTAAGGATATGACCGCAACGATAGGAACACCAAACACCGGCGACCAGACGGTATTCACCGACGAGGACACCGGGCGTTCATATCTTATCTATTCATATGGCCGCGGGCGCAACAAGATATATGTATCAGAAATAGGAGTGCGTGACGGCAGAATCGACCTCCTCGACTGTACCCAAGTGTTCAAAGGCGCGAGCCGTGAGGGCAACTGCATGTTCAAGTATAAAGGCAAGTATTACATGTGTGCCTCCAACATTTACGGGTGGGATGGCTCCTATGCCTACTATCTCGTTGCTGATGACATTCGTGGTCCATACCTGCCGACAAACGATATGCAGGTGATGAAAGGTTGTGAGTCCGATTATGCCCATGTGTCTCAAACGGGTTTCTTTTATACTTTGCGTGGCACGAAGCAAGAAACTGTGATATATTGCGGCGACCGCTGGGCCGATTTTGCAGGCAACGGACTCGGTTATAACCAATGGGTGCCCCTGTCGTTCGACGGTGACGAACCCCGTTTCAATTCGCTTTCGTCGTGGAGTCTTAATGCCGTGACGGGCGAATGGCGTGTGGGCAATGACAACAACTATGTTCTCAATGGCAGTTTCGAGGCCGACCGCCGGAGTATTCCCAATCCCGTCAAGCCGCGCCAGGATTTCCTTCTCGGATGGCGGACAGACGTAGTGGCGGGCAGCAGGGTGGCCGTAGGCGACAGCCGTTCGCCGCGTCTCAACCACATGAACACCCGCGATGACCGCCGTCATGTCATAGGCGAGAAGAGTCTCTGCATCAGTGACAGTATTGTGCCGTTTGTCCGCCGGGTGTCGCAGACAGTCGCTTCCACGCCCACGGTGCCGTTGTCCGACGGCATCTACACTCTCCGTGCGCGTGTGCGCCGCGAAGGCCGTTTCCAGCGTCTTGAGATGTATGCCGTGAGTGGCGGTCGCAGGAAGTCGTGCAAGATAAAGCCGTCGATGGCCTCTTGGACCACAATAGCCATCAACCGTGTGCGGGTGAGCGGAGGCAAGGTGGAGATAGGCTTCTTTGCCGATGGCGCAGCCGGAGCCAAATGCCTTGTCGATGATGTCGGGCTGGTGCCGTATGATGTGCGGCCTTTGTAACTTTTCAAATTGGGCTGTGTCAAAATTCAATTCTTCCAATCTGTAGGGACATATTTTGACACAGCCTCATGAAGCTTATGATAACGATGACTACAGGTCTAAACTGTCATCTTTGAGTAAGAAATCAAAAAGACTGATTGTGACTATTCCTTCTTCATTTCGACGAGGCATGATATAGTCTTTTACTATGATAATCTTCTTGAAAGAATCGTTGATGTTCATCAGTGAACGAGACTCCTGTAACTCTTTCTCCCTATCAGGGATGGATAGAGCCGACTGCACGTAATACTTTTTGCTGCCAAGACTTGCAATAAAGTCCACTTCAAGCTGGATACGAGTCCACTTGCCATCCTTGTCCTGCTTCTTTATCTCCACCATTCCAACGTCTACACTGTAACCACGTGAAATCAGTTCGTTGTAGATGATGTTCTCCATGATATGCGTTTCTTCTTGTTGGCGCATATCGAGAATGGCATTTCTCAAACCGATATCAGAGAAATAGTATTTGGATAGAGTGTTTATGTATTTCTTACCTTTAATATCATAGCGTATAGCTTTGTTCAGAAGGAACGATTCTGACAAATAGGTGAGATAATTGGAAATTGTCTTATTTGTGATATTTACATTCTTTGTACTTTTGAATGTGTTCGAAAGTTTTGTCGGATTGCATGGTGAGCCAATGGACGAAGCCATAATAAGTACCAGTTCACGCATTTCATTCTCATTTTGTACATTGTGCCTCTCGATGATGTCCGCCAAGTAAACAGTTTCAAACAAGTTTTTTAGATAGCCAATCTTCTTTTGCTCTGTGCGGAACGACAGAATAAGAGGCAAACCACCATAAGTGAAGTATTCGCGCCATGCATCTTGCTTGTCACCTCCAATGGCAGAATAGAACTCTGCAAAAGACAGTGGATTCACATGTATCGTCTCTCCTCGACCGCGAAACTCCGTTGGAATATCTGATGACAGGAAGTGTGAGTTGCTGCCAGTCACGTATGTATCAGCATTTTCAATATGACGGAAACTATTCAGAACATCCACAAATTCGTCCATCAGTTGTACCTCATCAATAATGAGGTAATAGAGTCCTTTGTCCTTGATTTTGTCATGAACATAATGTAGCATTGTATCAGGATTTCTTAAATCCTTGTTCATCCGGTCTTCAAGATCTATACGAATGATGTGGTCATCTGTTACACCATTATCCAATAAATAATGATAAAATAAGACATTTAGCAGGTAAGACTTGCCACACCTGCGGATTCCTGTAATCACCTTGATAAAACCGTTATGCCGACTTTCTTTCAGCTGCTTAAGATACCTGTCTCTTTTTATTTCCATTATTTCATTCCTGTTTTTTGCCAATATTGGCACTTTTGGGTAATGCGAAGATAGTAAGTTTTATTTAATCAGCCAAACATTTGCGCCTAAAAAATGCCAATATTGGCAATTTTTAGGCGTGTAAGTCGCAAGGCAGTCAATTTGATTGTACTTTTATAACCATCGAAATCAAAACTGTACATCTTGTTGCCTGTCAAATCTCTTTTGGCGTTTTTTATTAGGCATTTCCAGATATTTCCACTATCTTTGTGACAATTTTTCACAACTTAATGACATGATGATTATGAGAAAACTATTTGTTGCAATTACGGTGATGATAGCCGTTGCGTTTGGAGCGCAGGCGGCCGATTTGACAGTGGAGTCGCCCGACGGACGCATTGTGGTGTCGGTGGAGACAGCAGGAGGGCGGCCGACGTATGCCGTGACATGCGACGGACGGCAGATGGTCGAGCCGTCGGCACTGGGACTGAAGGCCGACATAGGCGATTTCACCGCCGGCATGACGGTAAGGGGACACAGTGTCAACGTCATCGACACGTCGTACAAGATGAGCGGCACGAAGACATCGGCCGTGCACTACCGTGCCAACGAACTCAACGTGGAGATGGAGAACGCCAAACATCAGAAGATGACCATGACCTTCCGCGTGTCCGACCGCGACGTTGCCTTCCGCTATTCGTTCCCGCAGCAGGGCGAGACGGCCTCGATGATGATACTCGGCGAGGCAACGGCTTTCCGCCTGCCGGCCAAGACCACCACCTTCATCTGCGCCCAGTCGGACCCCATGATAGGATGGAAACGCACCAAGCCCAGTTATGAGGAGACGTACAAGGCCGACGCGCCCATGACCGACCGTTCGCAATACGGCCGCGGATATACTTTCCCCTGTCTTTTCCATGTGGGTGACGACGGTTGGGTGCTTGTCAGCGAGACGGGCACCGACGGCAGGTACGCCGGCTGCCATCTGTCCGACTACGACCCCACGTCGGGATATACCGTGGCACTGCCCATGGCCGGGGAGAACAACGGCAACGGAACGGCCACCGTGGGCATGGCCCTGCCCGGCAGCACACCGTGGCGCACCGTCACCGTGGGCACCACATTGGCCCCCATCGCCGAGACCACCGTGGCCTACGACCTGGTGGTGCAGCGCTACGAGCCGTCGGAGCAGTACCGCCCCGGAAGGTATACGTGGAGCTGGCTGGTGTGGCAGGACAACTCTATCAACTATGACGACCAGGTGCGTTTCATCGACCTGGCATCGGCCATGGGCTACGAATACTGCCTTGTGGACAACTGGTGGGACAAGAACATCGGCCGCGACCGCATGGCCGGACTGAGCCGTTACGCGCAGTCGAAGGGTGTGAGCCTGATGCTGTGGTACAACTCCAACGGATATTGGAGCGACGCCCCGCAGACACCCAAGCAGTGCATGAACACGGTGCTTGCCCGCCGCCGCGAGATGGCGTGGCTGAAGAGCATCGGCGTGAAAGGCATAAAGGTAGACTTCTTCGGCGGCGACAAGCAGCAGACAATGCAGCTCTACGAGGATATTCTGTCAGACGCCAACGACTTCGGCCTTCAGGTGGTGTTCCACGGATGCACGCTGCCCCGCGGATGGGAGCGCATGTACCCCAACTTTGTGGCCAGCGAGGCTGTGCTCGCTTCGGAGAATGTCTACTTCGACGACGGTGCCGCGCGTCGCGAGGCTTTCGACCTTAGCCTTCATCCGTTCTGCCGCAATGCCGTGGCGTCGATGGACTGGGGCGGCACGATAATGAACCGCCGCATGTCGCGTGACAACAAGAGCCGTCACCCGCGCTACACCACCGATGTGTTTGAGATGGCCGCCTCGGTGGTTGTCCAGACGCGGGTGCAGTGCATAGCCATGCAGCCCAACAATTTGGCCGAACTGTCGCCCGAGGTGCTCGGCTTCCTGCGTTCGGTGCCCACGGCATGGGACGAGACACGCCTTGTCGACGGTTATCCCGGGCGTTATGTCGTCATGGCCCGCCGCAGCGGCAACCGCTGGATTGTGGCCGGACTCAACGCCACCGACCGTCCGCTCACGCTCACACTGCCGCTCGGCATGTTTGCCGGACAGACCGTCGACTGTTATACCGACACTCCCGCTCCGAAGGGAGCAATGATGGGCGAGGCGCAGCTCAAGAAGCTGAAAGTGGGCAAGAACGGCACGGCTAAGGTTACCTTGCAGCCCAACGGCGGACTGATTGTTGACGGCAACCGGTGATGCGCACCATCGGAAATGTCATGATAATTCGTAAAATTTAACATTTCTTTTTTCTCGAAATAGAAAGGCAGGGAGGCCCTCCCTGCCTTTTTTGCGCCCCTTTTTCATGCCCCGAGGTTGCCTTTAGGGCCTCCTTACACTCCGTTTACGGCGTACTTGTGTTGCAGTTACGGCCTAACCGTGATGCAACTACGGCCTAATTGGAGTGTAAAAGGGGCCTCTCTGCTATATTGACAAATTAACATTCGCGTAACTCGCTGACTGTCAGCGTTCCCCTTTCGGACGAAAAATCGCGTATTTCGCGTCGTAGTGCGTAAACCGCGGTCAGGGTGCCGCTTAACATATGTTAAAGTAAAGTTTTTTAAGGGGGGGGTAAAGGGAGTAAGGA
>ENA-OYXX01000988-OYXX01000988.1-human-gut-metagenome-genome-assembly--contig:-NODE-988-length-11665-cov-8.509991_pt1 | contig 11665 bp, 9 predicted proteins | sample MGYA00243976_ERZ653434 | MGnify/ENA primary metagenome ERZ653434 (study PRJEB26926, sample SAMN06165112) | human gut metagenome | biome: ENVO:00009003; feature: ENVO:2100002; material: ENVO:00002003...
CACGTAAGGAGTCGTCGGCAGCGTCAGATGTGTATAAGAGACAGGCTAAAGTTCTTTCCATCTACCTAATGAGTGATTACGATGTACAATGGCTGCCGGACGGACTGCAAGGAGTGAAATGGCTTCAGGCAGGAAACACCCCCGACTTGATAATATCCGACATACGCATGCCCAATATGCGCGGCGATGATTTTTTGGAATGGATTAAGCAAAATGAGCTGTTCCGCCACATCCCGGTAATAATGTTATCAAGCGAGGACAGCACCAGTGAACGCATCCGCCTCTTGGAAATCGGCGCTGTTGACTATATCGTGAAACCTTTCAATCCAATGGAACTAAAAATCAGAGTAAAAAAAATCATCCAATAAACAGGCACATCTGCCATAAAACGAATTTATGATTGGAATAATATATTTGGGGAACAACCCTCTCACACAGGAGCGCTTAAAACATTTGCCCGGACAGTTTGTCAGAATGGTCAGCAAATACAAAGACGCAGCCAACCTATGCACCTCAAGGGTACGTAAGGAGCATTTCATACTGCTGTTTGAGCGGGGCATGCACAGTGAAGACATAACAGCCCTAACCTATCTGCGCAAAAAATGTCCCCACTTATATATTATTATGCTCACCAACCAGCTTACCATTGATGAAATAAAGCAATACAACCAATGCGGCATCAATGACACGATGGACATAAACGCCTCGATAACAGCTATAAACAAAAAAATACAATTCATCACCAACAGGGAAGAAATTCTATTTGATGACGCCGCACCGGCCTTAAAGGTCCTGCAATTCAAGATTCCACTCTGGAAACGCATTTTTGACATTGTATTCTCAAGTTTTGCCATTATCCTGCTCTCACCTGTATTCATAATCACGGCACTTGCAATACGCATTGAAAGCAAAGGTCCTGTAATATTCAAATCGAAACGTGTGGGCACCAACTACAATGTATTCGACTTTCTGAAATTCAGAAGCATGTATATCGACGCAGCCGACAGATTGAAAGAGCTGAAGGACCAGAATCAATATGCCCAGAATACTCCCCAACTTGACGCACACACCACACTTACGGCACCATTAGGCGACAATGCAGAGCAAATGATGATTGACGACAACACATCATCACTCATGCTCATCAGCGATGATGAGACAATGCTCGTCGGCGATGACTTTGTGATGGCAGAGAGTGATTTCAACAAACAAAAGAACGAAGAAGTCAACAATGCCTTTGTTAAAATAGAAAACGACCCACGCATTACCAAAGTAGGAAGCATAATCAGAAAATTCAGCATTGATGAGCTTCCCCAGCTGTTCAACATACTCAAAGGCGACATGTCAATAGTAGGCAACCGTCCGCTGCCACTCTATGAAGCAGAATGCCTTACGAGTGATGACAGTATCGACCGGTTTATGGCGCCAGCTGGACTCACAGGTCTATGGCAGGTGGAAAAGCGCGGCGACAGCGGGGCTATGTCTGCCGAAGAGCGGAAACAGCTTGACATCACATACGGCCGCACCTATAACTTCGCCCTCGACATGAAGATAATATTCCGAACATTCACCGCATTCATCCAAAAAGAGAATGTGTAAAATGTCTAAACCAAAATAAACAAATTGAACTAACAAAAATATAGAACTCTAAAATAACTTATTATGCAGATAAAACGCTTTTTTCTGTTCACATTGATGACCGCAAGCACATCTTACGCTTTTGCCCAGTTCAACAACAGTGGCATCAGTGCAGGCTTTTTTGACTCAAGTGAAAACCAGAGTCTCAATTTTTCAACATTCCATCTTCCACCTTTGGCTGTACTGCTGGAAAATGCGAAGTCAACGCCACAAATCCTCAGCCTTGCTAAAGCAGAGGAGATAGCCAAAGCAGAGGTTGCAAAGCAGAAAAAACATATTTTTTCATATATTCGTGGACATGCCAACTACAGCTATGGTAGAGCAGACATTTGGGGCAATAACTCTTCTTCTTTAAATCAAACAATATACCAGTTTCAGGGGTCTGAGCAGAGCTACTGGAACGTTGGAGTAAATCTCAACATCCCTCTTGAGGATATTCTTGACCTTGGAGCCGCAGTAAAGCGTAAACGACTTGAACGGGAAAGAGCACAGATTGAGAAGGACATGGCATACGATCAGCTCAAGCTCCAGCTCACGTCACTATATGTAAAAATCAACAACAACATCATTGCCCTCAAGACAGCCAGCGAAAACGCCGCCATCTATCAGGGAGCGGGACAGCTTGCCCAGGAGCAATTCCATCAGGGAGAGTTAAGTATTGAGGCTTTTGCAAAGACAAAGGAGTATGAGAATGGTGCCGTTGCCGCATATCAAAGCCTTCAGACCACCATTATCACGGACATCCTGACCCTTGAGATTCTTACCCACACTCCAATTATCACTAATACAACTACGGAAATAACCCTTGACAGTGAGGTACAGAAATCAGCCAAACAAATTGCCAGGGAGAACAAGGCTGTGGAAAAACGTATAGAGCAACAGGCAAAGGAAGACTTGAAGAAAGAGGAAGCTCTCGAAAAGGCAGAAAAAGAAGCCCAGAAAGAAGCAGAAAAAGCAGCAAAAAAAGCAGAAAAACAAAAATAAACAGAATGTATAACGACTAAAAATATACAAATATGGACATTTTCAGATATATAGCAAGATTCTTGTTCCGCATACGCTGGTATCTTCTCATCTTACCAGTTATTGCCCTCGTTATAGCATGGTTTCTAACCCGCAATCTTGAGCGACAATACGACACAAATACCACAATCTATACTGGTATGATTACCGGATATAATATTGAAGGTGGAACAGGTGTATTCGGTAATCCACAGACACATATCCGAAATCTCATGCTCATCATCACCACTGACAACACTATTCATGAGGTTGCCCTGCGTCTGTTTGCTCGCTGCATGATGTACGGCAATCCAAACAAGGACAACAACTACATCTCAGCAGAACATTTCAATAACCTGAACAAGACAGTACCTAATGATGTAAAAGCACTGATTAACAAAAACAGTGAGAATCAGACATACGCTAATCTAAAAGCGTACGAAAAGCCATCACAGGACAACTACATCTTCGGTCTGCTCAACGCTCACCAATATTTTGGAATGCACAACATCTCCGCAAATCTAAAGGTGACACAATTTCCTCAAACTGACATTATCAATATAGGCTATTCCGCCAATGATGCAGGTATTGCCTACAATACCCTTGACATACTAAACGAGGTATTTGCACGCCAATATCAGGATATCCGCTTTGGTGAGACTAATAATGTAATAAAATTCTTCGAGAAAGAAGTAGCCCGACTTTACCGCACGCTTACCAATGCAGAAAATGACCTCATTGACTATAATGTCTCCAAACGTATTATCAACTATGGTGAACAGACCAAGATGGTTGCAAACTTGGATGCAGCCCAACAAACCTCAGACAACACACTTTTGATGGACTATACAACAACAAAAGCTCTGATGGACTATCTTGAGCGCCAGCTTGGTAACCGTGCAAAAGTTATCCGTGCCAACAAAGAGTTTACAAGTCAGGTACGCGATATATCACGCATACAATCACGTATTTCCAATCTCCAACTCATGGGCAGTGAGGGCGGAGGCAACAATGCTGAAGCACAACAAGAACTTGCCAAGGCACAGCGTGAACTTGATAAAACCACAGACAAGGTAAAGTCTCTCACACATGACATCGAGGCAGGTTCTTTCAGCACTGAGACAGGCGTAAAGGCTGCCCCAATGCTTGACCGATGGCTTGAACAGGTTCTTTTGCTTGAACAGACAAAGGCAAAGATGACCGCACAGGATATTATGCGTGGTAAACTCGACCAGCAATTCTTATACTTCTCCCCAATTGGAGCTACACTTGACCGCAAGAACCGCCATATAGGATTTGTGGAAGGTAATTATATGGAAATGCTAAAGGCTCTCAACGCTGCTCGGCTGCGCCAGCGCAACCTCCAGATGTCGACAGCTACTCTGCGTATCCTCAATCCTCCGATGTTCCCACTCAATGCCCTGCCTACAAACCGGCTTATGATTCTGTTGGGAGCCTACCTGCTCACATTCATGCTTACGGCATTGTATTTCTTCCTGATCGAACTGCTTGACCGCACTCTGCGTGACCGTATGCGTTCGGAACGAATCACCAAGATTCCCGTCATGGGCTGTTTCCCTCAAGAAAGCACCCTGCGCTACCGCCGCTACAATAAGACAATTGCCGATATAGCACTGCGACAGCTCAGTAAGACTTTACTACCACATTTCAAGACCGGTCAGCAGAATGTTCTCAACCTCCTGTCCACCGACTCTGCCAACGGCAAGAGCTACCTGTCACAGGAGTTAGAGACATATTGGCAGTCTATAGGTCTTCAAGTACGCCGTGTCACCTACGATGAAGATTTCCTTGCCGATGACAGCCGTTTCCACATGGCTACGACCATCAAGGAAATCTGCCCAGATGTGATGCCTGAGGAAATTATAATCGTAGAATACCCTAATCTCATTGAGCACTCCATTCCGTCTGCCCTACTAAACCTTGGCACTGTGAACATGCTTGTTACCCGTGCAAACCGTACATGGAAGGACGTTGATGCAAAGGCACTCAAGACATTGCAGTCACAACTTGAAAACAAGAATTCACTCTATATGTACCTAACTGAGGCTGGACGCTATGCCGTTGAGGAATTCACAGGTCAGCTTCCACCATATTCGGCATTCAAAAATTTCACCTACCGAATCTCGCAGTTAGGACTTACAGCAACTGAAAACAATCGTGCTAAATGAATATAGGTTCAGATTATAACACAACATCATCCAACGATATTGGAGGAAGAGTACTTTTACTCTTTCTCCTTTTCGCTATGGGTATTTACGGTTTGGCAACAATGGGCCTGCCGGGGCTTGCCATTGCAGCACTAACGCCAGCAATCATTATAATTGCATTTCTCACTTTTAAGTATGATATGTTTTCCTTTTGGACTTTGTTTGCAATAAATTATCTGCTGATGTTCATCAGCAGACATTATCCAATACCTATTCCCATATCATTACCGAATGAAATGTTTGAAATAATTCTCATAATGGTTGCAATAATAAAAGTTCGTGGATTCGAGTTTCAGAATTGTCTAAACATAATGGGGCTAATGCTTTTGATTTGGCTTGTTTTCGGTCTACTTCAGGCTTTTAACGACACCATGGGCTTAGGGTTAAACTGGTCATCATGGTTTCAAGGATTCCGCATTAATTTTGTTATGTTAATGTATATATTTCTTGTACATTCATTATACATTAATAATCCACAGCGGTTAAATCAATACCTGATAATATTTGCAGCATTTTCTATATTCGGAGCTTTTTGGGTATGGAAACAAAAAACATTAGGTTTCACACAAGCTGAACGAATATGGTTAGAGACTTCAGGGCGAAGAACTCACATTCTAAATGCCGGCACCCTCATCCGCTATTTCGGCACATTCACAGACGCTGCAAATATGGGATGTAATATGGCTTCAGCAGCTGCAATGTACATTATTATTGCCATAACGACAAAAATAAGACGACATAAGATATTTTTTGCAATTACAACTATGCTTTGCATTTACGCAATGATGCAGTCAGGCACACGAACTGCCATGGCTTGTTTTATCGCAGGCATGGCAGCATACGTAGTACTATCTAAATCTTTCAAAATTGCAATACCATTCACAATAGCTTTTGTTTTTTTTATTTTTATATTGGCTTTTACCAATATAGGACAAGGCAATCAACAGATTCGCCGTATGCGCTCTGTATTTGACAGAAACGACGCATCAAAAGGAGCACGTGAGGCGAATCAGGATGTTATGCGCAAATACTTAAAAGATGCTCCATGGGGAATAGGAATTGGGGATAGAAGCCAAAATGTTCCTCCAACACATAAATATAGAATCATGACAACCATCCCACCCGACTCAGAATATGTGTTCTTCTGGATTCATACAGGACAGATTGGCTTGATACTACTCATCATTGTAAATGCTACAATACTTATCGGCGCAAGCATCATCACAATGTTCAGGCTAAAAAATCCGCGACTGCGCGGCATAGCCGCTGGTATAACCTGCGCCTTTGTGTCACAGCAACTCGGAGGTTATGGCAATCAGGTATTGTTCCAGTTCCCAAATGGTCTGATGTTCTATGGTGCCATGAGCATTGTATTTGTCCTTCCACGAATGGAACAACGCTACAACGAATGGGAAGCTGTACAGATTGAGAAAGAAGAAAAACGTAAACAACTGAAATTGGAGAAAAAACGTGCATCAAGAGTGTAGACTATCCATAATAACCGTCAATTACAATGGCATGCAGGACACCTGCGCCATGCTTGACAGCATACCTGCCGACATTCCGTCGACAGAGGTTATTGTGGTGGATAACGCCTCAGCCAATAACGAGGCAACAGCTCTTGCACAGCGTTACCCCCATATAAGGATAATCCGCAGCAATGAAAATCTTGGTTTTGCCGGTGGCAACAACCTCGGAATAAAAGCAGCACATGGGCATTATCTGTATTTTGTGAACAACGATACAGAGTTCCTGCCATTCAACATTGAGCCGCTTATCGCACGTTTAGAAAGTTCCGGTAACATCGGTATGGTTTGCCCCAAAATACGCTTCTTCACTCCCCCACAGCTGATACAGTTTGCCGGCTATACACCTCTAACCTCCATCACCATGCGCAACCATGGCATAGGTTGCGGAGACAAAGACCGTGGACAATACAACACAGCCCACCCCACTCCTTACGCCCACGGTGCAGCAATGATGGTGAAACGTGAGGCAGTTAAAAAGGCTGGACTGATGCCGGAAAACTATTTCCTGTATTATGAGGAGCTCGACTGGTCAATGATGATACGGCGCGCAGGATATGAGATTTGGTATGAGCCAGCCTCAGAGATATTCCACAAGGAGAGTGCCACCACAGGACAAAACAGTCCCCTGCGCACCTACTATATCATGCGCAACCGTCTGCTTTTCGTAAAGCGCAACAGCGAGGGATTAAAAAAATTGCTCTCCTATATATATATAATAGGTATAGTGTCACTACGTGACATCGTCTGCCATACATTGTCAGGCAAATACGAGTTGTCACGCGCCACACTCCATGGCGTCACGGATTTCATAAAAGGAAAATTTGGTAAGAAAAACTAAACGATTAACAACTATGGATTTCTGGTATATAATAACAATAACCGATTGGCTGCTATTTGCCCTCGTGGCATTCACAGTGCTCTATATGACTGTTTTTGCTTTTGCCTCACTGTTCAACAAGCACAGCAAGGTACCAACAGCCCCACGCCGTAACCGCATGATTGTGTTGATACCTGCCTACAAATGCGACAAGACTATCCTTGCCACAGTAAAGTCAATACTCGGACAAACCTATCCACAGCGTATGTTCGACGTTGTGGTAATATCCGACCACCAGAGCGAGATTACCAATTTTCATCTTGCCCAGCAGCCCATCACTCTGCTCACTCCAAACTTCAAAACCAGCACAAAGGCACGCTCATTGCAATATGCTATAAATAACATACCACAGTTCAAAATCTACAACATTGTTGTGGTGCTTGACGGTGACAACATTGTGCTGCCCGAATTTCTTGAGGACCTTAACAATGCCTACGAAGCAGCAGGCACCAAGGCAATACAGGCGCACCGTCTGTCAAAAAACCGCGACACATCTGCCGCCATTCTCGATGCCACCTTTGAGGAAATCAACAACTCCATTTTCCGCCGTGGTCACATAACACTTGGCTTGTCGGCAGCACTTTGTGGCTCAGGCATGGCATACGATTTTGAGTGGTTCCGCACAAATATTTTCAAATGCAGCACACCATGGGAGGATAAGGAACTGGAGTCACTTCTCATGCGCCAGCACATCTATGTGGACTATTTCGATGATATATGGGTATTCGACGAGAAAACCCGCAACACAGAAGCTTTCCGCCACCAGCGCACCCGTTGGGCTTCCACGCAGTTCTATTCAGTCCTGTCAAACCTCCGTTATCTGCCAAGTGCCATACTTAACCGTCACTATGACCTGATTGACAAAATACTTCAATGGGTTATCATTCCCCGCACCATACTCATGGGCATCATAACTGTTATGTGTTGCATCATGCCGTTCATCTACATGACCATGGCATTAAAATGGTGGTTCATTGCGGCATTCATTCTTTTCATTTTCGCTGTCTGCACCCCCAACTACCTTGTAGATGACAGATGGAGCCGCTCTTTCATCAAGGCACCTGCCATAATGCTGTCATCTATTCTTCACATTCCAGCATTGCCATTAGGGTGGTTCCGATATAAAAACAAGAACTGACAACATCATGTACTGGCAAATAATCCACATTATTGATATCCTACTCTGGATATTCATAGCAGCATCCGTAATGTATGTTGCATTCTTTGCCATAATCTCAATAATTAGTTCGCAAGCTCATCAGCTTCGCAGTCATAATTCACAATTCATAATGCATAATCATGGCTGCGCATTACCCACACCCCAAAATAAAAACTACAAACTAATAACTAATAAATATTTAATTCTTTTCCCAGCTTACAACGAGGATAAGGTAATCGTAAGCTCAGTCAAAACATTTCTCCAGCAGACTTACGACAGCAACCTCTACCATGTTGTTGTCATCAGCGACCACATGCGCCCTGAGACAAATGCTGCACTCAGCCATCTCCCCATCACCCTACTGCAACCTGTTTTTGAGAAAAGCAGCAAGGCAAAAGCCATGCAATATGCCATCGCCAACACAAAGGAAAATTATGACAAGATAGTAATCCTCGACGCCGACAATATTGTAGAGCCGTCCTTTTTAGAGCAGCTCAACTCACTATGCAACCAAGGCTACCGCGCTATACAATGCCATCGCTGCGCAAAGAACAACAATAACGACATCGCCGCCCTTGACGGCGTAAGCGAGGAAATCAACAACACCCTATTCCGCCGCGCCCATAACGCCGTGGGACTATCTTCCGCCCTCATTGGCTCAGGCATGTGCTTCGATTATCCCTGGTTTGCAGAAAATGTTCAGAAACTCTCCACCGCCGGCGAGGACCGTGAGCTTGAAGCGTTGCTGCTCAAACAAAACATCTTCATAAAATATGCAGAACACATACACGTCTATGACGAAAAAGTTAGCAACGGTGAGAACTTTCAGCGCCAGCGGCTGCGCTGGATGACAGCCCAAATACAGGCATTGTTATCAATGCTTCAATATATTCCGCACGCCATCATCACCGGCAACATCAACTATATCGACAAGACCTTGCAGCAGGCTATGATACCACGCTCAATATTGCTTGTTGCAACACTGTTCTTCAGCATCGTCATTAGCATCATAGTCCCTGTATGGTCATTCAAATGGTGGATGTTGTTCGTTATCCTTGTGCTGTCACTCATAATAGCCATCCCCGCAAGGTTGCGCACACGCTCTTTGTTCGGCAAGAGCAAGTCACTTTTAAATCTCACTTTTAGGATGCTACGCAACACACGGCATATAAAGAAAGACAATAAAGATTTCCTGCATACCGACCATGGCTGATGCGAAATTTTAGTCTTTCTAAAAGAAATTTCTTTTTTATGATGTTATATGCATTTATTTTTGTATATTTGCATGCGGAAATAACAAAATAAAATATGTAATATGTATGGATTAAGCGATTTGACAATAAGCGATCTCTGCAAGGTATTCAGCAAATATCAGAACATCAGGAAGGTGGTGATATTCGGTTCACGGGCAAAAGGAAACTACCGTGAAGGCTCTGACCTTGCCGTGATTGGTGACGGTATCAGCAGAGCACAAATATCGGATATTTGTCTGAAAATAGAAGATTTAGGCTTGCTGTATAAAGTTGATGTCTTGGACTATTACAAATATAAGGATACCCCTATAGGCGAACATATTGCAAGAGTTGCAAAACCGTTTTATGAGAATATATAAATAATATTTCATTATGGGAGAAAGAGTACATAAAAGTCTGCTGAATGCCAAAGTAAATTTGGTATTCTACTTTCTGTCGCTTTTCTTTGCATTTTTCTCAAGAAAAATATTCCTTGACTGCCTCGGCGCAGAGTTCATAGGACTTACAGGTACACTTGGAAACATACTCGGATATCTTAATCTGGCAGAATTAGGAGTAGGAGCTGCTATCAGTTTTCATCTGTTCAAACCCATTCAACAGCATAACCGACAACAGATTTGTGAAATTCTATCTGTATTCGGCTACTTATATAAACGTATAGGGCAAGTCATTTTGCTTGGCGGAATAGTAATTAGCCTGTTCTTTCCACTCATATTCAACAAAGAAGAGATGGGTATGGGAATCATCTATTTTGCCTTCTACTCTTTCCTCGGCAGCTCCCTCATCGGTTATTTCATAAACTATCGCCAGATACTCCTCACAGCCGACCAAAAAAACTATCTCGTTTCGATTTATTTCCAGAGTGCTGGACTTGTAAAGACCGCAATGCAGATACTGCTTGCATATTATTACAAGAACTTGTATGTATGGGTGCTCATTGAGTTTTTGTTCGGCATCATTGGTTGCATAATTCTCAACTGGAAGATAAACAAGGAATATCCTTGGCTAAAGACAAGTAAAGCAAACGGGAAACTACTGCTTAAGCAATATCCTGATATAATTAAAAACACCAAACAGGTATTTGTCCATAAAATAAAAGACTTTTTATTGGGGAAAAGCGATGAATTGTTTATATATGCATTCGTATCACTAAAAATGGTAGCATATTACGGAAACTACATAATGATTATATCTAAACTATCACTGTTCTTTTCATCGCTTTTCGATGGTATAAATGCAGGTGTAGGAAATCTTGTGGCAGAAGGCAATAAGAAAAACACAATGAAAGTTTTTTGGGAAATGATGTTCGCAAGACATTTCATTGCAGGATGTATGGTGTGTTTTACTTATTTTTTGTTGGAACCATTTATTGCCAACTGGTTAGGAACAAAATACATTCTCGATCACTCAATTCTCGTTTTATTATTAATTTATCAGTATATGAGTGGAAGTAGAGGTGCCGTTGACATGTTCAATCACGCATACGGATTATATGGTGACGTGTGGGCAGCATGGGCCGAATTGACAATAAATATTTCAATAACTTTATCTTGTGGATTCTTCTATGGAATTGAAGGAATAATTCTTGGAAAGGTTATCAGTGTAGCCATAATTATAGTATTTTGGAAGCCAATGTATTTGTTTAAATCAGGTTTTAACCTTCCATATACGTCATATTGGTTTGGAGCAATACGTCATTACATAATTTTCATCATAGCATTCTTTATAACATATATTATTAACAATACATTGACCATCAATCCATATAATGGCTACAGCTCACTCATTAAATACGGTGTTGTGACCGCCATTACTTTTTTAACCACATATATTGTGTTATCCTATTATTTTACATCAGGAGCAAGAACATTTGCAGCAAGATTTCTAAACAACAAACTAATGAATAAAGAAAGACTTAGATAGATAAAAAATCTGTCTCTTATACACATCTGACGCTGCCGACGACTCCTTACGTGTAG
>ENA-OYXX01000989-OYXX01000989.1-human-gut-metagenome-genome-assembly--contig:-NODE-989-length-11659-cov-8.304464_pt1 | contig 11659 bp, 14 predicted proteins | sample MGYA00243976_ERZ653434 | MGnify/ENA primary metagenome ERZ653434 (study PRJEB26926, sample SAMN06165112) | human gut metagenome | biome: ENVO:00009003; feature: ENVO:2100002; material: ENVO:00002003...
CTACACGTAAGGAGTCGTCGGCAGCGTCAGATGTGTATAAGAGACAGATATTGTGTTAATGGAAAATCGTTTTGACAATATTGCCGACTCTTTTTCTAAATCTTTTTTTAATTTTTCGTTAGAAATAAGATTTTCCATCGCTGCTGCCAGCATGTCAACATCACCAGACTCAAATAGTAAACAGTTCTTATTGTTGACAGCAACATCAGGAATACCACCAACAGGTGTTGTTATAACCAGTTTTCCATATGCCCATGCATCCAACACTCCCATGGGAAACCCTTCCGCATAGCTCGGAAGACAGAAGATGGAACATTCTTTGAAAGCCTTATCCTTCTCATCGTCTCTAACCCATCCTAAGAATAATGTCTGTGCTCCTATTCCTGATGACACGGCTAAAGATTTAGCTTGCTCTATTTCACCGTTACCGGCAAACACTATGCTCCAGTCACGATGCCGCTCTGCAATTTTTGCAAATGCCTTAATCAAATCTTTATATCCCTTCCTTGCATTTAATGTGCCGGCATAAAGAATTTGTTTTTGTACATTATATTGTTTTGTCGAGATTTCTGCCGTACAAGGATTATATAAAACTTTCACATTTCCCCCACACCCGAACGTCCTTTCTATCTCGTCTTTCCAATATTTAGAAAGCACAAGCACATAATCAGCATGGCAAAATAGAAAATGATAGAAAGTCTTGAATTTGCTTTTTATTGTAGTATCAACGGAAAAAGAATGAAAATGAACTATAATCTTTTTTCGGAACATTTTTGCTAATGGCATAAAAAACACGCTTTTCCTAAATGCAGATGGCGGTTCACTTGTGTGGAGATGGACAATATCATAAAATGGTAAGAACATAATATACTCCATAAATCCTTTCACTAAATAGGTCAACTTTATAAACAAACTACCATCCCGATGCGTTTCAATCCACCTGCAATGATATTTCTCCCATAAGGCATTATTTTCGTATGCCTTTATCACGCTCGTAATTCCGCCATGCGTCTTACGAGACGTGGCTACAACTAAAACTTTTGGCATGTATTATTATCGATCTAGACGAGAACACATTTAAGACTCTTTCCTGCTTAGCAATAGAGAAGGGCACGAAGCGTTCACGGGGGTACAATTCATTATATCCCTAAGATTTTATCTGTCTCCTCACAATTTTTTCATTATGTTTGTACATATACCTTGTAATTCTATAACCTTTTTTGCCGATTTTGCCTTAAATGCTTCAACATCAATACAACTAAGCTTTTTTAACACTATATGTAAATCATCTTTAGATTGTAGAAGAACATAGTTTTCTTCAAAACCAAAATCTTTGATGATTGACAATCGTTTGGACTCACCTTTATCACTAACTTTATCCAAATTCCAGTCTATAGTAATCACAGGAACATTCCATCTCATTGCAAATACAGTATCATGAAAACGCTCTGTAATTACATAATCACAAAAACGGAAGACCCCAGCCCATTCAAATGCAGAAAGGGATTTGAATGACAAATCAACATTAGGATCATATTCCGTGGTTAAAAGATAATATCCTTGAGCCTTTAAAAGGGTTGCAAGTTCTTTACGATATCTAAACCGTCTGTCGAAATGGTAAAATACAACCTTCCTGTTTTTCGGGATAAGCTTGGCTTTCTTACAATCCAAATGAAATAGATTCAATGGTAGAAAAAATGTAGGATCTGGCTGTTTTATAAGACGGTTCCTATTTATTCCGAGATATTGCTCAAAAAAATTTATAGTGACATCATCACGAAGACCAATATGAGCAAAATCCTGAATTCGTTTCGCTGCCTCCGCGAAAAGTTCCGTTTTATTATACAGATTTTTAGCACTGTCAGCGCTTCCCGCAAAAAAGACTTTCTTACTCCTTATTTCTGTAGACGGCCACATAACTCCCCAATTCCCATTAATAAAAAAAGATTCTAAAATAGTGTCACTGCCTATACTTATTATATCATAGTGCTGACAATATTCAATAAATCTTTCTTGCTGCTTAATGCTTGGATATAAATCAAACATTTCACATGCAGTGTGTATATTTTTTTTTCTATCAGCCTTCATTATTGCATATCTCCTCCTGTTTGCAATAACGTGTTTTATTTTTTGCAGTAAGCTCATTGGAGATTGTGCTCCATTATAATTCTCGCCACTTTCTTTTATACATTCCGCATAATTGAGATATTCAATTTCAGCATCAGGATACTTTTGTCTCCAAGCATACTGTACACCATACGCCTGTAAAAAAGTTCCGGGATTATATTCTTTATAGTATGTTATAATTAAAATTTTCATAATGGTATTCTAGTTCTTTCTCCATTTATTCTTATGATATTTGATTTGGCTGGTACAACAACACTGTTTGCAGGAACATTTTTTACAACAACGGATCCTGCACCAATCTGGCTGTTATCACCAATTTTTATATCACCTAACACAACCGAATTGGCCCACACCGAAACATTATCACCAATAACAGGTTCCTTCACATTGCGACTACCAACTGTTACATTTGTTGTTTAGCATAATAAAAAGATTTATTTATCAAAACTGGTATAGCTTTGCCACGGATAACGATGAGACTGTGCCACTTTCCATTTATCTTTGTAGCTGCCAATGGCAATTAATAGTACAGGAGCCTCGTTATCATTTATATTCATTTCTTTAAGTATTGTTTGCAAATAGCCAGCCTTGTGAGCCATTGTCAGGGGAATATTGGCAATGTCATAATAATGAAGGGCATACATCAGATTCATCGCATAAAGGCCGCCATCCACATAAGCCTGATTCAGCTCTTGAAAGTTATAACACCCCAAATCACTACAAACTAAAATTGCACCTTGCATTTCATCTATAAAACCATTACATCCAAGTTGCAGATGACATATTTTATCCTTTAAGTCCCTATTGAGATAGACATGAACACGTTGGCTTTGACGGTTGCAAGCGGATGGTGTACGCTCACACAACTGTAAAGCTTTCTCAATACTTTCACGGCTAATTGGAGCCGCTCCAAAATCTCTTACCGAATAGCGAGACTGTGAAAATACATCAAAGGCTGCATGTTGTTGTTCATGAATTTTAGTATGAAATAAATGATAAATGCCTCCCATATCATATAGAGTGATTTCATACTTTTCACAAAAAGGCTCAAAAAAAGTTTTTACTTTATTCATATTTGCACCTGCCTCTTCATTAAATTTGATATAAGATTTTATTATAGAGCAACATTCCTCTACAAATCTTTTACTTCCACCAAGCTTCAGATATAGTTTCAAATCATGAATTAACCCCATTGCTTTCTGTTGACCAAATCCAATACGCACTCCACCTATCGACATACCTTTTTCTAAGGCATGCGTTCTTATTGTTAAATCTGTCTGTAACTTTTCTGCGTGATTTCTCAATCCTGCTGTTGCTAAATGTTTGGTTGCAGGCAACACCTCTATTATTTTTGCATATAAGATCCGTAGATAAACGACAGGAAAACTATATCTAATATAATATTTTAAAAACATATTTCCAAATATATCTATATACTATAAAATTTTATCAAAATATAACACATACTTATCCGCCACAGATGAAAGGCTGTGATTCTTATCCACATATTCTTTCAAATATAACTTCATCCTCTGATATTCATTAGTGCTCATCATCACGGCTTTGACAATGGATTTCTTCAGCGATTCTTTGTCATTTACATGGAACAATAATCCTGTTTTGCCATCTTCAACACGCTCTGCAAATCCTTCTATATCACTTGCTATAACCGGAAGATTATAATTATAGGCTATCATGTGTGGACCACTCTGCGCCACATCTTGATAAGGTAGCATAAGAAACTGATGCTTGGTAAAAAGCTCAGGAATTTCCTCATCTGGAATCCGTTTGAAATAAGTGGAAATACTCTTGCAGTCTCCTATCTGATGCAAGAAAAGTTCCTTATTCATTCTGCAATTGCCACAAATATTCAAGTGAACCTTATCTTGTATATTCTTCGGCAGCTCCTTTACGGCATCTATAAGCAAATCCAATCGTTTATTACCAACAATATTACCGAAAAAGAGCAAATTAACTTTCGAGTCATACACCTGATAGTTTTTGGTTACAACTTCACCAAAGTCCTTAACAACCATAGGAGCATAGAAGAACGACTTTGCCGGATAATGCTCCTTGAACCACCGAGCAGTATGCTTGGAAAACATCTGGAAATAGGAATTTAAGAAAAATTCCATTTTAACCGCAATCCTTAACATCATAGGCCATACAGGGTATGGGTTCACATTATGTGCTGCATGGATAATCTTTTGCTTTGATGTTTTTTGTGAAAAAAGAGCAGGGTAATAGAAGGGAAATCCATGAAATGAAGAATATACTAAATCAGCATCGCCAATATGATATTTTTTCAAAACTTTTCGATAAAAGAAAAACATCCTTGGGTCTTTCAATGAATATGGCTGTTCAATAAAAGTATAGACATCCGTAGAATGTATATTTCCCTTTCCAACAACAACCCAAGTAATATCAAATCCACTATTTTTTTTGAGATAAGGAACAATTTCCTTGTCCGTATCAAAAGACCAAGATTCCGTTAGCCATAAGATTTTCTTCATCCTACATTCTCCCTTAAAACATCCAACAAACCATTAATCCTGTTCTCGTCCACCTTGACGCTCTTCTTCACTCCTGCATTCTTACCAGCCTCCACATCTCTGTCACTGTCACCAATCATAATTGACTGTGACAAATCTATATTGAAGTCTTTGGCAGCTTGGAGCAGCAATCTCGGCTTTGGCTTGCGGCAGTCGCAGTCAAATTTATATTCAGGACGCTCACCCTCAAATCCTTTATCAGGATGATGAGGACAGATATAGATTCCGTCAATAAATGCGCCTTCCTTGCCAAGCTCTGTCTCCATCTTGTCATGAATTTGCTGCAGCTCCTCCCATGTGCATTCCCCACGGGCAATCACAGGCTGATTAGTCACAACGATGGCAAGATAGCCGCTTTTGTTAATCTTCCTGATAGCCTCGGCTGCACCTTCGATGAGTTCAAATTGCTCTGGTTTGGTAAGAAAACCAACATATTTGTTAATTGTTCCGTCACGATCAAGGAACACTGCCTTTTGCCTGTTCTTCAGGTTGCGGGCATGAATCTTTCCGCTCCCCATGTCCTTTTCAGTCTCATAGAAACGTTCGGGAGTACCAATGTCTTTAATATACTCCGGAGTGTCGTAAGCATAGATTTTCCCACTTGGTATGTTCTTCTTCAGCACATCGCGGTCAAGATCTATCTTATCGGGAGTCTCGGGATGACGTGGCACAAAATCCTTCATCGTTTCTTTCAGCAGTTCGGGAGATATAATCTCTATACCTGCATTCACTCTGTTTTTGTAGTAAAGTCTTTCATCTTCCTTTGCCATCCACCTCACCACACGATGGGTATCAACAGGGCATCCGCCTTTTTCCACAGGAGGAATGATTTCCGTCACAAGCAGGGAACTGTCGTATGGATGTCCGTTAGGATGAGCCATAAGACTTGCCCATGCCTTCTTCTCCTTATGGAAAGCTATGAAACGGTTAAAGTTTACATCAATTATTACATCACCGCACAACAGAAGAAAGTCTTCGGTAAGCTGCGGCATTTTGAACAATGCGCCTGCAGTTCCAAGAGGATGGTCCTCAACGAAATACTCTATATTGACGCCAAACTTGCTTCCGTCGCCGAAGTAATTCTGAATAACATGTCCAAGATGTCCTATCACAAGTGTTATGTCCGTCAGTCCGCATGCCTTCAGGTTCTCTATTTGATGTTCAAGAATCGGCTTGCCGCAAATTTTTATCATGGGCTTGGGTACATCACTTCTCACGGAAGCAATACGTGTTCCCTTGCCCCCAGCCATTATTACTGTTTTCATAAAAAAGAATTATTACCTTAGCAGAATCCTGCCAAGGTGCAATGTTGAAAAAATACTAATTTAATTTATAATGGAAAAGTTATCGTTTGTTGAAAACAAAATCCAAACAATGACGCTCGTACATCTTAAATTTATGGTCTGAACTAATAAGTGGAGTGTGGTCAACAATAGCCTGTGCAATAATAAGTCTGTCATTAGGGTCACGGTGGTCATTAAAGAGTGGCAGCTCTGACAATTTTTGGAGATGCTGTAGATTTACTGATACTATACCGATACCCATGTCCTCAATCCAGTTGACAATATTTGTTGGATTGGGTGAGTCTTTTTTCTTTCCTGTTGACAATTTGCCGATTTGACAGAGATGGATGAGTTCTTGTACACAAACAACACTCGTGAAGAGGGTGTTGGAATAATCCGAGACACACGACATCACGTATCCAGACAGCTCATCTTCTTGCTCCAGAAGAAGGAATGCCAGAATGTTTGTATCAAGATAATATTTCATCTCAAAACATATTTCATGTTTTTCTGCTCAACTGACCAGCCAGTCTTGCACTCTATGCTCAACAACCATTCACCAAGTTTGTTAAGCTTGCCGTCCCTTGCCTTCTTGGCTTTGAGAAACTCCAGCTTGTTCAGTCTGTTTTGCTCCTTTTCCATAATCGCTATATTTTACTTATTTTGATGCAAAGATACTACTTAAATTTGGATTGTACAAATTTTCAGTTGCTTTTCTGTATTTATCCAAAGAATTTTTCTTCCAGCATTAAACACAAACAGTGATATACAGGAAGATGAAGCTCCTGTATCTTGTATGTCTCTGTCTCGGGCACATGGATACAGACATCGGCATACTTCTTCAGTTCATTCTCTTTCTGTCCCGTCAGTCCTATCACCTTCAGCCCTTTTGACTTGGCGGCTACGGCTGCATATAGTATGTTTTTGCTGTTGCCCGACGTAGATATGCCAAGGAACACATCACCGGCACGTCCAAGTCCGTTCACCTGCTGAGCAAATATCAGCACAGGCACGGCATCATTCATAAATGCTGTAGTCAGTGAAGGTTCTCCTACGAGAGATATTGCAGGCAGCGAGCCTTGCAGATGTTCAGCCAATACTGTCCCCATTTCAGCGTCAATCTTCATCAACCTGTCAATCTGAGCCGAGAATATCTTGCGCTTCTGTTTAAACTCCTTCATCAGCTCTCCGACTATATGCTCTGCATCAGATGCCGAACCACCATTGCCGGCCACAAGCAACTTCCGCCCGTCTTTGTACGCCTTTTCCAATAAGCCGTATGCCGCAATTATGTCATGCCTGCAAACGTCAAGACACGGATAGCGCTCTATAAGCGTATCTATGTGTTTCAATAATCTATCTTCCATAACGTCTTAATTTCTTCCTCCGGTTAATACTTTGATAACTTTTGGTGATATTGTATTAATCACTTGATATGCCAAAAGTGAAAAAATAATTGTTAAAAACCAAACTGTAATATATGTAATTAGACACAAAAACTCAGTTTCGGGTTTGACAATCAAGAATATAATTTTGCTTATGTACCCTAACAGAATAGCGTGAACGGCAAAAACAAAAAATACGCTTTTTGTCAATTGTTTATTTGCGTTAAGCCTCAAACTGCCAGTCAAATAAAAACCAATTGCCAATATACATCCAGTTCCGCACATAACAGACAAGGTGTGCAAATAGTCAATTCGTGTATAAGTATCAGCCAATGCGATTGGCAAAGAAAGGATGAAGAATAACATCAGTATGTATTTGTTAGGCATACAGTCTTTTTTAATTATAGACCAATAACAACCAATCGAAAAATATAACATGGAACTAATTGCAAATCCTGGTATTGTTTTTATGCCAGTAAAACTCCCTATGACCAATAATGCAATCCAAAGTATTTTCATTTTTTTTATTGCATAATAAAATATTGGGGACAAAATCACCATTACCATTAAATCTCTAATATACCAAAATGGATATAGAATCGGGCAACTTCCATCTGGAGTAGTCCAATATGCACCGATTAAAAACATTGAATTTAATTCTTGTTTATATATATTGGGGAAAAAAGATGAAAGTAATGGCAGATGTTTTATTGATGTTTCACATAAGGCAATGGAATTCCAAATCAAATATGGGATAAGAAGAGTGTATATTCTTTTTTTTAACTTTCCATAATACGTTGTCCAATCCCATCTATCCATATTGTAACAGAATAAATATCCAGAAATAACGAAAAAGACAGGTACCGCAGATCTTGATAAGGCTTCTTGAAAGAAGTATATCACATTACCATACCATAGCGCCATATTCTCTTTATAGGTATCACCCTGTAATGTATGAATTAATACAACCATACATATAAGTGGAAATCTCAAAAAATCGAAGGTTCCCACTACCCCCCCGGAGATGTGAAGTTTTTGTGTAATCATATTTTTATCCTATCGTTACTTCTTTTCTTGGTGAATAATCCGTTGGTGCATAATAAAGCACCTGTGCTCCCTCATTCTCAAAGTTGAAAGGAACGACCATCAGCTTTTCCATTGCTTTTATCAATTCTGGCTGTTTCTCTTTTTCACAATAAAACAACAAGAATCCGCCTCCGCCTGCTCCAAGCAGCTTTCCTCCGAGAGCACCGGCTTTGATTCCCATCTCATACATATCATCGATAGCATTATTGCTCACCTTGGAGCCCGTGCCGCGTTTCAGTTTCCAAGTCGTGTCAAGCAGTCTGCCAAACTCTTCAAAACTTATATTCCTGTCAGTTAAGACCTTCTCCGCTTCATCCACAAGAGCAAGCATATCATTTAATTGCTTTATCTTGTCAACGGGCTTTGCAAAGGTATTCGCCTGAATCTCTGAGGAAAACCTCTGCACACCGGTGTAGAACAATACCAGATTCCCGTCCAGTTCCCTCTTTCTCTCCGGAGAAATTATTATGGGATGCACAGAAAAGTCATTATTATGGAAGTCTATGCGGTTCAGTCCTCCGTATGCCGCCGCTATCTGGTCCTGCCATCCACCATGCTCCTTCAGAATTTCACGTTCCACTTTTATTGCTTCCTTAGCCAGTTGCCGGTGACTCATCATCTTGCCTTTCAATGCGCAGAAGGCATTAAGCATCCCCACGGCAAAGGTTGAACTGGTTCCAAGTCCACTTCTTGCAGGCAGATCACCTTCATACGTAAGCCTTATCTCATGTATGTCATGCAGGCGCATACACTCACGTATCAGTGGATGCTCTATCTCATCAATATTATTCACTCTCTCAAAACGGTTGTGTACCAATTCTGATATATATGGATGGAACGGTGGCATGTGCCGCACATTCACATAACAATACTTGTCAAATGTGGTACTTATTACTGCACCACTATGTTCATTGAAAAATGACGGCATATCTGTTCCGCCGCCGAAGAACGACATACGGAATGGTGTTTTGGTTATAATCATCTATTTTGTTGTATATTTCCTTTTACTCTTGCCCGTAGCATATCAAGTAGTTTGCTTGATACAGCTGGATGCACTTTTCTACAGAAAAAAGCGCCACTTTCAACTATTTCATCATATTCTTCTTCATTCAGCAATAAAGGAGAGCCAGGGTGATTGCGTCCCTTTGCCTTTTTGTTCCAATTAATGTAACGCAAGGCATTTCCTTTGATAATATGCAATTCTTCCTCACGACCATGAAAAAGAGTTTGAAATATAAGTTCGTCTCCGCAATAAGTATGATGAAACCTTTTGAAATATTTGGGATTCTCCTTTTCTTGTTGCATTACAAATTCGGCAAGGCTTTTATGCCAAGAAAACCATTGCCATCCACCCCAAAGATTGGGGATAGGCTTTCTTATGTATAGATGTTTGCTTATCTTGTTGAATGCCCTGACACAGAAATCTATCATTTTGATATCTCTATGTGGAAAATCATGGATATACCATGGCATTACACGTAGGGGATATTTCTTGACCATACATTCTTCGCGAAAGTTCTCACAGTCCATGTTTATAAAGCTAAATCCTTCATGTTCCTTAAAAAACTTGTCGAGTTCCACGTTTGAACGGCAAGGATAGTCTTGACCAGACATTAGATGAAAATAATCACATCCCATGCCGTATGCCTTGTGCATAAGACGGAGCGTGCATTCAATCATGGTATACCCTCCATGGGCAACTGACATACGTTCTTTACCTTCAAGAAAGAAAACATTATAATTTTTCTCCTCACATCGTTTTATGTAACTTGCCCCCCCTGATGCTTTCTTGTCTATATTTATAAAGAAATAATGGTTAGGAGCAGACAATAAACGCACAATATCTTCTAATTGCTCAAAATACGCATGAACAGTAATTAAAAAACCATGTTTCATTGTAATCTAATTTTCAAATTCATAAAAAGATGCAAAATTGTATTTTAAAAGACAATATATTGATTATAGCACCGCCGTGCTCATTGAAGAACGCCGGCATATCAGTTCCTCCTCCAAAGAACGACATGCGGAAAGGTGTTTTTGTGATAATTATCTTTTTAAAATTGATTTTGGATTATCAAAAAGGAAGTCACATATTTTTTTTCCAACTATATTCGTTGAGTAATTACTTATGAAACATTCACTAATAGCATTTAATTGTTCTGTTGTCATAGGTGTATTTAAACAATAAGTAATCTTATCAGCTAACTCTTTGTCATCTAAAGGGTCTTCATAGTAATTAACTAAACCTTTTGTAATTTCTTCCAATGAATCTGATTTTGATGATAAAACAGGAACCCTTAACATTCCCGCTTCTATTGGTGGAAATCCGAACCCTTCTCTAATTGACGGGAAAACAAATAATTTTGCCCCTTTATACCACCTAATCAAATCAGTCTCGCTACAATTATGTACTAGAATGATTTCATTATCCAACTTGTTTGCAACGACAAAGGGTTTGAATAGTTTATTATAATTATCTATACTATGGGAAATAAGAACCAATTTATATTTTAATCTTTTATCGTGTATTCGTTTATATGCCTTCAATAAAGTAGATATATTTTTCATCGGATCAAGTCTGCCTACATATAGAATATAATCAAATCCTGGTGACATGGGAATAGTCTCTTTATATAAAGGCAATGAAACCAAATTACTCATATTTATTAGTTTATCCTTAATCTTTGGATAATAAGAAAGTATTTGTTTTCTCGCAAATTCCGATATTGTAAAGATGAAATCAGATGTTTTAATCATCCTATTCTCCGAATCAATCTGACGGAGGGATTCTTTTTGATAATGTGAATTATCTATTCGCACCTGTAAGTCATGAATGGTAGTAATCTTGGTTTTGGTTTTTACAAAACAATTAATCGTATTACCATACGGGCAAAATAATACTTCTGGATTAATACGCTTAATAGCCCTGGAAAAATAAAATGCATAAAAGTAGAATTTAAAGAATCTTGTATGTTCTATCCATCTTTTCCCAATAGTAATACTTTCAAAATCGGAATACTCTTTTGCAAGATTATTATTATTTAATACATTAAAAACCAATATAAAACTAGACTGTAGATTATTATCTCTTATATATTCTAATATTCTTAAAGCATATTTTGACACCCCTGTATTTGGATTGTCAAAAATAAAACTTAAATCGATAACAATTTTTTTCATAATAATGATTTTTGTAATGCCTGTCTCTTATACACATCTGACGCTG
>ENA-OYXX01000991-OYXX01000991.1-human-gut-metagenome-genome-assembly--contig:-NODE-991-length-11643-cov-4.734467_pt1 | contig 11643 bp, 12 predicted proteins | sample MGYA00243976_ERZ653434 | MGnify/ENA primary metagenome ERZ653434 (study PRJEB26926, sample SAMN06165112) | human gut metagenome | biome: ENVO:00009003; feature: ENVO:2100002; material: ENVO:00002003...
TTTCCTGCGTCGCGGTAGCGTCTTATTGTTTTCTCGCTGACATCAAGCCCGGTTACGATGTCTTCGAGAAGAATAATCGGCTCTCCGTGAAAATATAATCGCGGTCGGTTTCCCGTCGGGTACTGGCCGGGACTTCTGGCGCGCTGCTCCACAAGTGAAACGTATGCGTTTGCGGCGGTCTTGGAGTCAGCCTCGTGCGTGTTGTTCTGTTGCATAGGCTCAGTCAGTGGCTATGTCTGTCTTGCTGAGTGCCGGGACATCGAACCCGATAACCGGGCCGAGTATCTTTGCGGCGGCGATGAGAAACATCGAGCCTAACATCCATGCCTTCGCTTCGTCGGGCATTCCGGCAAGCGGATTGAAGCCGGACTTGCGGGTTGCTGACTTGCGCCCGTTGATGCGCTTTCTCTGTTTGGGCTTCCTGATGAAGCCCGAAGAGTTTGGAGGAGTTGTTGCTTCCATACGGTTATATGTGTTTTGAGTTAGACTTGTCGAGGATTGCGCCTCGTTTGCAATTATAACCGACTGGATTTTAGAAAGGGCGATTTAAGGAGTGTTAAAGTTGTAACAAACTGAAATAATGAAGATTTCAGTGATAGAATAATTGTGATGTTAAATCTTGACTGTTGGTGAACAACCAACCGTGTTTTTCCAAAGGTAAAGGATTTGAGTGTTCTCAATAGATTAGATAGGAGCAAAAAAATAGCGTATAATATCTACGCTAACTATTGAAGGCTCTGCAATGCCTATGGTGATAGCTTGAATACTATACGCTATGCTTTAAGCATAGCATAAGCATCACGCCAAGCTCACCATTATGAATTTTGCAGATTCTCAATAGAACTTATGCGGAAGTTATGTTATCCTGTATTGTAAACGCGGCTGACTCTTCAGTCGTTATTCTTTGCTGTTTAGCGTTGCAAAGTTACGCATTTTTATCGAGGTAATCAAGCCTCAATTTCTCCGTCAGGATTGATATGGTGCTTTTTACGGAGCTGAATCAGTGTCTTTTCGGACACATTCAGCAGTTTTGCTGCACCTCTCCATGTGCCCGCACGGATATACGCCCTTATGATGCGGTCTTTTTCCGCTTTCGGATTGCGGTGGGTCAGGTCTTCGGCCGTTTCCGGCTGGATGTCGCTGAAAACGAGATCGTCTGCCGAGATGGTATCGCCGTCGGCATGGAAGGCAGCCATTAGAATGGTATCTTTCAGTTCGCGGATATTGCCGGGCCACGGATATAGTTTCAAAGCCTTGATTGCCGATGCGTCGAGTCGCTTTCTCGTCTGGGATGTCTTATGCGCATATATTGCGAGAAGATAATCGGCAATATCCGGAATATCCTCGGTCATCTCGCGCAACGGCGGCACTGTGATACCTGACTGGCGCAACATATAGAAAAGATTGTCACGGAAATCTTCCTCGGCAAGCATCTTCATCAGCGATCCGTTAGCGGTGCATATCATCCTGACATCGGGATGTTCCTCCGAGAGAATATGCAGAAGCACCGACTGTTTCTCGAAGTTGAGAAGCTGGATATTCTTCAGGATGATTGTTCCTCCGACAGCGTTCTGGAAGTAGCTCTTGATGCGGTTATACATCTCGTTGCGGTCGGATTTGGGGTCGTGCAGACCTACCAGCTCCGCGCCTCCGGCCTCGATTACCGTTATCGGCTTCTGTGTCCGGGAGCTTTGGAGATATATTTGCCGTGCAATCTGCTCTTTGCCCATGCCGCTTTCGCCGAATATGATGCAGTTGGCATTAGTTTTGGCGATACGTCCGATAGCCAGTTCTATCTCTCTGAACTTCGCGCTCCGTCGAGGAATCAACGCATTATCAAGCTGAATAACAATGCTCACCGGTCTGGCATACCTGCCGACAATCTCGACAAGTTGCTTGTCTATCGCCGGACGCTGAATGATGTCAACGGCACCGCCGTCGCGCATCACCGAGAGAATATCCACGGCGTTATAGTTGTCCACTACGGCAATGACGGGAAATTTGTATCCCTCGCTCTTTTGCCAGTTTATTAACTCCTGCGCCGTGCCGCCGGTGAATTTCATCGCCGCGACTACGACAGCTCCCGGTGGCAGTTTCTCCACCTCGTCTTTTGCAGCGTCAAAGGCCTCCACTGTCACCGGGTCATAGCCGGCTTTTGTCAAAAAGCCAGCCATTATCCGACAGTCGGAGGATGACGCATCAACAATCAATACTCTGTTCATTGATTTTTGATTAAGTTAAGCATATTGTTATTTAAGTATTTGATGGCCGTATATAGACACGAAAAGGCAGGTTTCCCCGCCTTTTGTTGAAGATTTTGTACGGTAGTATCCTATTATTGGACTTTCTCCAATAGCCATGCAATATTTTTACCGAGATTCTGCATCGTTTCAACCCCCTCAGTATCTATTAAGGCTTCACCGGGTAATCGACCGTATGCCAAGTTCCAGTATGTTGAACCGACGACAAACATTTCCTTGTTTAGAAAGAAATGATTTATGCTGTCAAGGGCGTTCATAGTTCCGGCACGACGACCCACCACAAGTCCGGCACCAATCTTATGGGTGAACATACCCGGATTGACATCACTGACTACGCTTGCCCGTTCAAAAACGGCTTTAAGAACAGCCGAAACATCCGCTGAATAAGTCGGAGAACCGATAATCAGGACATCTGCGGCAGCCATTTTCTCATATAGGCCGCAGAAACAGTCGTTTTGCCAGACACAGTTTCGTTTGCCGGCGCAAGCAAAACACGCTTTGCATGGATTCACGGTTTCTCCGGCAAGATTGACTTTTTCTATCTCATGACCGGCTTGAGCAAGTGGCTCCAGAACTATGTCAATCATATCACCGGTATTGCTTTGCTTTCTTGCGCTACCGTTTATCGCCAATATTTTCATTTTGCGTTTCTTATTTTGGGGAACATCGGCAATCCGCGCTATTCCGGTTGATGAAACAGCCATGCCGGTTGCCAATATCCCCATTTTTTTGAGAGCTTCACGACGATTCATGGGTAATGTCACATTACTTATATGACTCTTCGAAAATGTCTATGATATCTTGGTCCGACATTTGCACACGGTCACTCGTGAACATGATGCCCATTACCTCGCGGGTATTGCGCATAAGCGTTTCAAACTCCGATGGCTCAATACCGTAGTCCGACATTTTCAGGTCAGAGACTCCGCAGGCGTCCTGCAATGCGACGAGGGCGGTAATGAAATCTTCGGGTTTGTCGGCGTCATGCTTTCCAAGAAGTCGGGCAAGCTCGATGAAGCGGTCGTCACAACCGTGGTTTTTCACAAAATAACTGAAATAAGCCTTGCTTATCATAATCAGTCCAGCGCCATGAGGCAGGTTGGGATGATATGCGGACAGGGCGTGTTCCAGACCATGTTCACTTGTCAGCAGGGTCAGGCACATAACAGCTCCCGAAAGAGTGTTGGCGAAAGCCACGCGGGTGCGGGCTTCAAGGTCATTGCCATCTTTTACTGCGCGAGGGAGATATTCGGATATGTTGCGTATGGCTTCGCGGGCATTCATGTCGCTGGCGAGATTGGCAGCAGAGGCGATAAATCCCTCAATGCTGTGGAAAAGTGCGTCAAAACCCTGAAATGCGGTGAACATAGGGGGAACGGAAAGCATCAGTTCGGAATCGACCACCGAAAGAACCGGGAAAAGCGCGGGGTGCATTATGAACGCCTTTTCATTGGTGTCTTCTTTGGTGATGACTCCACAAGGGTCGGTTTCAGAGCCTGTCCCCGCAGTCGTGGTGATTGCCACAATCGGCAGTGGCTTGTTTACAATAGGGTTGCCTTTGCCCGATCCTATTGCCACATAATCCCACAAGTTACCGGGATTGGTGGCGAGCAGGGCAATCGCCTTTGCGCAGTCCATGACGCTTCCGCCACCAAGTGCGACAAGGAAATCAGCTCCGAATGCCTTTGCCGCATCAGCTCCGGCGACAGAATTGTCAACGGTCGGGTTCGGAGCCACTCCGTCAAATACTGCGGTTTCCACACCGGCCTTATGGAGTTGCTCCTCCGTTCTTGCGAGATAGCCGTTAGAACGGGTTGACTTGCCGTTTGAGATGATGATCAACGCCTTTTTCCCCGGCAAGTTCTGGGCGTGAAGATTGTTGAGCTGACCTGCCCCGAATAGGATGTGGGTAGGTATGTACTGGTTGTATTCAAGAATGGTTTTCATTTTCAGATAGTTTAGTTGATTATTATTTCATATATAGATTGTCGAACATAGGTATTGCCTCTTGAATTTCAAGATTCAGCACAATATCCTTGGTTTCCTCGAAGTATTTGAGGAGATGTGGTGACTGGCAGTGTCTGTCATACGCCTCCTTGTCTTTATACACCTCCACAATGGTAAATTGGTTTGGGTGTTCCTTATCCCATACAGGATAAAGGACATGGACATCCTCCTCAAGCAGTAACGACGCCATGATTTCCTCTTTCAGAATACTTTTGTATTCTTCAACTTTGTATGGATTTACTGTGATTTTAGCTATTGATACCATATTGCGTTTCTATATAAATGGTGATGGATTTTCCTCATCTGTTACTTCCAGTTTGAAGAAAACAGGTCGCAGACCGTCATTGCAACAGGTTATTGCCGTTCCGTCATGGCGTACCCAGTCATTGAAGTAGAATTTTTTTGCTCCGTTTGCAAGCGCGAATACGTATGGGTGGATTGTACGCCACGCTCCATCGCAAAAGCCATCGGGTTTCCCAAGACCGGTATAAAAGATCTGTCATTCTTCAAGCATCTGACAAGGTTTAAGCCCCGGCATGGCATACTCGTCTGCCATATCCGCATTAAACGTCTTTCGTAAGACTGTTATTTTTACCTTTTTCATTATCAATACCAGTCATGTTTCTCGTTACGGTTAAGGGCGGCAATCCGAGCCATTTCCTCATTGTTTAACTCGAAATCAAATATGGAGATGTTCTCTTTCATGTGGTCGGGGTTGCTTGAGCCGGGAATGACGACAACACCACGCTGCAAGTCCCAGCGCAGAATGACCTGTGCGACTGATTTGCCGTGCCGCATGGCGATTTCGGTCAGTACCGGGTCGTTCAGCAAATCCTTCTGATGCCCTCTGCCCCCTAACGGATACCATGCCTCGACCGCAATTCCGAGATTCTGGATATGGGGAACGACATCGGTATCCTGATAATAGGGATGAACCTCGTTCTGCACAAGCACAGGCTTTATATCGACCTGATGGATGAAATCGTCGATTTCCTTGATATAGTAGCAGGACACGCCTATGGAGCGGATTTTACCCTCCCTGACATATCGTTCCATCGCCTTGTAGGCTTTCACGTCGTTTGTGCCGGGATGATGCAGAAGCATCAGGTCAACGTAGCCGAGGTCGAGTTTGCGCAGACACTCATCTATTGCGGCTTCGGGGTTGCCATACTGGTTGGGGTATATTTTCGTAGCCACAAAGATTTCTTCACGCGGCACACCCGATTCACGTACTCCACGACCCACCTCTACCTCGTTGCCGTACATGTGCGCGGTGTCAATCTTTCGGAAGCCGAGAGAAATAGCCGACTTCACGGAGTTCACGCACACGTCGCCTGTAAGGCTGTATGTGCCGAGGCCCACCACCGGCATATCATATCCGCTGCTGAGGCGGATTGTGGGTGCCTGACCGTTTTTGCCCTCTGAAAGAGGAAATTTAGAGTAATCCATATCTGTGTCAGAATCTGTGTCAAATTTTATATCAAGTCCTGAAATCCACTTTTCAAGCTCTGTTTTCGCAGTGTTTCCCGCAAAGCGTCGTCCGGGAATCCAGACTGCATCCGGAACGAGAGAATGCAGATTGCGGTCGCTGCTTCCAAGACCGCTGGAGTGTGAAGTGCAGAAAGGCACAATCGTTTTCCCTTTGAAATCTCCGCTCTCAAGGAAGGTGCTGATTATACGCGGTGCTTCTCCCCACCATATCGGATAACCGAGGAAAACCACATCGTATCGGTCAAGACCGTCAGGCATACCTTTGATTGCCGGACGAGCCTTGGGATTGTTCTGCTCCCTGTTGGCGCGACAGTCGCTGTTATAGTCGAGGTCGGCGGCGGTGTAAGGCACTTCCGCTTCGATTCTGTATGTGGATGCCCCGGTTATGTCCGCTATACCCTCGGCAATACCTTCCGTGGTGCCCGTACATGAGAAATATGCTACCAGTACGCTGCCATTTTTGCCGGATTCAGTGCCGGGCGTCGGATCAGGAGCCGGATTTTCAGTTATCGGGTCATCATCTGTTGTAGCGCATGATGCACAAGCTGTCATTGACAACATGGCCATTAACCCTGAAAGAATTGGCAGTTTCATTTCAGATATTCATTGAAGAATCTGACAAGAGCATCAAACGGAATTATGTCTTTCCGGTCATAGAGATCTGTATGGCTTGCGCCGGGGATAACCATCAAGAGCTTATTGTTGTCCTGTCCTGGTGTAACGGTGAGTTTTTTGTAGGCATCGCTTCCAAAATAGAACGAATGAGCCTTTTCGCCATGTATTATCATCACTGCATTTTTAATCTCATCGGCACGGCTCATGAGCGGGAAGCTAATCCACGGAATTGACGAGGTCGCGTTGCGTCCACCGTTTGAGTTGAGCGATCTGGAGTGGTAGCCTCTCGGAGTCTTATAGTAGTCGAAATAATCACGAAGGAATTTAGGAGCATCATCCGGAAGCACGTCAGGTACACCTCCGCCAAGTTTGGGCGTACCGTTGCGAAAATCCTCTGTACGCTGTACAGCCAATGCTGATTTCAGTTTATCGCGGTCTTCGGGAGAGTCAGCGCTGTCGAAATATCCGTTGGCACTTACACGGCTCATGTCATACATTGTCGAGGCGACAGTTGCTTTAATACGTGGATCGGCCGCTGCGGCATTAATGGCAAGACCACCCCAGCCGCAGATGCCGATGACCCCGACTGCTTCGGGATTGACCGACGGGTTTGTCACGAGGTAATCGACCGCTGCGCTGAAATCTTCCGTGTTTATATCCGGGGAGGTCATATAGCGAGGCTGGCCGCCACTTTCTCCTGTAAATGACGGGTCGAAAGCAAGAGTGATGAATCCGCGTTCAGCCATTTCCTGTGCATAAAGGCCGGAGCACTGTTCCTTGACAGCGCCAAACGGACCGCAGACAGCTATTGCCGGTAATGGAGCGTCGGCATTCTTCGGGCTATACATGTCGGCGGCGAGAGTGATACCGTAGCGGTTGACAAATGTCACTTTTTTGTGGTTCACGCGGTCGCTCTTGGGAAAAGTCTTGTCCCATTCAGAAATAAGTTTGAGATTTTCCATATCTGTAGTATTATTGTTTTGTGCATTGATTGCCGTCAGTGAAAGGCATGCAATTATCAATGAATAGATGTATCGTCTCATAGCGTCAGTCTTGTTTTATATCACGAATGTATTTTGCCGGTATTCCAGCGACAATTGTATTATCGGCGACATCATTTTTTACAATAGCCCCTGCGGCCACTATGGCATTTTCACCTACCGTGACACCGGGCAGTATAATCGCTCCGGCTCCGATCCATGCGTTACAGCGAATCACAACCGGGGCTGTAATCAGTGAATGTCGTCTTTCAGGTTCTTCGGGATGTCCTTCGGTCGCGATTTTCACACCGGGGCCGACAAACACTCCGTCCTCCAGCGTTATGCCACCCTGATCAAGAAAGGTGCAGCCGAAGTTTATAAAAACCTCTTTGCCTACCGTTGTCATTTTGCCGAGAGCGGTATAAAACGGTGGGAACATCCTCACTGTGCTGTCAAGCCGCTGTCCCCAGATGCGTTCCAGAATGGCGCGTATCTCATCGGGTGTATGGTAGCCGGTGTTCAACTCGGCGATAAGCCGACGGGTATTCTCAATCTCGTCACAGAGAAGTTCGGGAGCTGTCTCGGATATGCGCTCGCCGTTTCTCATACGTTCAATAATATCATTCATACCCATGTAATCATTTTATCATTGACATATCAATGACATACCTGAACTTAACATTGCCGTCTGACACGTTTTTCCAAGCCTTGTCAATCTCCTTTTCATCAGCATTTATGATGACAACTTCGGGATAGATGCCATGCTTGACCGAGTAGTCGAGCATTTCCTGAGTTTCCTTTATTCCGCCGATAAGCGAGCCATACACCTTGCGTTGAGAAAGAAAAGCCATGTTTGCAATGTTTAGGGTCGATTTGTCAGGCAACCCGACGATAGCGAATTCACCGCCCATTTTTAGCATGGCAAGATACATAATAGGCTCGTAATTTGCAGGGATAGTGCTGAGTATGAAATCAAACGTGTTATTCAATCCTTTTAATTCATCCGGATTATTGACATTGACATAGCGTTTCGCTCCCAGCCTTGCAGCATCCTCACGTTTACTTTCAGTTCGGTCGAATACGGTTACCTCCGCACCAAGATCAACAAGATACTGCACAGCCATGTGGCCAAGACCGCCAAATCCTGCTACGGCAACCTTGTCGCCTTTCTTTACATTACTGAAATGGATTGGCGACCAAGTTGTGACACCGGCGCACAGCAATGGGGCGACCCTCTTCATGTCAGCATTTACGGGGATTTTTATCGCAAATTTTTCGCTTACAACAATATTGTTTGAATATCCGCCCATAGCATTCTCTCCATCGTGGTATATGTCAGGGGAATTATATGTGAAGACTGTACCATTTTCGCAGAACTGTTCTTTATCGGCTTCACATGAGACACAATGCCCACAGGCATTGACCATACATCCGACACCTGCAAAATCCCCGATTTTGAATTTTGTGACATTCTTGCCTACTTTTGACACCCGTCCCGCGATTTCATGTCCGGGCACAATAGGATATGAGGCATGAAGACCCTGTTCCTTTTGTTCATCCCACGCAGCATGAAGGTCACTATGGCAGATGCCGGCATACATTATATCTATCTGAATGTCATTGTCGCCCACCTCATGCCGTGTAAACTCATAGGGATGAAAGGTGTCGTCCGCCGCAAACATGGCGAATCCTTTTGTTGCGACTCGATTGGATTGCTCTTGGCCGACTGCCGATGTCGCCAGTAATCCGACAGTAAGCAATAAGGATAATCTGATTTTCATATTTTGAAATTTTTGTTTGTTTGTTTTCACGATGCAAAATTAGTTTCAAAAAACATGTCAGGGATAACCAATGTTACGCTTGAATATACCTCGATTACGGAACAAGAGCTTGACTTAAACCGCTGGTTTCTAAAATGTACCAATCTTACGGCAATATGTACCTCGTTTACCGGCTGACATGGTTTGCCCATTGCGGAATGGCTCATTATCGTTATCTTTGCAAAAAAATCAGATATATGGAAATCTACGAGGCAGACACTATTGAAAAATATAACCGTTATTTCGGTTTTGAAACGCGGCATCCCCTTGTCGGCATAGTCCATTTTGATGATACCGTAGAGCAACCCACCCACTGTATGCACTTTGGCTTCTATTCCCTTTTTCTCAAAAAGACAACCGGGTGTAGGATAAACTACGGCAGGACTACCTATGACTTTGACGATGAAACTGTCGTAAGTTTCGCGCCCGGTCAGACAGTCGGGATACATCGTTTTGAGGACGGCCCGGCTCCGGAAGCTGTCGGGCTGCTGTTTCATCCCGACTTCCTGTATCGCACTCCGTTGGGGCAAAAAATAAAACAGTATTCATTCTTCTCCTACGCTTCAAACGAGGCACTCCATCTGTCAGCGGAAGAACGGCTGATATTGCAGGACTATATGGATAAAATAGCCCGTGAGCTGCAACATCCCATCGACAAATTCACCAAATCCCTGATTGTGTCCAATATCGAGGTGATGCTGAATTACTGCATGAGGTTCTACGAGCGTCAGTTCGTCACCAGAGAAGAACTGAACCACAACGTATTGGGTAAATTCGAGCAATTGATTGACGATTACCTTGACAGCGGACGGGGTGAAAGCGAGGGAACTCCTACCGTTAAGTATTTTGCCGACAAAGTATGTCTTTCTCCAAATTATTTCGGAGATTTGGTAAAGCAGGAAACCGGCAAGACGGCGCAGGAATATATCCAACTCAAAATGGTGAACTTCGCTAAGAATTCTCTTTTGAATCCGACACTAAGCACAAAGCAGATTGCAGAATTGTTGGGATTTCAGCACCCACAACATTTTATCCGCTTTTTCAAGAAGCAGACAGGGCAAACGCCTCGGGAATATAAACTCCAATTGAATTAGAATATAAAAACAGGCAGATGGTAGCACCCAACTGCCTGTTTTTATTCTTAAAATCTATGCGTACCGAATTTATTAAACGACGACGCACCAGATGGGAAATATAGCGGGTAGTACGGTTCTGCGACCATAGTCTTTTTTTCTCCACGCGATAGTGCTGGCTCATCAATAGAAGATGTTTTGGTTTCCGAAATATTATATTTTTTATCCTCGCCACTGTCTAAATCCTCATGCTTTGGGGCAAGGTCGGCGGTAATCTTGCGGTCGAGGGCGGCAAGGTCGGATTTGAGCTGTTTTAGCTCATCTCCCTTGCCCCATGTCTTAGCGACGATTCCTTCAAGAGTCGGAACATCTGCTTTGAGTTTGGCGGTACGTTCCTCATATTGGGTGATGATACCGGGGATTTTCTCCAGAGCGTTGACGAAGTTCATACAAGCGGCATGGGTGTCAGACATGGCGATGAAGCCGTTGTTGAACTTGTATTTGTAGTTGCCTTCGACAACAAAGCGGTTCTGGACGCCTTCTCTACCGTCAACGACCGTCCGCTCGGAGATTATGCTTATCGGAAAGCCATATACCTCGCCAATGCGCTGATATTGGCCGTGAGTATCGGTACGCTGTGCCAGACCTTGAAGATGTATGCCCATGTCCTTCTCATCGGAGAGATTACAGGTGTCGATTGTTAGATTGTTGACAGGGTTGCCGTCCTTGTCTCGCTGAACGACCGCCTCATATCGCGCATAATCGGCTTTCATCCTCTCAATCGCCGCCTCATTGTTGGCAATGTCGTGGCTGATGGTCTGGAGTCTGAAACGGGAGTCTCCGATGCCCTTGTTGAAGGATTTGCGCTCACTCTCCAAGGCTGCTATGCGCTTTTCAAGTTTCGCTTTCTCCAAAAGGTCGGTATTTCCTGACAGTATAGCCATATACTCTGAGAAGTTCATGCCGTTCTTCTCGTCCATCGCACCCTCGTCGATGGTTCTCGCTCCGAGTGCGCCGGATTTTAGCTGGTCAATGAATGTTGCCTTGCAATGGAGAAGATTGAACTTGTAAGAGTCCAGCGATTTCTCGACGGCATAGATGATTACATCCACCTTATTATCAGCGTATAATTTGGCAATCTCGTTGCCGGCTCGTATGGCTCTGCCGTCACGTTGTGTCAAATCGCTTGGACGCCAAGGTGTATCGCAATGATGAATCGCAACACATCTTCTTTGAGCGTTGACACCGGTACCCAACATACTGGTTGAGCCGAAAAGCACCCGCACATCGCCGTCGTTCATAGCCTCAATGACGGCCTTTCGGCTACGCTCTGTCTTACACTCCTGAATGAATCGTATCTCATGCGCGGGAATACCGTAATCCTCTATCAGCTTGC
>ENA-OYXX01000998-OYXX01000998.1-human-gut-metagenome-genome-assembly--contig:-NODE-998-length-11605-cov-8.559221_pt1 | contig 11605 bp, 5 predicted proteins | sample MGYA00243976_ERZ653434 | MGnify/ENA primary metagenome ERZ653434 (study PRJEB26926, sample SAMN06165112) | human gut metagenome | biome: ENVO:00009003; feature: ENVO:2100002; material: ENVO:00002003...
AGAAATCAAGGTTCGGGTGTCGTTTAACATACGTTAAAGTAAAGTTCTTTCACGACATGTTAAATCATGAAAGAACTTTGCCAATGCCCGATGACAGCACTGCATGTCCATTGAACGGCCAGTCCGGCCAACGGACATGAAGTACCGTCACTTCACCTCAAACGTACCGCGCAGGCGGATGTCCTCCGACGAGGCGCCGACCATGACAGTGAACGTGCCCGGCTCGACAGTGAAACGGTTGTCGCGGTTCCACAAGCCGAGGTCCTGCGGCGTGAGAGTGAAGGCGAGCAGGCGCTCCTCGCCCGGCTGCAGGTGTATGCGCTCAAAGCCGCGGAGCACCTTCTCGTATGTCGTCACCGAGCTTACGTCGTCGCGCAGATAGAGCTGTATGACCTCGTCGCCCTCGCGACTGCCCGTGTTTCTGACGCGGCAGGTGAGCGTGACGCTACCCTGCACGCCGATGACGGGCTTGTCGATACGGAGGTCACTGTATGCGAAGGTGGTGTAACTCAGTCCGTAGCCGAAGGGATATAGTGCGCGGGCGGCACGGACGAAGCCTGGACTGTCGCTGCCGGGCTTGAAGGGGAATGCGAACGGTATCTGGCCCACCGTCTTGGGGAACGTCACGGCCAACTTCCCTCCGGGATTGTAGTCGCCGAAGAGCACCTGGGCAATGGCATCGCCCATGAACTCGCCGGGAAACCATGCGTGGATGATGCCGGGAACGTGGCGCTGCGCCCAGTTGATGGAGGCTGCGCGGCCGTCGACCATGACAAGCACCACAGGCTTGCCCGTGGCGCAGACCGCACTGAGCAACTGCTGCTGACGGCCGCAAAGGTCGAGACTCGTGCGCGAATACTCCTCACGCACGGTCTTCTCGTTGCCACCGAGCACCATCACCACCGCATCCGACCAGCCGGCCAGCCGCACGGCCTCATCCTGCATGCGCTGCTCGTCGGTGTCGAGCGGCACGTCATACAGTTCGCTCTCCGGAGCATACCGGTCTATGATGTCGCACCCCTTGGCATAACGCACATCGGTCTCGGGCAGACGTTCCTTTATACCTTTATATACAGTCTTTATCGGAGCGTTGGCCGGACCGTAGCGGCATATGAGGTTTTCTGCCTCGTCGGCATTCGGCCCTATCACGGCCACGCGCTTCAGACTATTCGACAGCGGCAGGATATTGCCCTCGTTCTTCAGCAGGACGATGCTTTCGAGAGCCGCGCGCAGCGACACTGCACGGTGGTCGGCACTGTGCACCACCTTGTCCACATTGTCCGTGCTGCCCTTATAGGGATTGTCGAACAAGCCCATCTCAAACTTTGCCCTCAGCACGTCGGCCACGCGCTCGTCTATCGTCCGCTCCGAGATGAGCCCACGGCGGACGGCCTCGCGCAGCGGCGTGACATATTCATCTGGTGCGGTGAACGCCGTGCGCACGTTAAGCCCGGCGTTGACCACCTGAGCCACGGCCTCCACCGAGTCCCTTGCCACACGGTGCTTGCGGAAGAGGAACTCCACGGCCTCGCTGTCGGACACCACATATCCGCGGAAGCTCCATTCGTGGCGCAGTATGTCGGTGAGGAAATAGGAGCTGCCCGTGACGGGAACGCCGTCGTAGTCGTTATACGAACTCATGATGCCCTTCACACCGGCCTCGCAAACAGCCTTGCGGAACGCTTCGAGATAGAGTGTGCGCATCTCGCGCGGAGCCACATGCGGGTCGGTGCGCGTCTGTCCGTCGCGGCCGCCCACGGGAACACTGTATACGGCGAAGTGCTTCGGTGTGGAGATGAGTCCGCGGCTCTGCAGACCGAGAGCCATACGCTTGCCCAGCTCGCCCACCAGATAAGGGTCCTCGCCGTAACACTCCACCACGCGGCCCCAGCGCGGGTCCTGCGATATGTCGAGCAGCGGGGCGTAGATGTTGGTGTAGCCAAGGGCAATGGCCTCCTCAGCCGTCACGCGGGCAATCTCGTCGATGAGACTTCTATCCCACGTGCATCCCTGCCCGCACTGGGCGGGGAACATCGTGGCGCGGTCGTGGCAGAGTCCGCGTATTCCCTCGTTGGTGAAGTCTGCAGGTATGCCGAGACGCGTCTGCTCGACGAACCATCGCTGCACGGCGTGGCGGTTTTCAACGCTCACGACGTAAGGATAGGATATGGAAGAGCCGAACGAGCCGAGGCCGTTGGCCTGCTCGTCTATGTTGGCGATGCCGTCTTTCCACAGTTCCTGATGCCACTGCGGCGTGGGTGCGGCATCCTTCAGCACGCGCCCCGAGCCGTAGAGCGTCACCATCTGACATGTCTTCTCGTCCATCGTCATCTGCGCGAGCAGGTCGGCCACACGGTCGGCCACCGGTGCCTGCGGGTTCTCATAGACATCCATGCGCCCGTTCTTGTTGAAGTCAATCCATCCCTTGCGGTAGATTGACGGCTGCTTGGCGGCCTGCATAACGGAAACAGACATCACGGACATCAGCGATGCCCGAAAAATCAGATTTGAAAATGTTTTCATCATATTGTTCATTGTCTTTATAGTTTCTTCCTTACGGTCATAACATGATTATGTTACAATGCAAAGTTAGCTCCACCTTATTAATATAGATGTGTATATCCGGTTAAAAAGGAAATAAAAAGCGGTTAACGGAAGATATTCCATCAACGACCTTATGGGATTGGCTTGATTGGCTCTGCATCAGTCGTCATACTGAAACGCAAAGGCCGCAAAGACGCAAAGTATTTATTTCAGAAGGGTAAATAACACTTTGCGTCTTTGCGGCCTTTGCGTTTCAGAATACAATACTTTTCTTATCCCTGCATAGTTCAGCCTTTTTGTCCGATGCCATGGTTTCGGCCACTACCGCATCTTCCCCGCGCCTTATTCCGCTTTTGTTGAAGGCATCGACGGTGAAGAAATAGTCATCGCCGCAGTTGAATAAGCGGGCGTCCATGCGCGTATCGCCGTAGAGTCACCTGTCAGTTCCTGCCGTCACCAGTCATCGGTGCGGAAGCTCGACACCGGCAGTCCCCAGATATTGAAAAGACAGCAGTCGAAATGGTCCTTGAAGGCGTAGCGCACGGCCACGGGCTCAGCCACCTCCTTGGCGCTCACCACCACTGTCTTCATGCCGCGACCGAAAGATGCGTTCGCCTTGTGGAACACCCTGTCAGCACCGGCCACCTCAAAGTCGGTGAGCGGGCGGCGGTAGGAAGTCAGCCCCGCGTCGGCACCCGTGAACGTCAGCGTGGCTTTGTTGCCCTCCACAGTCATCGAACTGAAGAGCGGCGGTGTGGCGGGGAAGTCCCTGAATCCGTAGACGCGCTCCATGGCCATATAGGCGAATCGCAGGCCCACGGTCTGCTTGTCCATTGGGTGTATGGTGCGCGCGTCGCCCACATCGCTGAGCGTTATCATGCCGCTGTTGGGTATCAGCCGCAAGCACTTCACCTGTGCCTCGCGCAGATATGCCGAGTTCTTGCCCTTGCCCTCACCCTTGTTATAGTTGAATGGTGCTATTTGGGCGTAGAGAAACGGAAAATCGCCCACGCCCCAACGCCCGCGCCAGTCGCTCACCATGTCGGGCAGCAGCCGGGTGTAGAGGTCGGGCTGGTCTACGTTGGCCTCACCCTGATACCACAGGCATCCGCGCAGGCCATAACCCACGAGCGGTGCCATCATACCATTATATAATATGGTGGAGTTCTGCACCTCGGCCATCGGCTTATAGGGTGCAGCGGCCTCGTTGCTCATCCATGCCTCCACGCGCGAGCCTCCGTAGCTGGCTTGGAGAATACCCACGGGCACGCCCAGCACCTCGTTGATGCGCCGCGCGAAGAAGTAGGCTGCGGCCGAGAATGACTGTACGGTGGCAGGCGAGGCCTCAAGCCATTCGCCGCGGCAGTCGTCGTGAGGTGTGTTGTCCATCTCCGGCTCCACGGTGAACATGCGTATGGCGCTGTTCGCGGATGTCGACATGGCGTCAAGCGCACCGATGACGGGGTCGCCGTAGCTTCCGTCCATCCGCATGTTCATGTTCGACTGGCCGGAACAGAGCCACACCTCGCCGATCAGGACATTGTCTATGACAGTACGGTCAGCGTCGTTTTTCCCGTTATCATCATACAACGATATGTAATAAGGTGTAAGTCCTGCCGGCGGAGTGCTTACCATCAGAGCAAAACGGCCGTCATCACCGGCACGTGTTTGATATTTCTTTCCATCCCACGATGTTGTCACCTTGACCGTGGCCCCGGCATCGGCCTTGCCCCACAATTTGACATCGCTCTGCTGCTGTAGCACCATGCCGGAGGAGAACACACGCGGCATGACCACCTTTGCCGCCATGTCTGCCGCCGCAAACCATGCCATGACGATGGTTGCGAGCGGCATTATCAGTCTTTTTGTCTTCATATTATGTCTTCTTTCCGTTTCGTTATTATTATATATTATTATATGACTGCCATCCGGCTACGATACAATCTGTAATATCGATATCTCTATGTTACTCCTGCCGGCCTTAAGATGTTTTATTTTCCTGATTTTCTAATCACTTTCCTGCCGTCGACAACGACCACTACGTCGGTCGCTGTCCTTGCGCATATACCTCCGAGCGTATACGCTGCCGCCCTCGCAGAGCCTCCACCGACCTTCGCGACGTCGGTCTGAATCTGGCTTATGGCACTCACGCCACCGGTGCGTACAAAACTGAAGCGGTCGGCATTGAGACCGCCGCCGATGAAGAACTTCATCACGTGTTCGCCCTCGGTGAGAGTGATGCCCCTGACGGTCTGCGGCTGATAATCCTGCCATCCTCCCGGAGTCTGGAAACGTATCGTACCGCTGCGCTGCTCGCCGGCCGTCCCCTCGTCGAACACGAGTGAGAAACTGCCTCCCGAACCGTTATGGTCGGTGGCGAGATAGGCGTTGACGTCGTATGTTCCGGCCTTGGTGCACGTAAAGGTGTACTTCAGCCAGTCGCCGGACGTGGTATTTCCCACCAGCGTCACCTCCGGACCATTGTTCACGCCAGGGGCATCGCCGTCGTTGTGGGTCTTCGACGTGCTCAGGGCCACACCACTGTCGGTGCGGTATGAGCCGCGGACATTGCCGTCGGTGGTATTGGCAAAGCGATATTCGTCGTCGTCATAGTCTTCGGCCTCGATTGTTCCCGGCACCTTATACATTCCACGGGAGAAGGTTATGGTCCGTAAGTCCATCAGTCCCTTCATGCTTCTGAACTCAAGACAATGGCGTCCGGCGGGCAGATCAACGACGAACTCGTGTGTTCCCCAGACGTTGAGCGGTGTGGTGAGCTTCTCGCAGTAGCGGAACCAGACACCGTCGAGCCCGAGCGAGAACTGCGTGTCCGACTGCTTGCGCCGGACATCCAGCGCTATCGTGTAGCGGCCGGCCTCGCAGATGTCCACCGTATAGTGTGTCCACTCTTTCACTCCCATGTCGGCTATACCGCCATCGGGCAGCACGTCCAGCGGCCGGGTGCGATCGGTAAAGGCCGTGAAGAACTCTCCGGCAGGACGCTTGAAGTAGCTCAGATGCGACTCAACTTCACCACGGCTGTTGACATTGACGGCTTCGGCCGGTATGACCGTCACCCGGTCCTTCCCGACTGTGAAGCTCCCATGACTTCCCGGCTGGCCATAATTCTCGATCATACCGATTCGTCCGTCATGAACGTCGACCTCGGTGAAGCATACCGAGCGCAGCGCTCCCGCCCCGCTGTAGTTGGCCGTATGGTAGAACTGCCACGACTTGCCGCCGAACCATACGATTGAGCCGTGGGCCGTGTCCTCGCCGTGAGGATTCATGTACGGGCCCATCGGGGTCCACGGGCCGAGCGGCGAGGCAGACGTCGCGTACAGCAGTTTGTTTCCACCGAGATTCATCGGGTTTCCGTCGGAATGGGTGAGGAAATAGACACCGTCTTTCTTGAAGACGAACGGTGCTTCGTGGAATGATGGCAACAGCTTTCCTGTGGCGTCCGTCTGAGGTACGGCCGCAGGCACGGCCAGCCGTGTCCAGTCGTCGGGATTGAGCCTTGCCGCCCAGCATCCCTTTCCGTCACCTGAGACGTAGAGGTAGGCCTCGCCGTCGTCGTCGGTGAAGATGCACGGGTCGATGGTCTTTGGCAGCAGCGAGCCGTCGCTTCCGGTGATATAGCCCTTGTATGTCCACGGGCCTACGGGTGTCTCGGACGTGTAGAGCACGTGTAGCCAGTATTCGCCCCCGTCGCCGGGATATGACGCGGCATCACGCAGGATGGTCTTCTGCTTGTGGGGCAGCACGAGATAGTAAAGTCCGTCGCGGCTGTTATATGCGGCGTCGGGCGCCCACATGAATCCGTCGCCCTTGACGTCAAGTCCGGTGGCGGCACTGATATCTGCGTTGACGCGGTCGGCGGTGAGCACCTCGCCGTGGTCTGTCCACACGATCATGTCCTTTGTAGAGAATATATGATAGCGGTCCATACGGTCGCATCCCTGCGACGGCTCCATGTCATGAGAGGCATAGACGTAGAGCGTAGACGGATCGGACGGCCATACGTGGGCCGACGGATCGGCCGTATAGAGACATCCCTCAAAGTCCTGTCCGTACATCGGCGAGGGGAACTTGACGAAGAGCGGCATGTGGCCGTAGGTGTCCGTCAGCGGCCACGCATATTTGTCGTTGCTCCACAGTCCATCGACGGGTATGTCGCGATATGGGCCGGTGTATGTGAAGATGAACCGGTCGACGTTCTGTCCGCCCACCGGCGACCAGCGCAGGACGTGCTTTCCGGCCTTCAGCGGAATGTCGTCGAAGGTCACGGTGCTGTAGCCGCTCCATCCGCGGTTGGGTATGACGCGGTCGCGGGAAACGGTCTTGCCGTCGATTGTGATGTGGAACTTGGCATCGCCGTCGCAGCATCCCACGATGCCAATCGAATAGACCCCGTCGTCCTGAACGTCGAGCGTATAACAGGCCCAGTCGGAACCGTCGATGTTGCCGAGCACCTTGCCTCCGTTTCCGTCGTTCACCGGTGCATAGCGTGCGTCGACGTCCGTGACGTCCTTACGGTAACCGTTGTCCTGTCCTTTGTCCTTACGCTCGGCACATGCCTTGAAACGGTAGGTGATGTCATAGCCCCCTTCGTCAAAGTCTTCGGCCTCAACGGTCGCCCCGCTGCATGTCACGGCATGAGTCCCGTTGTACGGCCGCCCTGTATAGGAACCAGTCTGTGCCGCCGCACCGCCTGCGATAATCATGGCAGCTGCTACGGCCAATGTTTTTCTTCTTGTCATAAGTCTGTGATTCTTAAATATTTTAGGTTATTATTTGCTGCAAACACACCCTCGTGAATGGAACCCCTATTTAGCTGCCTCGCTGATGATGTTCACAAGCAGATGGCCGGCTATCGGGTCGGTCAGCGCCTTCTCCGTGCACATCGTCGATACGAGGGCCTTGCCCTTGCCGCCGGCAATCTGCAGGAGTGTCAGGCCGCGCATTGACTCGATGCGTTTGATGCGGTCCTCGGGCTTGCCGCCGTCGATGTAGGCATGTATCTTCATCTGCCCGGCAAGTTCGGTGACGGCCTCGCAGCGCGCGGCCTTGAGTGTGGCGGTGCAGGCGAGCGGAATCTCGCGGCGGTTGTTGTTGAAATAGCGCAGGTCGAGCACGCCGATGCCGTCAAACACAGGCGCATCGTCGCGCTCCATAACCACGATGTCGCCCTCGGTGGGTATTATCCAGCCCTCGATGTACTCGGGGAACACCTTCTGCGCCACCTCCTTGCTGTTGAGGAAAATGAGACGGCCGCCGGCGATGTGATGGGCGCGCAGCTCGGCAGCCTCGGCATCGGTGCAGTCTTTCAGTCCGGAGATGATGCGCACGTCAGCCTTTATGCGGCGGCCGAAGAGGTCTTTGACCGACGAAACCGTAGTGACGTTGATGCCGAGTTCGGCGAGAGTGGCGGCCATGCCGTCGGCGTCAAGTATGGCTATCTTCGTATCGGGCGACACCTTGTTCATATTCCACTCGCGGCGGGCCAAAGTAAGGTCGTATTCGTTCTTGGAAATCTCCCTGCCGCCGGCTTTGAGCGACAGGCGCAGCTTGCCGTACACCTTGTCGGCAGGCAGGTTGGCGGGGATGGTTATCGCAGGCTCTATATACTTGCGGCCGTAGTATTCCACTGCCGGCATCTGCTCTGTGCCCTCGGCGAGCGTGTTGTCCTTATCGTCTGTGATGCTCCACGTGAGCTGAGTGGCGGGCAGGTCGCGACCCTTGTCATCGTCGTTGACCACGTAGACACGGGTGGTCAGACGTTCGCCGGCATAGAGGTTGCGTCCCCACAGCTCGGCACTCACGAGCACGGGCTGCATGGCTCGCTGCATGGCATACCACGCGGGGTACGGGGCTATGCGCTTGGCGTCGTAATGCTGGCGTAGCCATGTCATGTACGAGAAGTGCATTATGCCTGAGCACTCGCTGCCCGTGCGGCGCAGGGTCTCGCCCAGTTCGCCGGTGATGAAGCTCTGCACCTTCAGGAAGTTGGCCGGGTCGGCCCAGTCGTATGCCTCGTAGCCGCAGAGAGTATAGGGATTTTGGTGGATGAGCTGGTAGGAACGCGTGGGGTGACCCGTTTCGGCGTTGGGATAGCCCGTCGACATCTCCTGCGAGATGAGCGGACGGCCGGGGGTCTTGAAGTCGCGCTGGAACTCGCCGTTGAAGAAGCGGAAGACGGAGAAGTCGTACCAGTTGTAGTATGCGTGGTTGTCGTCTATGTCGCCATCGTCGACTGTCTTCATGAAGTCTGCCCCGAAGCGGTGCACTCCGTTGCGGCGCATATAGTTGGAGTCGAAACTGATGGGGCGTGTGGGGTCAACCTGCCGCATCTCCTTCACTGCGTCGGAGATGATGTGCATCTTCTTGGCGGCGCGCTCCTTGTCGGCGTCGAGGTCGTAGAACTTCATTTCGTTGTTCACCGTCCAGAAGAAGCACGAGGGATGGTTGCGGAACTTCTTCATCACCGTAAGCCACTCCGTGCGCCAAAGGTCGAGATAACCCTGGTCGGGGATGGGCGTGGAGTGAATCATAAGCCACGACTTGGTGCCCTCGAAACTCACGCCGATGCCGTTCTCGTCGGCCTTTGTCATCCACAGTTCGTTCCACGGCGATGTGTGGGTACGGGTGGCGTTTACGTTGCCCTCCTTCATCAGCTGCATGAAGCGGTCGGCCAGTTCGGCGTCGTTGGGGCAGATGGCAAAGGGGATGTGGTTGCCTCCGCGGAGCCAGAAACGGCGGCCGTTGAGGTAGAAGAAACCGTCGGGACGTGCCTCGAAGGTGCGGAAGCCCGAGGTAATCAGCTTTTCGTCAGCGAGCTTCTTGCCCTCCGTCAGGCGGAAGCGGAAGTCGTAGAGGTTTGGCGAGGCAGGCTCCCAAAGCTTCGGCTGCAGACCGCTGACCGAGGCGGTGAGGAGAGTCTCCTCTCCGTTCTTCAACTGTTTCTTTGCGTTGAGCATTCCGCTCCACAGCGTTTCGCCGGTCTTGTGGTCCACGATGTCGGCATATATATTAAAGGTGCGCTTCTTGGCGGATGCGTTCCTGACGGTGATGTCGAAGTCGGCGCCGTCGAGAGCGGGCTTGATGAAGACATCCTCTATCTTTAGCGGGTCGCTCACCACGAGCTTCACCGGCTGCCATATTCCCGCAGGGTTGTCGCCGTAGAATCCGTTTGGCACATCGGTCAGCACGGCCTTGTTGGCCTGCTGGTCGTCCTTGTTGTCGTTGACGTCGCGGCGCACGGAGCCATAGTAGTTCTCCATCGCCTCGCTGTTCTGCGCCTCTGCGCCGTTGATGTTGCGTATCACCTTCACGGCAACGAGGTTTTTGCCGGGCTTCATCAGACTTGTGGCATCCACCTCAAACTCTCCGAACATGCCGATGTGGGTGGCAGCCATCTGTCCGTTTACGTATACCTCGGCAACTTTCGACACGGCGTCGAAGTTCAAGACCATCTTCTTGCCCCTTACATCCTCGGGCAGCTCAATCCACTGGCGGTACCACGCGGCACCGGTGCGGCGGTAGTCGAAGGTGTAGTTCTCGCAGCGGTCGGTCTCGCGCTGATAATAGGTGTCGGAAACGCCCTTGTGCTCCTGCCCAACGGCCGCCGGCATGGTCTCGCCGTGAAGCCAGATGCGTATGGGGGTCCAGAAGTTGGGCACCTGCATCACGTGCCATCCCGAGTCATCGGCATCGGTGGAGATGGCGCGCGCCTTGTCCTTCATGTCGTATTCGGGCATGAAGAGCCAGTCGCCGTCGAGGCTCAGCTCGGTGCGGCAGCCGGCGGTGTTAAGTCGGTCGAGACGCTTGGCGGTGTAGGCGGCACGCTCCTTCTTGCGCTTTGCCTCCTTCTGCGCGGCAGTGAGGCGGAAGTTGAGTTCATCGCGCTTCACGCCCTTCAAGGCATCGGCGGCAAGGGGTTTCACCGTCAGGTCATCGAACTCGGTGTCAATCCATCCGCCACCGAGCGACACCTCGCCCGTGGGCACGAGCGCGGCGTTCTTGTCTTCCACATCAATATGTGGCTTGTCGTTGCCGTTCACAAACACACGTATGCGACCTTCCACCACCTGCACGCGCAGGCTGTACCATTCGCCGGGCACAGGGTGAAAGCCCAACGGGCGCACCGCCATGAACTCGTCCATGCCCATGTATCCCGTGCGCATGAGGTAGAGGTCGTCCTGCAGTCCGCCCTTTACGCCCACCACATAGCGGTCGAAGCGGTTGTGTGTGCGGAATCCCGCCCATATCTGCACCTGCTCTGCGTTCTTCGGAGCGCGCGCACGGAACGCCATCTCGTAGTTGCGCCACTGCGGGTTGCCGAACTTGGCGTACGACCCGCGTGAATGAAACACACCATCGGCAACACTGCATGTGCCCCGGCCCACGGTAACAAGTTTCTCTGTCTTGTCGGAAAAATCGTTGCGGTAGGTCTCCTGCGCGTTCACACCGCCGGGCAGCAGCATGGCCACGGTGGCAAGAAAAATTGTCAGTGTATTGTTCTTACTTTCCATTTACTGTTTTCGTTATCAGATGAATAATCGGTTTTTAGTCTGTCAGGATGCAAAGTTAATACACGACGTGTAAAAAACGGGAGAAAATAGACTTAACAGGCAATTAAAAATCGCATAAAAAGCCTTTGAAAGGGATTAAGTTCCACAAAAAGGGAAGAATAGAGAGGGAAGAACGAAGAATCCAATAGCAGGGATTATTATAAACGCGGAAACGCAATATCTTTTTTTCGGATTACAGAGATTGCGGATATATCTAAACGCAAAGACGCTGAGGCGCAAAGGTTTGGCTCTTCCTGTTGAACAGGAGGGTGTGTTATGATATTCCCTTCACCAACTTCGGCCCTCCCCCTTGGGGGAGCGGGAGGGGGCTGAACAATCTTTACTTTAACGTATGTTAAACAACACCCGCACCACGGTTTCCGCACTACGACGCGAAATACGCGATTTTTCGCAAAAATGGGGAGCACTGACTGTCAGCGAGTTACGCGAATGTTAATTTGTCAACATAGCAGAGAGGCCCTCCTTAC
>ENA-OYXX01000999-OYXX01000999.1-human-gut-metagenome-genome-assembly--contig:-NODE-999-length-11589-cov-7.504162_pt1 | contig 11589 bp, 8 predicted proteins | sample MGYA00243976_ERZ653434 | MGnify/ENA primary metagenome ERZ653434 (study PRJEB26926, sample SAMN06165112) | human gut metagenome | biome: ENVO:00009003; feature: ENVO:2100002; material: ENVO:00002003...
ATATATCAAATATTTGAAAAATAATTGTAATTTTGCAATCGGAAATGGTTCCGGACGGTTCGCCGCTCCGGATGAAAAGGGAACCCGGTGGGAATCCGGGACAGTACCCGCTGCTGTGAGTCCCCATAAGGCCGTCGCAACCTGCCACTGGTGCAAGAACTGGGAAGGCGCGACGACTGGGACGAGTCAGAAGACCTGCCATGACCGTAAAAGGATTTACACCCGCGGGATACAATCGGGTCGCGATCAGATACGGAATGCCGAAGGTGCATATTCCCCTATTTGAAGACAGACATGGTCCCGTTTCGTGTAAACCTGCACGAACGGGATTTTTTGTGTTAAATAACAAATATGTCTTACATTAAAATGAATAACTTATGAAAAGGAATTTACGCTTTTTTGCAGGTGCTTTCCTGTTGACGGCAACTGCCTTGTTCACCGCCTGTAGTCAAGACGATGACTTTTTGATGGAACCGATGGATTCTGCAACCCCGCAAACACGGGCTCAAGAGCAACCTAATGGTTCGTATGTAATCACATTCGAGGAAGCTACTGGTTATTTGGCTGGACCGACTTCGTATGGTGCAAATCTTTATTCTTCATACGGAGATTCCCAATACAAATCTTGGACGGATCCTGATGCAGAAGTGGTATTTGCCATTAACAAAAATTATGGGAACTGGGATTTTTGGAATGGAGGTATCGCAATCTCCAACTGGTGCATCCGCAAAAATGTCGATGGAAATACGCATGATTGGTGGTATTCTTATCAGAATCAATGCAGCGTATATAATACCGCTGTCAGCGAAGATACACTGCAAGGAGGTGCTGGCTATAACTCGTCGAATAATTTTGCCGTTGTTTATGGCTATGTAGATGCATACAACGCTACCTACATGAACTATCCAGAAATATCATTCTCTGATGCGGGTACTGTGTCCGACTTGTGGATATGCAATTCTGCATATACCTATGGTGTAATTATGAACGGAAACCATTGGGACGACGGCGAGGATGACGGTTGGACAGGTACGGCCGTTCCTCTGAAAACGCTTGTCGACGCAACAGGCAAAAAGGGTTATTTACGAGTGGATGCTTATGGCTTTAATGGGAATAACGCTACTAACGATGGAGAGCCGGTTTCAATTTATCTTGCAGATTACAATGCTAATGCGGAAACGGGAAATGTTATCACGACATGGACAGAGTGGAATCTTTCTGCATTAGGTAATGTTACCAAAATCAAATTTAATGTTGTTGGCAATGATTCGGGGCAATATGGATTAAATACCCCTGCTTATTTTTGCTTGGACAATATCCATTTCACTCCAGAAGAATAAGAGTCGAAGATTAAGGTTGTGCCAGAGTTTTGGCACAACCTCTTTCTATTTTATATGAACAAATGAATCAGTATTTATTTAGAATTGGACTAATCGTTCTTTTGCTTGTTGCCGTGACATCATGTAACAAGGATGATGTCATAGAAGAAGATATCATGCAAAAACCTGTTATCACGCTGGATAGCGAGACAGGCATCTACACTGTGAAGGTCGGGCATGAACTGACAATTACTCCAGAAGTGCAACATGCTGATAATGCGATTATCAAATGGACACTCAACGGCAAAATCGTTTGCCGGGATCTTTCATATACGGCAGTTTGGTCTGATGTAGGAGATTATTTTCTTGTACTGACCGTACAAACGGAGGCCGGTAAAACGGAGGAGGAACTCAAGGTAGAGGTGTTGGAATTGACCCCTCCGACAATTTCATTGCGCATACCCTCGCAGGGATTGAAAGTTGTGGCTAATACAGACTATGAATTTTCCCCGACATTCCAACATGATGATTTAGAAGATTTCCGAATCGAATGGATGCGTGACGAAAAAGTTGTTTGTACGGAAAAAAACTATACATTTCGTGAATCCGAGTTGGGAACATATCAGATTACCATCAAAGCATCCAATATCGATGGAACAACAACAAAAGAACTTGATGTGGAAGTCGTAGAAACTATGCCTTATCGTGTAGAGTTCCCGACCCCTTCCTACTTTCAGACTACCACCGACCGTTATACTTTTACAGGTCGTACAATATATCTCACCCCCTATCTGGAATATTTCGATGACCCGATATTCGAATGGGAGGTCAACGACAACCCCATTGATTGCACAGACAACACCTATAAACTGACTCCGACCGAATCGGGAACTTACCATGTAACGGTCACTGTTACGGAAAAAGACGTTTCACCGCAGGCTTTGTCCAAAAATATCACCAGAGCAAAGACCAGCGTAACAGCGAGCGTGACAGTATTTTGCGTATCCGAAAAGGAGACGGACATACAACGTCCGGGAACGGTCAGCCATTCCAAGTACCAGAATAAAGTGTACGAATGGGTACCGGCACCGGGACAATTTATCGGAGAGACCGGCATCGGAGGAATGTCCGGAAATGAAACAACGCTTGAGTCCGCCAACGCTTGGGCGGAGCAACGCCTGTCCGAACAGAACTTCGTATCGCTCGGCGGATTCGGTGGCTATATCATTGTAGGATTCGATCACAGTATCGCCAAGACCGATAACGATTATGACTTCGCTATTCAAGGAAACGCATTCAACAGTTCGAGTGGCGGGTCGAATGAGCCGGGTATTGTTTGGGTAATGCAGGACATCAACCATAACGGACTACCCGATGACGAGTGGTACGAGTTGCGGGGCAGTGAAACGGGGAAAGAGGGAACGATTCAGAATTATGCCGTAACTTACTACAAACCGTCGGCTCCACAAATGGATGTGGAATGGACGGATTCTGAAGGGGAAAACGGACATATTGATTACTTGCAACAATATCATCGTCAGGACTATTACTATCCGGCATGGATTTCAGAAAATGTCTATACGCTACGCGGCACTCGACTTCCCGCCAAGAATCGACAAAATCCCGTAACCGGTTTCTGGGCAAATGAAGCCTACGATTGGGGATATGTAGACAATATGGGCAGCGATCGCTTGAAGGGCAGCGATTCGGCGGACGGTAGCGGTCAGCGAAACGGATTCAAAATATCCAATGCCATCTATCCCGACGGAACCCCTGTCGATTTACAATACATCGATTTCATAAAGGTACAGGTCGGAGTCAATGCCAAGAGCGGATGGCTCGGTGAAATTTCGACCGAAGTATTCAGCTTTCAAGATTATTCAATGCTAAACCAATAAAACAATAAAAAATGAGCAAATTCAAAATTCTGATGCTACTGTTTTCGGCAACACTATTGTTAGGTAGCTGTTCGAAAGACGATCTCGAAATTCCGGCAGATGCCGACGACAATTTCATCACCTCTTTGACATTGACTGTTGCTGACGGTACGTGCTATACAGCAGTCATTGAAGGCCAAACCATTACGGTCTCCATACCTTATAACGTCTCGCTTCAGGGGGCTTCCGCTGATATGGAATATACGGCAAGCGCGACTATTCTTCCCAACCCGACAACCATATCGGATTGGGATAACGAACAGATCTTCCGTGTGACATCATACAACGGAGATGTGAATGAATATACATATCGGGTCGACCATAAGGAAATTACACAGGAAGGCGATGTCGAATTGAAAACGATGTCCGACATTGCAGCTTTTGCAGATGCCGGAACCTCGGTCGTAAACGGCAACCTGACAATCGGTACAGATGAGGGTGAGGATATCACCTCAATCGAGAAACTTGCAAATCTGAAAGAAGTCAAAGGTGACTTGATCTTGAAAAACAGTTTCAAGGCCACGGATCTGACCGGTCTGGAGAATGTTACAACACTGGGCGGCTTTATTGTCGGCTCGACAGATACCGCATCGGACGCCTCGCTGAATCTCGTAACGATGAGCGCACTCTCCGGAATTACTGGAAACCTCATTGTTCGCAACAATTCTCTGAAATGGGTTAAGTTGGATGCATTGCAGAAAGTCGGCGGAAATATTATTATCGCATCGACATCCCTTGAAAGTATGGAGATGCCGGCCTTGACCGAAATCGGAGACGACCTTGATTTGTGTGGTATCACCGAAATAACAAATGATGAATATGGCAATGTCAATATGGGAGGAGCGATTACCGAACTGTCGTTTCCTGTTCTCTCAAAAGTCGTAGGAAGTGTTAAAATCAATTATTTTGCGGCGTTGACCGCAATATCATTGCCGCAATTAACGACTGCCGGTAGTATTGAAATCCCGACATTAGGACATACATTCAAAACAATAGATCTGTCGGCTCTTACATCCGTGGAGCGGAATCTGACAATCGAAAGCGTTCGCACGCAAGGTAAATTTGCGAGTGATGCGGCCAATAATACGGCGTTGAAATCGTTGGGGGATTTATCGAAACTCCAAACAGTCGGAGAGTCTTTGAGAATTGTCAATTTCAGCGGCATGACGACATTACCGGATTTCTCATCGTTGAAATCTGTGGAAACCGTATATCTGGAATATGTCGATGTTGTTGAAAACAACTTGGATCTTTCCAATGTGATTTTTACAAAAAACTCCAAGATCGAAATTAAAAACAGGTGTTCCATTCCTGCAATCATCGGTTCGGGGAATATGGAAGGAGAGATTTTACTGTCTACTACCGCGTCACATTCGTCGTCTCCAAATATAAAAGGTTTTACTACGGTAAACAATGTAGACATCAAATTGGGGAGTGGTCTATATCTTGATGAAGAAGCCACTATCATCTATGATTTCGAGACTGTAACAGGTAATTTCAAGTTTACATATGATGTTCCCAATCTCGATCATTATAATTCGATCCAATTTCCCAATTTGAAAGAAGTTAAAGGTGCGTTTGTAATAGTACCACAGGAAGGCAACCTTACATCATTTCAAAAATTAGACGCTCCGGTATTGGAAACTGTCGGCGGACAATTTTGTAGCATGTTGTACGTCGCTGAATACAATCTGCCGAAATTGATGACCGTAGGTTGTGCCGAGAATGCGGAATTATTGATTTCGAATCGTGCGACATCCAAAGTCACGGGTAATGGAATGATGGATATTGCATTGGGACATACTGAAAGTCTCAACATCCCCGCATTGTATAAAATCGGAGGTAACGGTTTGTACATAAATTGTAAGCAATCAACGATGGAAACCGTTACATTCCCTGCCATCACCACCATTGAGGGTGAACTTCAGGTGTTCGGCAATACCTCTTCTACAAAGAATAAGAAAGTAAAGAATTTGTCATTCCCAAAACTGGAGCAGGTACCAAAGGTTACTATCCAATTATTTACGAATATGTTGGATTACTCGACTTTTGCTCCAGTCATAAACAACGGTAGCGTAACAGAAGCCAACTGGTCTGTAACCAATTGTGGTTACAATCCCACCTACGAGGATATGAAAGCCGGCCGCTATACCCAGCAGCAATAAGACTCACTCATCCATAGGAATAGGGTGTCCGCCGCAGGGCGGACACTTTTTCCCGTTTATAACAAGCTTATGAGATATCTGATACGACATATCGTTTTGATGTGCGTGCTGCCTCTGCTGATGGCGGGCTGCATGGAGTGGGATTACGGTGATGTGGTAGAGGACTTTAACGCATCAGGCTCCGGACTCTTTATTACCAACGAAGGAAATTTCCAGTACGGAAACGCTACATTGAGCTACTACGACCCCGCAACCAATCAGGTGCAGAACGAAGTATTCTTTCGTGCGAACGGCATGAAACTCGGTGATGTGGCACAATCAATGAGCATTTACGACAATAAGGGGTGGATTGTTGTAAACAATTCGCATGTGATATTCGCGATTGATCTCAATACGTTCAAGGAAGTCGGGCGAATAGAAAATCTCACATCACCCCGCTATATCCATTTTCTGAGTGACGAGAAAGCATACGTCACCCAGATTTGGGACAATCGAATTTTTATTGTCAATCCCAAGAAGTATGAGATAACCGGCTATATCACGGTTCCAAACATGACGATGGAAAACGGTTCTACCGAACAGATGGTGCAATATGGCAAATACGTATATTGCAACTGCTGGAGCTATCAGAACCGCATCATAAAGATTGATACGGAGACCGACCAAGTGATCGACGAACTGACAATCGGCATCCAGCCGACATCTCTTGTCATGGATAAGTATAACAAGATGTGGACAGTGACCGATGGAGGCTACGAAGGCAGTCCATATGGCTATGAGGCACCATCACTGTATAAGATTGATGCCGAGACATTCACTGTGGAGAAGCAATTCAAGTTCAAATTAGGCGACTGGCCGAGCGAGGTACAACTTAATGGAGAACGTGATAAACTATACTGGATAAATAATGACATCTGGTGTATGGACGTGACAGCCACTCGTGTGCCTGTGCGTCCGTTCCTGGAATACCGCGACACGAAATATTATGGGCTGACTGTCAATCCTGTAAACGGAGATGTATATGTTGCAGATGCCATAGACTATCAACAGCAGGGAATGATATATCGTTATTCTCCTGACGGTGATTTACTTGATGAGTTTTATGTGGGTATTATACCCGGCGCATTTTGTTGGAAATAATGGAGCATAAGTCATGAAAAAGAACAATACAATATATGGAGCTTTGCTTGTCATACTGCTTATGGCTGCTCCGTCCGTCTATGCTCAGGATATAACCAAGCGCATCCATAAACTTGATGAAGTGGTTGTCACAGCCACGCGTCCTATGAAAGACATCGGTGTGCAGAAAACCACCTTTGACTCTCTTGCCCTGAAGGAGAACATAGCATTGTCTATGGCCGACATTCTCACGTTCAATTCATCGGTGTTTGTCAAGAGTTACGGACGTGCCACACTCTCTACGGTAGCTTTCCGTGGTACATCTCCGAGCCATACGCAGGTGACATGGAACGGCATGCGCATCAACAACCCGATGCTTGGCATGACCGACTTCTCCACTATCCCGTCATACTTCATAGACCAGGCATCTCTGCTCCACGGCACATCATCGGTCAATGAGACCGGTGGCGGACTCGGCGGACTTGTCAAACTCGGCACCACCCCCGATGTGGCTCCGGGGCTTAATGCCCAATACGTACAGGGAATAGGCTCCTTCAATACCTTTGATGAGTTTGCACGCATCACATACGGCAGTGATCATTGGACATCATCCACCCGTTTTGTCTATTCTTCATCTCCCAATGACTACAAATATGTCAATCATGACAAGAAAATCAATATCTATGATGAAGAGAAGAACATAATCGGTCAGTATCACCCTACCGAACGGAACAAGTCTGGTTCGTTTAAGGATATGCACATATTACAGGAAATATATTACAACACGCTTAAAGGAGACCGTTTCGGACTTAACGCATGGTATATCAACTCCAACCGTGAACTTCCGATGCTGACCACAGACTATGGTAACGAACGTAACTTCGAAAATCGCCAGCGGGAACAGACGTTCCGGAGTGTGCTTTCGTGGGACCACAGCAGAAGCAACTGGAAAACAGGAGTGAGGGGCGGTTATATCCATACATGGATGGCATACGACTATAAACGTGAAGTTGCCGAGGATAACTGGGCTTCAATGACCCGTTCGCGTAGTCTGGTAAACACGTTCTACGGGCAGGCCGATGGTGAATATACGCCCAACAAACAGTGGTATTTCACAGTCAATGTGTCAGTCCACCAGCACTTTGTGACAAGTGAGGACAAGAACATCATCCTTCAGGATGGAGACAAGGCTATCGTAGGTTATGACAAAGGACGTATCGAATTGTCAGGCTCCGCTTCGGCAAAATGGCAACCTGTCGACCGACTTGGCATGTCTGTAGTTTTGCGTGAGGATATGTACGGCGACCAATGGGCACCCATCATTCCCGCCTTTTTCATAGACGGGGTGGTATCTCGCGTCGGCAATATCATGCTCAAGGCATCGGTGTCACGCAATTACCGTTTCCCGACGCTGAATGATTTATATTTCCTGCCGGGAGGAAACCCTGATTTACGGAACGAGCACGGCTTCAGCTATGATGCCGGAGTGAACTTCGACACAGGCAAAGCCGGACTGTTCTCGCTTAGTGGTAGTGCCACATGGTTTGATTCCTACATCGACGACTGGATTATATGGTTGCCTACAACGAAAGGGTTCTTCTCTCCTCGAAACGTCAAGAAAGTGCATGCTTACGGTGTGGAGGTGAAAGGCAATCTTGCCATCCAACCGTTCAAAGGCTGGTTGCTTGACCTGAACGGCTCATATTCATGGACACCTTCTATTAATGAGGGTGAAAAAATGTCTCCCGCCGACCAGTCAGTAGGCAGGCAACTTCCATACGTCCCGAAACATTCGGCATCCCTGACCGGACGACTTACATGGAAGACATGGAGCTTTCTCTACAAATGGGCGTATTATTCGGAGCGGTTCACCATGTCGAGCAACGACTACACACTGACCGGACACCTCCCCCAATATTTCATGAGCAATGTCTCTCTTGAAAAGGTACTGTTCTTCAAGCCTGTGGACGTACAGTTGAAACTTGCTGTAAACAACCTTTTCAATGAGGACTATCTGTCGGTGCTCTCACGCCCGATGCCAGGGATAAACTTCGAGTTCTTTGTCGGCATTACTCCTAAATTCTGGAGAAAGAAAAAAGTAGAAACCAATATAAATTATTGAAAACAATGAAAACAACACGTTTCATCTCAGGTCTTGTTGTTCTGCTAATCCTTTTGGCATCCTGCGGAGGCAACAAAACATCCCAGATGGAAGATTTCTGTAAAGAGGTCTATATGCCCGAATATGCATCCGGCTTCGATATTAAGGGAGCTGACGGTAAAGAAAGTGTAATTATAACAGTCAGAAAACCCTGGCAAGGAGCGGACAGCGTCACAACACAGCTGTTTATATCACGAAATGGCGAGACTGTTCCGGACGGTTTTACCGGCCAGATTCTCGATGGAAGCGCAGATCGCGTTATAACAATGTCATCAACACATATTGCGATGCTTGATGCCATAGATGCAGACAATACTGTTGTAGGAGTTTCCGGGATTGATTATATTTCAAATCCCGATATTCAATCCCGACGTGACAGTATCGGTGACGTTGGATATGAAGGCAACATTGATTATGAGCTGTTGCTGTCGCTTGATCCGGATTTGGTATTGCTCTACGGCGTAAACGGTGCAAGCCCTATGGAAGGGAAACTGGAAGAATTAGGCATCCCATACATGTACATAGGTGACTATCTTGAAGAATCTCCGTTGGGCAAAGCCGAATGGATGGTGGCTCTTTCTGAGATTGTCGGCAAACGCTCAGAAGGGGAAAAGGTGTTTGCAGGGATACCTGTAAGATATAATGCCCTCAAAAAGGAATTAACGGATACCGTTCTTGATGCTCCGTCTGTAATGTTGAACACTCCTTATGGCGATTCCTGGTTCATGCCTTCGACCGGCAGCTATGTGGCACAACTGGTCAGTGATGCAGGCGGAGAATACATTTACAAGAAGAATACCGGAAACACATCAGAACCTATCGACCTCGAAGAAGCCTACAAACTGACATCCGAAGCCGATATGTGGCTGAATGTAGGAATGGCTAACAGTCTTGAAGAATTGAAAAATACATGTCCTAAGTTCAGTGACACACGTTGCTTCATAAACGGATATGTCTATAACAACAATCTCCGCACAAATTCAGCCGGAGGTAATGACTACTACGAATCGGCCGTAGTAAATCCCGATCTTGTATTACGCGACCTGGTGAAGATATTCCATCCGGAGCTTGTCAAGGAGGACTTCGTGTATTATAAGCAACTGAAATAAATGCGCTCACGGACATCCATATTGTTCACCATACTGATTGCCCTCACTCTTTTCCTTTTTTCATTGGATTTATCGGTGGGGGCAGTCGCTATACCTTTACGTGAAGTATGGGCAGCCCTTACCGGAGGCGACTGTCCGCGGACAACGGCCAAAATCATTCTGAATATCCGTCTGATAAAAGCTGTTGTCGCACTGCTTGCTGGAGCCGCCCTGTCAGTGAGTGGATTACAGATGCAGACGTTGTTCCGCAATCCGCTTGCGGGACCATACGTACTTGGCATAAGTTCGGGGGCGAGTCTTGGTGTCGCGCTTGTCGTACTTGTCGGGATTAACATTCCTCTTGGTCTGGCAGGTGCGGCATGGGCAGGCGCAGCGTTGGTTCTGGTGTTGATTGCTGCAGTCGGTCACCGGATAAAGGACATCATGGTGATACTTATTCTTGGTATGATGTTTTCATCGGGTGTTGGAGCGGTGGTGCAGATTCTACAATATCTCAGCAAGGAAGAATCCCTGAAAGCCTTTGTTATCTGGACTATGGGGACACTTGGTGATGTGACAATACATCAGCTTATCATACTCATACCATCTGTCGCTGCCGGATTGCTACTGGCTGTAATCACAATCAAACCGCTCAATCTGCTCCTTTTCGGTGAGGAATATGCCGTCACTATGGGTTTGAACATTAAGCGGTCGCGGGGTTTACTGTTCCTGTCCACCACCTTGCTTGCCGGAACAGTGACCGCTTTTTGTGGGCCGATTGGTTTTATCGGACTGGCTATGCCGCATGTCACACGGATGCTGTTCAGCAACAGCGACCATCGTGTACTTATACCCGGAACTATTCTGACAGGAGCATCCATACTGCTTATGTGTGATATTATTTCCAAATTATTCACATTGCCAATTAACGCCATTACAGCATTACTCGGTATTCCGATTGTAATATGGGTTGTTCTCCGTAATAAATCTGTTACTGCACGATGATAGAGATACATAATCTTTCATTAGGATATGGTGAACGGAAGCTGATTACTGATGCCAATGTCTGCATTGGGGATGGTCGGCTGACGGCCTTAATAGGACGTAATGGCTCAGGAAAATCGACAATGCTCCGTGCTATAGCCGGACTCAATCCTGATTATAAAGGCCGGATTATCCTGAATGGCAGCTTGTCAAAGGGAATGTCATCGGAGCAAATGGCTAAGAACCTCGCTTTTGTATCGACCGAACGTACCCGTATACCGAATTTACGGTGCCGCGATGTTGTCGCGACAGGTCGTGCGCCATACACAAACTGGATTGGACGGTTACAGAAGAAAGACCTTGAAATTGTAGAGTATTCGTTTGAAGCAGTAGGCATATCTGATTTTGCGGACAAGACGATGGATAAGATGAGCGATGGAGAATGTCAGAGAGTGATGATAGCCCGTGCATTGGCTCAATCAACTCCTATAATCTTGCTTGATGAGCCGACATCATTTCTTGACTTGCCGAACAGATATGAGCTATGCACATTGCTGGCAGATCTCGCTCATACGGAAAACAAGTGTATTCTGTTCTCCACGCATGAACTGGATATAGCGTTTTCTCTATGTGACAGTATTGCCCTGATAGACACACCACATCTGTATTGTTTGCCAACCGAAGAAATGCGCATCAGTGGATATATAGACCAATTGTTCAAGAATGGCAGTATGACATTCGATGCTTCATCCGCCACAGTCAGTATAAGAAAATAATGTATTAATTAATGTCTGTCTCTTATACACATCTGACGCT
>ENA-OYXX01001000-OYXX01001000.1-human-gut-metagenome-genome-assembly--contig:-NODE-1000-length-11572-cov-4.719198_pt1 | contig 11572 bp, 8 predicted proteins | sample MGYA00243976_ERZ653434 | MGnify/ENA primary metagenome ERZ653434 (study PRJEB26926, sample SAMN06165112) | human gut metagenome | biome: ENVO:00009003; feature: ENVO:2100002; material: ENVO:00002003...
GCAGCGTCAGATGTGTATAAGAGACAGCTTATCTCCGTGCCGATGAGATCATTGCCGATTCCGCGTCTTGCGGGTTCACCTTGAGCCGTCGTCTCGACGTCCGCGGAAACTTCTCGGCTCCCCTGAAACGCTCCCTATTGGAATTCTCTCAGAGTCAGTATATGTCTTCACGATGTGGGGCCAGGATCCTGACCATGGAATCCAGGCCTATGGTTCCGACTGATGAATACAGAGCCTTATGCGGTGACTTTTATCTCTATTTTTAATGCGTGTCGATTGTGAGGGTTGGAAATATTTTTGTAATTTTGCGTAACTGAAACAATTTGAGACTATGAATCTGGATAAGTTTGTGAAAGACCATGTGGTCGAGAGGCAGGAGAGTCTGTTTCTTAAGGACATCGAGGACAATAAGGATGAGTTGGAGAAGGGAATCCGGGGAAAGTCCGTGCTGGTGATAGGCGGTGCGGGAACCATCGGAACATCATTCATCAAGGCGGTGTTGCGATTCCATCCGGCTAAACTGGTTGTGGCTGACCTGAACGAGAACGGCCTTGCGGAACTGACCAGAGACCTTAGATCCAGTTCCGACTTAACAGTTCCTCCGGTGTTCCTTACGTATACTTTGGACTTTACTGATCCGATAATGGCGGATATCTTCCGGGATCATGGCGGATTCGACATAGTGGCGAATTTCTCCGCACACAAGCATGTGAGGAGCGAGAAAGACAAATACTCGGTCGAAGCCTTACTGAAAAACAATGTGATCAAGGCAAAGAAACTGTTGGATCTACTGAAGGTATATAAGCCAGAGCATTTCTTCTGCGTCTCAACCGATAAGGCTGCCAATCCCGTGAATGTGATGGGAGCCTCCAAACGTGTGATGGAGGACCTGATCATGTCCTATAAGCCAGACTTCAAGGTGACTACAGCCCGATTCGCCAACGTGGCATTCTCCAACGGATCGCTGCCGGCCAGTTTCTTCGACCGCATGATGAAGAGCCAGCCGCTTGTGGCTCCGCGTGATGTGAGACGCTATTTCGTATCAATGGAAGAAAGCGGCCAGATCTGTATGCTGGCATGCATTCTCGGCAACAACGGAGAAATCTTCTTCTCAAAACTCGGGAAAGAGAAAATGAAGACTTTCTCGGAAATCTGTGACTCATTCCTTGCCGAAATGGGGTATAAGAAACATGAATGTAATTCTGACGAAGAGGCAAAGCAGTTTGCTTCCAGGAATCTGCCTGGTGATACATATCCTGTTGTATATTTCGACAGCGATACTACCGGTGAGAAAGATGAGGAGGAATTCTATGTAGTAGGAGAGGAGACCGATATGGACCGTTTCCATTCATTAGGCGTCATCACACATACCCAGAACAAGAGACGTGAGGATGTGGATGCGTTGATTGATTCACTTGAGTCCATGTTCCATAATCGCGATTTCACCAAAGCCGATGTCGTGGAGTGTCTTGAAGGATACCTGCCTAATTTCCAGCACGAGGAGAAAGGCAAGAACCTTGATGACAAGATGTGATTGATTATCCCAATCATAAAAAATGGATACAATGGCTGAGATAAACCATACCATAATAATTGCCGAGATCGGGGTGAATCATGGGGGAGATTACGATACAGCCTGCCGATTGGTCAAGGCTGCTGCCGAAAGTGGAGCAGATTACGCCAAATTCCAGACATTCAAGGCGGAGAGTCTTGCAAGTGCCAACGCAAAACGGGCGGAATATCAAGTGGCAAACTGCGGAGGGGAGGAAAGTCAGCTGCAGATGCTTAAAAAACTCGAGATCTCAAATCAGGATCTGGTCCGTCTGCAACAGGTATGCAGGGAAAACGGCATCGGCTTCATGTCATCGCCGTTCGATCTTGAAAGCGTGGATTTCCTGGCTACACTCGGCATGGATTATTGGAAAATACCATCCGGGGAGATTACGAATCTGCCATATCTTGAGCGAATAGCACATTACGGCGGCCAGGTGATCATGTCAACCGGCATGAGTACGATTCAGGAAGTCAATGATGCCGTCAAGGCACTTACGGACAACGGAATCGATAGGGGAGACATCATTCTGCTGCACTGTAACACGCAATATCCGACACCGCCGGAAGATGTAAACCTTCTGGCCATGGAAGCATTGCGTACGTTGGGATGCGGAAAGGTTGGCTTCAGCGACCATACCCAGGGTGTGGCCATTCCGATCGCCGCTGTAGCCATGGGTGCGGAAATAATCGAAAAGCATTTCACATATGACAAGAATGCGGTCGGTCCTGATCACAAGGCATCGGCGGATCCAACAGAATTCAAAGCCATGGTGGACGGGATACGTACAATCGAGGTAGCCAAAGGTTCATCGTATAAACATATAACGGACAGCGAAAGGAGCAATGTGGAGGTGGCTCGAAAGAGTGTCGTGGCGCGCCGCCCGATAAAAAAAGGGGAGTATTTTACATTGGAAAACCTTACTGTAAAACGTCCCGGATCCGGAATTTCCCCTATGCGCTGGCATGAGATATTAGGACAAAAAGCCGTGAGAGACTTTGACACGGATGAGTTGATAGAGATTTAAAGAAACCGGAAATGAATAAAGGCTATTTCATTATAAGCAGTCACGCACCTATAAGGCAGGCGCTGACCATGTTGAACGAAGTGCATTCGCAGTCGATGACACTGTTTGTTGTCGATGACGATGAGCGTATGGTCGGGACATTGACTGACGGAGACATTCGTCGTGCCTTGATCGCGGGTGAGGATGTTGATAATGAAGTACGCAAAGCCATGCACCGCAGTTTCTCCTATCTGACCGGCCTTGATGAAGTCGCCAAACTTAAAACACTAAGGGACAGAAACATATTCCTGGTTCCTGTCTTAGACAATGATATGCGTGTAGTGGATATCATTGACCTGAAGGCTCGGAAATCGGCGTTGCCTGTCGATGCTGTACTGATGGCCGGAGGAAAAGGCGAGCGACTTCGTCCGTTGACCCTCACAATCCCTAAACCACTTCTGAAAATCGGAGACAAAGCCATAATAGACAGGAATATAGACGCACTTATCGATTACGGCGTGCGGAATGTGTCTGTAACAGTTAATTATCTGAAGGAGCAGTTGATAGACCATTATGCCGAGCCTCGTGCGAATGGTGTCAAGGTGAATTGTGTGGAGGAGGATCAGTTTTTCGGTACAATCGGTTCATTAAGGCTGATTAAGGAATTCGACAACGACACAATCCTTGTTATGAATTCCGATTTGCTGACTGACATTGATTACGAGGATTTCTTCCTGCATTTCCAAGAAAACGGCGCTATGATGTCGGCAGCAGCGATTCCATACACGGTTTCCATTCCTTACGGCATCTTCCAGTTGGAGGGCCACAACATCAAGGGTGTGTCGGAAAAGCCGGTTTATAATCTCTATGCGAATGCCGGAATATACTTACTGAGGCGTGATGTTCTTAGATATATCCCGGACAATCAGGTTTTCAATGCGACAGATTTGATTGATGAACTGGCTAGACAGGGACAGAAGGTAATTCGCTATCCATTAAGCGGACTTTGGATTGACATAGGCAATCCTCAGGAATTTGCAAAGGCGCAGGATTTAATACGCCACTTGCGGTAGAAGATAAGAGGCATGGATATGGGATATCCCCATATCCATGCCTCTATTTAACATAATAGCGATTATATGCAGTTTTGCTTATCCGTTAATTTGCTTGGGAAACATCTGCCAGGCAGTGATCTTTTATCGTTCAAGTTCGGCTTTCAGGAACTGCGTCGTCGGTGTATCGATGTTCACTATCTGTTCAGGGGTACCTGTTGCGATTATCCTGCCTCCGTCACGACCGCCACCAGGCCCGAGGTCAATGATGTAATCCGCACATTTGATCACATCGAGGTTATGTTCAATCACGACCATCGTGTTGCCTTTCTCAACCAACTTGTTTATGACCTTCAGCAATACACGGATGTCCTCGAAATGCAGTCCGGTTGTAGGCTCATCCAGAATGAACATCGTCTTTCCCGTATCGCGTTTGGCAAGTTCCGTAGCAAGCTTGACGCGCTGATTCTCGCCTCCGCTCAATGTGCTTGACGGCTGCCCAAGTTTCAGATATCCTAAACCGATGTCCTGCAGGACTTTGATTTTCTTGATGATGTTCGGTACGTTGGCAAAGAATTCAACCGCCTGGTTCACAGTCATCTCTAACACATCGGCTATTGATTTCCCTTTGTAGCGGACCTCCAGAGTCTCACGGTTGTAGCGTTTGCCATGACATTCCTCGCACGGCACCAGTACATCCGGCAGGAAATTCATTTCTATCGTCCTGTATCCGTTGCCTTTGCACGTCTCGCAACGACCACCCGAGACGTTGAACGAGAATCTTCCAGGCTTATAGCCGCGTATCTTTGAATCCGGCAACTCTACGAACAGTTTGCGAATATCTGAGAATACTCCGGTATATGTCGCAGGATTCGATCTCGGAGACCGACCTAAGGGAGACTGGTCAACGGTTACAATCTTATCAACGTTCTCAATGCCGATGATTTCCTTATAAGGCAACGGTTCCTGCAACGAGCGGTAGAACTGCTTGCTGAGAATCGGCTGCAGTGTGCCGTTGATAAGGGAGGACTTGCCGCTGCCGCTGACTCCCGTGACACAGACAAACATTCCAAGTGGCAGTTTCAGATCAACATCTTTCAGGTTATGTCCGGTGGCTCCTTTAATCTCGATGAACCTGCCATTTCCCGAGCGACGCACCGAAGGAACTTCAATCTTCCTGTCCCCGTTCAGGTAATCGGATGTAAGCGTATGTGTCTCAAGCATCTTTGCGGGGGTGCCTTGATATACCACTTCCCCACCGTTCCGGCCGGCTCCCGGGCCTATGTCCACTATATAATCGGCCTCAGTCATTATATCGCGGTCGTGTTCCACCACGATGATGGAATTGCCGTTGTCCCGCAGGTTCTTAAGGCTGTTGATCAGCCTGACGTTGTCTCGTTGATGCAGACCGATGGAAGGCTCATCCAGTATGTATAGTACGTTGACGAGCTGAGAGCCGATCTGAGTGGCTAATCGGATGCGCTGGCTCTCGCCGCCGCTGAGGCTGGAACTGCTGCGGTTCAGCGACACATATTCCAAACCAACATCCAGCAGGAACTTGAGGCGGCTTCGTATCTCCTTCAGTATTTCCTCAGCCACAAGACGCTTCTTCTGGTCGAGCCTGTCCTCAAGTCCCTGTGTCCATTCGTACAGCTCGCCGATATCCATACGGGCAACATCGGCGATATTCTTGCCGTCGATGTAGAAATGCAACGCTATCTTGTTCAATCTGTCGCCGTGACATTCCGGGCAGATGGCCTTGCTGAAGAACTGGCCGCTCCATTTGTTTGCCTCATATCCAGCATCCTCCTCACGTTGCATCTCGATGTATTTCACGAGTCCGTCATATGATGGCGCCCGGCCAAGACCCGTAGCATTCTGAATATCAAGACGGACGTCTGTGCCGTTCATGATATCGTCCATCACCTCCTGTGGCAGATCCTTGATCGGGGTCTTTACGGACACACCATAAAGGCTGCATATCGCTTCGATCTGCCAGAATATCATCGAGTTCTTATGTTTCCCTAACGGAGCGATCCCTCCGTCGTATATGGACTTGCCGGGATCCGGGATGACTTTCTCGTTATCGATCAGGTAGACTTCCCCGATTCCTTTGCAACGTGGACAAGCACCCTGTGGAGAGTTGAAGGAGAAGTTATGCGGGGCCGGCTCAGGATACGACAGACCGGTTTCAGGATCCATCAGCTGCATACTGAAATGCCTTATCTCGGATGTCTCCATATCCATCACCATCATCATCTTGTCGCCCTGCTTCAAAGCCGTATCAACTGAATCACGCAGACGCTGCGGATCTTCCTTCTTGACACGCAGACGGTCAACCACCAGTTCCACAGTATGGTTCTGGTATCGGTTCAGTTTCATGCCTGGAACCAGATCCTTCATCACACCATCGACGCGCACGTACAGGTATCCTTTCTTGCGCAGATTCTCGAACAGTTCCTTATAGTGTCCCTTACGGTTCTTGACCAGCGGCGTAAGCACATAGATTTTCCGGCCTTCATACTCATTGGTTATCATCTCGAATATGCGGTCCTTGGTGTACTTCACCATCGGTTTGCCGCTGAGATAACTACGGGCCTCCCCCATTCTGGCGAACAGAAGACGGAAGAAGTCATATATCTCGGTAGTGGTCCCGACAGTTGACCGTGGATTCTTATTGACGGTCTTCTGCTCGATGCTGATTACAGGACTGAGGCCGGATATTTTGTCGACATCAGGCCGCTCCATGCTTCCCAGCATATTACGCGCATATGATGAAAAAGTCTCAATATACCTCCGTTGTCCCTCGGCAAAAATGGTATCGAACGCCAGCGATGACTTGCCGCTGCCGCTCAGACCCGTAATCACCGTGAGTGTGTTATGGGGAATAGTTACATCTATATTCTTAAGATTATGTACACGTGCGCCGAAAACATCAACGCTTTCGGCCGCTACGGGAATCTGAGTGCTCATATTCTTCATTAATTATCCATATAGAATTAACAAAAGACGTGCCAAAAATGTAATAATTTATATTAAGTATATGGTCAGCCGGCATCCACTATGCATAAAGCAGAAAGATACTCAAATGTGGGTATTTGGCAGGTACTCGCTTGCCTGAGGCTGAATTTTGAGGTAATTTTGCATTGAATTAGCAGGAGTGCCTCCTTGGATTGACACATATTGCTTAAATTCTTGAATTAAGGTTATGAAAAATGGATGCACAGCAATCAATCGATATGACTAACGAGACCTGTAAGACCATCAGGACTCTATCGGAGTTGAAGCCTGGCGAGAAGGGAATCATAATCAAGATCCATGGGCATGGCGCTTTCCGCAAGCGTGTCATGGAGATGGGATTTGTACGTGGCCGAGAGGTAACCATGATACTCAATGCCCCGCTGCAGGATCCGATTAAATTCTCGTTGATGGGATACGAGGTGTCCCTCCGGCGTGCCGAGTCCGAGTTGATCGAGATCTGTTCCACCAACGAGTGGGAGCAGGACGATGACTCCCAGAAACAATCCGAGTCGCGCAAGATTAACGACAATGCCGACATATCCCGACGGGACAGGATCATCAACGTCGCTCTTATCGGTAACCCGAACTGCGGCAAGACCTCCATCTTCAATTTCGTCAGCGGAGCGCACGAGCATGTCGGGAACTACGCCGGGGTTACCGTCGGTGCCAAGGAGGGTACCATGACCTACAAGGGCTATAAGTTCAATGTCGTGGATCTGCCGGGGACATACTCTCAGTCCGCATATTCTCCCGAGGAACTGTATGTGATGCGTTATCTTCGCGAGGAGACCCCGGACGTCATCATCAACGTTGTCGTGGCCTCCAATCTTGAGCGCAACATGTACCTTACGACCGAACTGATCGACATGAACCGCTCGATGGTGATCTGCCTCAATATGTTCGATGAACTGAAACGAAGCAACGCCAAACTGGACTATGACGCGTTAGGCAAGATGCTTGGCGTTCCCATCATCCCGACCATCGCTTCCACCGGCTGGGGCATAGACAAACTGCTGGATACCGTCATCGATGTATATGAGATGAAGAACCAGGATGTGCGCCATATCCACATCAAGCTCAGTCCTCAGATCGAGACTGCCGTAAAGGAACTTAACGATTACTTCAAGAAAGATCCTACGATTTCCGAGCATTTCTCTCCCCGTTTCCTGGCCATAAAGTTCCTGGAAGGCGACCCGGAGGTAGAGGCCCAGCTCAAGGAGAACCCTGATTATCCGAAATGGGTGGAGATCCGCAAGAATGTGGAGAATACCGTACGCAAGGATATGAACGAGGATTTGCCCGAGGCAATATCCGCCGATAAATATGGATTCATTCAGGGTGCGCTCCGCGAGACTCTGGTGGGCGACACCGCACAGGACGAGAAAGCCACCAAGATAATCGACGCTTTCGTTACCAACAAACTGTTTGGTTTCCCCATCTTCCTGTTGGTGATGTGGCTAACGTTCTGGGCCACATTCGAGCTCGGGTCCTATCCCATGGGATGGATCGAGTCGCTTGTCAGCTGGATTTCCGGACTTGTAGGACGGTTCATGCAGGACGGTCCATTGAAGGACCTGTTGCTTGACGGCATCATCGGCGGAGTCGGTGGCGTCATAGTTTTCCTGCCCAACATCCTGATCCTCTACTTCTTCATCTCCTTTATGGAGGACTCCGGCTACATGGCGCGTGTGGCGTTCATTATGGACAAGCTGATGCATAAGATGGGACTTCACGGAAAGTCGTTCATCCCCTTGATCATGGGATTCGGCTGCAACGTGCCGGCCATCATGTCGACGCGCATAATCGAAAGCAGGTCAAGCCGTCTGATCACAATTCTTATCAATCCGTTCATGAGCTGCTCTGCACGTATTCCCATCTACGTTCTCCTGGTCGGGGCATTCTTCCCGCAGCATGGAGCCTGGATTTTCACCGGCCTATATATGTTGGGAATCATAGTGGCGGTGCTGACTGCCAAACTGCTCCGCAAGTTCTGGTTCAAGGATGACGAGACTCCCTTTGTAATGGAGCTGCCTCCATACCGTATGCCGACAGCCAAGGCGACTTTCCGCAATATGTGGGCCAAGGCCGAGCAGTATCTTAAGAAGATGGGTGGCCTGATTCTGATCGCCTCCATCATAATCTGGGCATTATCCTACTTCCCCCGCTACAGCGCGGAGGAGGTGCCTGAATCATTCGTTACAGAAGTGACAGCAGATATCCCTGATGAGACTCTGAAGTCGATGGATCAGGCACAGATAGACGGTCTTGTACTGAACGAGTATCAGCAGGGACATTCCATATTGGGATATATCGGCAAAGGAGTCGAGCCTGTGATGCGTCCGCTGGACCAAAGTTGGAAGGCTTGTGTCTCACTGCTGGCCGGCGTGGCCGCCAAGGAGGTGGTTGTCTCCACATTAGGGGTTCTGTATGTAGGAGATGACGACGCCGAGGCCCTCAGCACGAGGCTAAAGACACCCTCGAAACTGACTGGCAAGGCTCCGTTCACTCCGGCTTCGGCACTCGCCTTCATGGTGTTTGTATTGCTGTACTTCCCTTGCATTGCGACATTCTCCGCGTTGATCCGTGAATGTGGCTCCTGGAAATACGGTCTTTTCTCCTTCTTCTACAACACCGCACTGGCCTGGATTCTGGGATTCCTGACCTACAGGATAGCGTTGCTGTTCTGATTCATTGGATAATCAGGCCGTTTCATAGGATTTGTTTGCGCATATGCAGGGTTTGAGTTAACTTTGTGCATGCCTATCTCTAAAAGAAACCGCAAGAACGAGACACTGTGCTATGTGGCGCTGTGGTGTCTCGTTCTTGCTTTTTACATACTCAACGACATTAACTACAGCAACGACCTGGGCCGTCCTGCCGTCAGCACTAATCTTCTCTCGGATATCATCCGTACTTTCGGCACTTTCTTCGTGTTGTTTGTCATCAACAACTTCGTGTTGATTCCCCGACTGTTGCTCCGGAACAGATATTCATGGTACTTCCTCGCCACGACATTGTTGATTGTGGTGATATGGCTCTGGCAGGCCCATGACTTCATGACGTTTGTGAATAGTACACCAAAGCCGATCCGTCACGATAGGCCTCGTCCTCCCCTTGTTGCGTTTCCTCTGTTTCTCCACTTCGTGTACGACCTTCTAACCATTGGCATCAATCTGAGTACGGCATTGATATTCAGGCAATACGATGACCGTCTGGAACAGGAGTCATTACGCAAGGAGAATGCGGAGACCCAGTTGACATATCTGAAGGGGCAGATCAATCCCCACTTCTACATGAATATGCTGAACAATATCCACGGCATGATCGAGATCAATCCCGCACGCGCCCAGGATATGGTTCTTGACATGTCACGGCTGATGCGTTATATGCTCTATGAATCCTCCAAGCCAAGTGTCCCGTTGAAATCAGAGGTGGATTTTCTCAAGGACTATCTGCAGATCATGCGCCAGCGCTATCCGGAGTCGAGGGTTGAGATAAAGGCTGAGTTTCCGGATGCCTCCGAGACGGATGGTATCGAGGTGCCTCCTCTGATTTTCCTGGTATTCATCGAGAATTCTTTCAAGCATGGAATCACTTATTCCAGACATTCCTATGTGGATGTGTCCATCGCTGTTGATGAAGGCACAATCTGTTTCAGATGCGTAAACTCCGTAAATGGAGAAACGAAGGAAACCTCAGGCATAGGCCTTCATAACGTCAGGAAACGATTGGCATTGATATATGCAGACAATGCAAGGCTTGAAACTTCCAAAACAGAAGAATATTACACCGTAAATCTGACTATTATACCATGAAGATAAGGACTGTTATTATCGATGATGAGCCGATTGCACTGGCTAAATTGAAAAACTACGTAGAGAAGACTCCGTTTCTGGAACTTGTGGGTGAATATCCTTCGGCAGTCAACGCCATGGAGATTCTTGCCGAAGGCAACGTGGATGCTGTCTTCACCGACATCAATATGCCTGACATGGACGGCCTGCAGTTCATTGGGACACTAAGCAATCCTCCGATTGTCGTGTTCATAACGGCTTATAGTCAATATGCTGTTGAATCTTACAGATTATCGGCTATAGACTATCTGCTCAAGCCTTATGGCTTCTCGGATTTCCAACGTGCCTCCAACAAGGTGTTGAAAGCCTATAATGCCAGAATTCCTCAAGTTCAAATGCAATCCTTGGATAATTCTGACAGAAAGTTCGCTGAATCCATATTTATAAAGGTTGATTATCGGTATATTCGAGTCAACTTAACGGATATTCTCTATATCAAGGGATATGGCGAATATCTTCAGATATATATTGATGGCGAGTCACAGCCATTGCTGACATTGTCATCCTTTGCCGCAATCATGGAACTGTTGCCGGAGAATTTCCTTCAGATTCACCGCTCCTATATTGTCAACATGAACCGTATAGACCAGGTGGAAAAGGCAAGAGTCATCATCGGTCAGGAGCGTTTGCCAGTGTCCGATTCCTTCAAGCGTTCATTCCAGGAATATCTCGCATCACATAGTCTATAGATTCATCGGATGTTTCAAGCCGTTCATTGAACTTTTTTGCCATAATTCAAGGTGTGGCATAATTTTGCGGTATAATTGATTACCGCATGAACAGAAACAGAAATGCAATATTCACACTGATGGTTCTTGGTGCCGTCTCCGCCGTGAATGCGGAGATATGGACCTACGGCGACTGCGTAGAATATGCACGTTCGCATAACATCACGTTGCTGAAGTCCCGGTTGTCGGAGACTACCGCAGGCATCAACTTAGAAGAATCCAAAGCGGCCTGGCAGCCAAGTCTGGACCTCGGCATATCACAGGGATTCAATACCTCTCCGTTCCGATCCGGAGAAAAGGCAGGGTATACCCTGTCTCTTATACACATCTCCGAGCCCACGAGACCGTACTAGATCTCG
>ENA-OYXX01001001-OYXX01001001.1-human-gut-metagenome-genome-assembly--contig:-NODE-1001-length-11554-cov-7.326376_pt1 | contig 11554 bp, 11 predicted proteins | sample MGYA00243976_ERZ653434 | MGnify/ENA primary metagenome ERZ653434 (study PRJEB26926, sample SAMN06165112) | human gut metagenome | biome: ENVO:00009003; feature: ENVO:2100002; material: ENVO:00002003...
ATATTGCAATAATAAAAAAAATATGGAATAAAAAGGATATTGTTATTGTAGAAGGTGAAAAAACACGTTCTGGTATAGGTAACGACTTATATGATAATGCGCATACCGTACAGCGTATATTAGGTCCTGCAACTAATGCCTTTGAACGCTATAATGAGATGTTGCATACAATTATTCAAAATGTATCTAAGGACAAACTTATTCTAATGAGTTATGGAATGTCTGCCACGGTTCTTGCCTATGACCTTGCCAAACTTGGTTATTGGGCAATTGACCTTGGACATCTTGATATTGAATATGAATGGTTCAGGATGGGGGCAATAAATCAGCATCAGGCAATCCGTAATAAGTTTACTAATGAAGCTCCGGAAGGGGATATGGTGGAAGATTGTCATGACCCTTTATATCTTAGTCAAGTGATATGCAGAATTTGTTAGATTTAGAAACAGAATATTATAATATTGTCTGCATTGCAGACGAAAATTATGCCCAACACACAGCAGTGATGCTTTGCTCCCTGTTGGAAAACAACAAGGAAAAGGTGTTTCATATTTTCCTTATGACGTATGTCATGACGGACAGCACTAAGCAAAAGCTGCATCAGGTAGTTGAAGGGCGTGGCTCCCGATTGACCATCATTGAGGATGATTATGAAAAGTCAAGCATTGCAACGCTGAAAAGTGCGACAAGTACCAAGACTTGGAACAGTATCATGTACTTGAAAACCCTTATTCCGCAATATTTGCCAGAAGATGTCAACCGGTTTCTGTTTCTTGATGTTGACATGGTTGTCCGTGCGGATATTGTTCTATTATACAACATGGATATGCATGGTAATGTGATAGCGGCTTGTGAAGACTACCTGTATCAGCAAGTGCATAAAGATCGTTTAGGACTATCTGACAATGATTTATATATAAACTCCGGTGTAATGGTTGTGGAACTCGGTCAATGGCGTGATATGGAAAAGCAACATCCAATGACGGATTTCTTGAAAAACAATGCACGCTTGCTGAATAATGATCAAGATGTCTTTGCCCTGTATTTCAAAAATAAAATCATGTTGTTGCCCACCAACCAGTGGAATGCCACGACATTCTTTTTTGAGCAAAAGCCAAGAGTGCTGGAAAAGTATTTGTCGGAGGTGAATGTTGTCCGTCACCATCCCTATATTGTACACTTTTGTGAACCTGTAAAACCGTGGTTCAAAGAATGCAAACATCCATATCGGAGAGAATACAAGAGATATCTGCAAATGACACCATGGAAGGATTACAAGTATCAAAGTTGTAAGACAGTATACGGTAAACCAGTATGGAAATACACGATGAGGTATTGGTTGAACCGATTGGGTATTCGGTATGATTTTATGATGACCATGCCTATGTAAAAGAACTATAAGATCTTATGAAGAATATTTGTTTTACGATTCGTAATATCGACTGTGGCGGAGGGACAGAGCGTGTGGGTCTGCGGTTGGCCAATGCGCTGGCCGAGCGTGGATACAACGTACACATGGTGAGCTATGATGCCAAGGCTAACCGTCCCTTCTTTTCTTGCGATGAGCGGATAAAACTTTGGTGCATCCTCGATAACATCTTTCATCGTCGGTTCCGTTGGCATTTTTGGTATGGAGCATACCGATTCCGGAAATATCTTAAAAGGAACAAGATAGATGTCGTGATAGACATTGACACCTTCAATGCCCTATGGACAGCTCCTGCAGTCAAAGGGCTTCCTGTAAGATGGATATCGTGGGATCATTTTAATTATTCATATTGTGCAGGTGAACTGCGCAGGGAGGCGTTGAAACTGGTGCATGACCATGCTGATGCACTTGTATTAATATCCAAGGCTGACAGGGAAACCTATTTACATAAAACGGACTTCAAAGCCGATTTTCTGAAGCAAATATATAATCCGCTTTCTTTTGAGATGGGCTGTCTTATTGACCATAGCAAGCAGAAAAAGGTTCTAGCTATGGGACGAATCGCTCCGCAAAAGGGATTTGACCTTTTGTTGCAGTCATGGAAAATAGTGGAGCAACAAGTCAATGACTGGCAGTTGGAAATCGTTTGTGGTTATGGTGACTACACCGCTTTGGAGCAGGAAGCCAGTGACATGGGTCTCCATAATGTGACATGCACTGGCCCCACGAAAGATGTGCAAGGTAAGATGTCATCGGCTGCCATCTTTGCCCTAAGCAGCAGGTTCGAAGGTTTCGGCTTGGTGATTACGGAAGCTAATATATGCAGTGTGCCTGTCGTGAGTTATGACTGCCCTTGTGGTCCCAATGAAATTATCACTGATGGTTACGATGGGTTATTGGTGGAACCGGAGAATGTCGAGCAGTTTGCGGAGAAATTACTCATGTTGATGAGAGACGATAAGTTGAGAATTGAGATGGGGCAGAAGGCATACGAGACAAGCAAGCGTTTTGCCATAGATAAAATTGTTGGGCAGTGGATGGAACTTATAGATGAATAGTATGAAAAATACGTTAAGAAAGTTTTGCAAAAGCCAATGGGGAATATCCTTACTGTTACTGTTGTTTGTGGTTGCATCACAGATGGTATTTAATATAGATTCTTATCTGTATGCTAATAACGAGCACTACGATTCTGCCATATTCTTCTTTTGTGGTAAATCGTTGATGAATGGTTATATCCCTTACGTGGACTTTACAGATAGCAAAGGTTTGTTGTTGTGGATTATATATGGTATGGGCTACCTTATACATCATTATTCGTATGTCGGTGTATTTTGGATGGCATGCATTTTCTTTTGGGCAACATTCTGGATTGCTTATAAGACAGCACGTCTCTACCTTAATAAAAAGATGGCGCTGTTGGCATCTGTCAGTATGGCCATTCCTTATTGGTATTGGAATTTTTATACAGAGGGAAAGGCGGAATATTTCTGTATGCCATTTGTTGCCTATGTATTGTATCAGTTGCTGAAAATAATGCACGGGTCATGTCCAATGAAGAGATTGTCATGGGAATGGATCGGGATTGGGGCAAGTCTAGTTGCTGTTGTCATGATGAAATGGAGTGTTGGCTTGATGATGGTTAGTTTAATCGTAAGCATCGGAATATGGACGTGGAAACGTCAGGTATTGAAAAGTTTTCTCATTAGTTTTGGCTTTGGGATGGTGGGAGCTGCCCTGCCGTTTATCATCTATTTCATGGCTACGGACAGTTTGGAAGCCATGTGGTTTGAATATTTCCAAAACACATTATCGTCTGTGAGTGAACCTTTAAAGGCCACAATCGTAAGTTATTCTAATGAGTGGTGGAAAATGTTTTCCACTAAGCGAATTCTGTATATAATTTACACCTTACCTTTATTGTCCTTATGGAGACGCCGTGAATGGTTTTCAACGGCATTGCCTTGGCTTTCTTCCATGTTCTTTATTGCTTTGGCTATACGCCATGACAATTTCGGACATTATATAACCGTTGTCGCACCATTTGCAATATTTGCTGTTATATGTATATTGAAGACAATCCAGTCGCGAAGAATACCATTGCTTTATTATCATATTGCATTATTATTGGCTTTCACATATATTGTATGGGGGCAGATACATTATTCCAATTCTTTTTTTACAAAAGTTAATGTTGATGACTTTGAACGTGTTAATTGGAGGATGGCAAGGGTTAAGGAACCGACAATCTTGATGATGGGGCAATACCCTGGTTTGTGTATGGGATACACACGTCCTTATTGTTGTTATTGGATTACTCAGATGGGGCAGACGGAAGCCATGTTCGCAGCGCAAGACAAGGCTCTCAAAGAAGGAAAGGCCGATTTTATTTGTCTTGTTGAGTCTAATTTTAAAAAATATGACCATATACTTATATCGAAAGGATATAGCATTATGGATGAATATGGTGGTTTTAAGATTTATTCTAAAAGAACAATTCCGCCTGTCCCAAAAGGCTTTCATGTGACTCCAATGGACATATTGACCAAAAAGAACATGACAGAATGGTAATATAAATGTTTAATCCAATGAAAAAAGTATCAATACTTATTCCCGCTTATAATGAGGAAAAAACTCTTCCGCTGTTATATAAGGAATTGACAAGCTTGATGAATTCACACCAAACGTATGAGTGGGAAGTGGTGTTTGTTGATGACGGCAGTCGCGACCGTACACTTGAGATGGTGAGGGCGTTGCATCATGATGATGTGAGGATAAGGTATGTCAGCCTTTCGCGCAATTTCGGCAAGGAAAATGCCATGCTTGCCGGTTTCGACTATGTGACAGGTGACTGTATGGTGATTATGGATGCAGATTTGCAGGATCCTCCGTCACTGATTCCACAGATGTTAGAGTATTGGGAACAAGGCTATCAGGATGTCTATGCCAAGAGGGCTGATCGTGGAAAAGAAAGTTGGCTTCGTAAACGGTTTTCTTTGTTGTTTTATCGCATATTGGATGCGACAACACGGTTTGAAGTGTTGCAGAATGTAGGTGATTTCCGTCTGCTGGACAGAAAGTGTATTGATGCTTTGAAGCAACTGCGCGAATGTGAAAGGTACACTAAAGGTATGTTCTGCTGGATTGGATACAGAAAAAAGGAGATCGTTTTTAATCGTGGAGATCGTGTGGCCGGGAATAGTAATTGGAATTTCTTTTCCTTGTTCAATCTTGCTATAGAAGGAATCACGTCATTCACAACCACTCCACTTCGTTTTGCCAGCATTTCTGGTTTTGTTATTGCTTTCATTTCTTTCTGCTTCCTGCTATACTATTTAGTTAAGACCTTAGTTATTGGTGATCCAGTACAGGGTTTTACTACTTTGGTAGTGATTATTCTGTTCTTGGGAGGCATACAGTTGATATGTTTGGGTATATTGGGAGAGTATATAGGACGTATATTTAATGAAACAAAGAATCGCCCTCCATACATGGTAGGGGAAACGGATGAAACACATGATAAATAATAAGGTGGTCCCAAACAGCAGGACGGTAGAATTTATTCGTTTCTGTATTGTAGGAGGAGTGTGTACAGGTATAGATGCCGCAATATATTACCTTGTGAGAGGTTTCGCGTCTTATCAGGTTGCATTGGTTAGTGGTTATTTATTATCGCTTATTGTGAATTATTTTCTCACTGTATATTGGACATTCAAGGCAAAAGCCTCTGTAAGTAATGCAGTTGGAATTATCGCAGCCCATCTGTTTAACCTCTTCGTTGTTAGGATGGGACTGATGTTTATTTTTGTACAACTACTATCCATTAGTGATCATGTAGCTTATGTTCCCACTTTATTTATAAGTGTAATTTCAAATTTCATAATTGTAAAACAAGTCGTAAATAAAGTAAAATGAATAATCCGTCTGTTTCTATATTAGTACCCATATACAACGTGGAGCCTTATCTCCAGCGTTGTATCAATTCCGTGTTGAATCAGGATTTCACAGATTGGGAACTCATCCTTGTGGATGACGGAAGTCCTGACCGTTGTCCAGAGATATGTGACCGGAATGCCGCGAAGCATCCCGATAAGATAAAGGTGGTGCATAAGGAGAATGGTGGACTGGTATCGGCAAGGTTGGCAGGATTTCAAAAATCGCAAGGGGAATATCTGATATTTTTGGATTCTGATGACTATTTGTATCCTCATGCCATATCGGTGTTGTATAATAAAATCATAGAGGGGTATGATATTGTGAGAGGGCGAGATAATAAAGTCTCTCAGAATGATTATATTTATGGTGTGGAGGAAACAGAATTCCACAATGGTGTACTTGAGGGTGAAGAATATGTCAAGGCATATATAATGCGGGAGGTCGCTCCATATCTGTGGGGAGCAATTTACAGGCGTTCGTTATTTACAGAGGACATATTCCGTATTTTTTTGTTTGTGTCCCGTCAAGAAGATTGGGTCACGCAAATCAGCATTGCATCAAATGTCCAAAAAGTTTGTTATGTAGAAAATGTGACGCAGGCATATATGATTAATGACAGTTCCATTATGCAGAGTTGCATAACAGACTATAGCTATGTACAGAAAATAGGAGAGGTTTTAAGTTTTACGACAAAGGCCTTGTCTCCTATTCTAAAACATTTGATAGCATGTGACAGGATGGCAGAATTGAACAGATGTTTCTTTTTTCCAGAACTGGCATTTGATTGGAAGGTTTATAGGAAGATGAGGATATTTCTAATGAATAAGGATAATATGGAGGTTGTTAGCCAAATGACGGATACAAAATTCTTGAAGTTTGTGCAGTTTCCTCTATTGTTTTGGGTATATACAAGAGGGTATAATGTGTTGTTCAAATTCTTTAAATTAAAGGGTAAAACGAGAAAAGTTTTAATATAAAATGATAGCTTATATCAAAAATATATTTTCCATATTCATTTCTGTATTGAAGTCAAAATACAGATGGCTGGCCATATTTTACCTGATATGGCTTTACCGAATAGAATTTATGCCAGATACTGGAGGTGGTATAGCTAAGGTCTTGCAAGTATTTTCTCTTTTAGTCATTATATTGTTATTGAATAAATATGGTGGTAATTTTGTAGTGAAAGGTTTCAATAGGGCAAATGGATCGGTAAAGACAATATTGATATTGTACTGTTTTGCTGTATTGAGTACTGTTTGGGCCTTTTTGCCTCAATTCGCGTTTTTCCTTTCCTTCCAGAATGTGGTGATGATATTGGCCATGGTATGGATGATGACGCTGTTCAAAGACTTCCGTTCTATTGAGAAAACATTTATTTATTTTACAGTGCTGACGGTTCTTTTTGAAAGTATAGTATTGAGGATATCAATGCAGCACGTTTTCATAGCTCATTTTTTACCAACAGGTTCATGTGCTGCTTTGTTGTTTTCATATTGTGTGGGGGAGTATCTTGCAATGAAAAGAGCAGACAAAGGTAGGGAAAAACTATTAAAGTATACGATAGTTATAGCCATTGCCATGTTGTTCATGCATACAAGTGGAGGAGCTAATGCTTCAGCCGCTTTTGGAGTGGCAGTTGCACTTTGGCTATCGGGCAGGTTCTTTATCGCTTTTGTTTTGACTACTGTGGCTGTTTATGTAATCGTAAGTCCGGATTTAATGAACAGTATTATTTTGACCTTAATGCCGGATAAGAATATCGAGCAGATAGAAAGCGGAAACGGCAGGCAGTTGATATGGGAGATTTTGCTCAGTACGGCTAAGGAAAAACCTTTGTTGGGTTGGGGGTTTGCTTGTGTGGAAAGAACCGTGGGTAATATTTTCGATAATCAGACGTTGTCGGATGCACACAATAATTACATCGGAATGTACGGTAGCCTTGGAGTCGTAGGTTTGGTTTTATTTATCATCCATTATATATCGCAATGGGCATTCTCTTTTAAGCGGAGGTTGAAACTGGGATATGTTGGTGTTTTGAGTGCTACGGCATGTGGCATGCTTAATGGTTATTCGTATGGATATATGTCGGGTAAGACTTGCTCTATTACTGTTGTTTATTTCGCTTTGGTGGCATTGGGATATTCTTATTCTAAAGTAAAATCTTATAATGGAACAGTCGTTAAGTGATAAGATAAAAATTGGTAGCTTTCTTTGTACGGTGCTTGTCGTGTTGCGCCACTCGTTGAATCTTCAGGCTTTTGGATTGATAAACGATAATGGAACACTGACCACTTTTATAGAAATGGGTGTTTCCAAACAAACGGAAATTGCAGTCCCGTTTTTCTTCATGGTTTCAGGTTTTTTCTTTTTTCGACATACCTATTATGGAAAAAACGAGTATGTCAGAATGGTTGCTAAGAAATGGCACACATTGTTTGTTCCTTTCTTGTTTTGGAATCTTATAGGGATGGTCATCATTTTGATTACCCAAAGGCTTGTGTGTGAGGATGAATGGTGGAGATATTGTATTCAGTTACTTCATAGCGATTGGAACGGTGTGTTGTGGTATGTGCGTGACATCATGTCTATGATGCTGTTGGTACCGTTTTACGGATGGATATTTATGATAGATAATAAATGGTTGTATATTGCCTTGTTCATAGGACTGTTTTTACATTGGGTGCCAGTAGATTGCTCATGGCTGTCTTCGGAAGGTATGCTGTTTTTCTTTTTGGGTGGTGTATTACAACGGCATTCCGATGTATTAAAATGGAGAATATCCAAGCACGGTTTGTGGCTGATAACTGCCATATGGTTGGCTTCGTGTTTTGTGTATCCTCATTATTGGGCCATTCATAAATACAACACGTTGTTGGGATTAATTGTTGGTTGGCAATGGCTTGATTACATATCTAATAAATGGTATGGTGTATTGTTGAGGCTATCTCCTTTCACATTTTTTATCTATGTGATGCATGCAGATATACTAAAGGTCATGAAAGTTTCATTGGCACATTTCTTTCCATTTAATGAGTTGGTGGCATTACTTGCATTTAGTTTGTTGCCTGTGGTTACCGTAATAATGTTATTCTATATAGGTATATGTTGGTGTAAAAAATATCCAAATTCTTTTCTGTTTGTTACAGGTGGACGAGGATAATCATAAAAAGATGAAAGTACTATATTGCAATCCTGTATTCTTCGAATACCGCCTGCCTTTCTACAAGGAATTGAAGCGGCTTTTCAATGGTGAGTTCTACGTGATGTATTCGCCCATGCGGATGCGTATTTGTGGAAAAGAGAAATTTGCCGATAGGGTTAAGGAGGAATTGGGCGAGAATGCCATTCCGTTGTTGTCAGACCATGTATTCGATACTTATTCCAAAGGATTTGACCGCATGCCGGATATCGAGCGCGGAAAGCGTATTCCGTTTACTTTTGGATTGATGCGTGCTATTCATAAGGTTAAGCCAGATCTTTTGATTACAGAAGGATATTTCCAATGGACCCCATTGGTATTATTATATGGACTGTTGTTCCGTGTCCCTGTATATATGGGCTATGAGCGGACGTTACATACGGAACGGAATGTGGGAAAGTTGAAGCGTATTCAAAGACGTTTTTTTAACAGGTTTCTGCGCGGATTCTTGGTGAATGGGATAGAAACGAAGCGTTATGTGGAATCGCTTGGTGTACCGGCTGATTGTATTCATATCGGAGGAATGAGTGCCGATGCCAGTTTTCTGAAAAATGGTATTGATTCAATGAGTGTGGTGGAGCGTGCTGCTTTCAGAGGCGAATTTCAGGTAGGCTATGGTGGATTGATTTTTCTTTTTGTGGGACAGATAGTGGAGCGCAAGGGAATTAAGCTGTTGTTGAATGCATGGCGAAAACATGTCCAAACGCATCCCGATGATGTCCTTTTGTTGGTCGGTGACGGAAATCAGTTCAAGGAGTGTAGGAGTGAATATGCAGATGTCTCATCCATTAGGTTGTTGGGGCGTGTGGATTATGTTGAAATTTATAAATATTATGCAATAGCAGATGTGTTTATAAATCCAACGATAGAAGATAATTGGAGCTTGGTGGTTCCGGAAGCCATGGCATGCGGTCTGCCAGTAGCGACTTCGATTTACAATGGTTGTCATCCGGAATTGGTGCATAAAGATGAGAATGGAATTACGTTTGATTCCTATAAGGAAGAGACGTTGGTTGCGGCTTTGGATTATTTTCATCACCAAGATCTGAAGGCTATGGGAAGGAATTCCATGGATCTGGAAAAAGAGTTTAATACGGAACATTGCGCACGGCGTGTCTATGAGGCTCTAACAGGAGGAGGTTGTTGATGAAAGCTTTTGGGTTTAGAAAATAATTACGGAATATTATGATTTCAGTTATTACAGTATGTTTTAATGCTGAGGCGTATATAGAGCAGACAGTCAGGTCGGTATTATCTCAAGTCGGCGATGAGTTTGAATTCATTCTTGTCGATGGTGCATCGAAAGACGGGACTGTGGCTTTGGTGCAACGAATAGTGCGGGAGTTGAAATTTCCAGAAGAGCGTTTTATCTGTATATCGGAAAGGGATAAAGGCGTATATGATGCCATGAATAAGGGAGTCGTGATTGCACATGGTGATTTTGTCTTGTTCATGAATGGTGGAGATAGTTTTTATAATCATGATGTAATCGGTACATTCGAGAAAATCATTCGTCAACGGAAAGCAGATGCATATTATGGAAACACCATGATGGAATTCTATGAGGGTAAAGGAATTCGGCATGAGAATGAGGAGTGTCATCAGGACGAGATAATGCCTTTCATCCATCAGTCCATAATCGTGAAAAGAAAACTGTTGTTGGAACATCCTTTTGATTTGTCTTATCGCATTCTTGCGGACAGGGAGTTTTTTTATTGGATGAGAAAGAATGGATGTGATTTTCACTATGAAGATTTTATTGTGTCCAATTATGATGCACGGGATGGGTTGAGTGAAAATCATCCTTACATTATCGCTTGTGAGGGAGACCGGATTGTTGGATTGGACAAGAATCCTTTTTACTGGCTTAGGCGTTTTCGTTGGAGGCTCACAAAGGCTCCAATTCAACCAATAAAGAATATTGCCCCACGTTGGCTCCTTAATTTCTATTTTCAAAGAAAGAGGAAGAACATTGAGTGGGTGGAAAAATATTGAATATACTTTCTGCTCATGATGTGAGTTTGAACAAATATAATTCGGATATAATGAATGTGAAAAAGCGTCAGATAAACATAGAACTTCTCCGTATCATATCAATGATATTGGTGTTGTTAAACCATTCTACATGGAGTGCGAAATACTTCAATATTGATATGGTGCATACTGATTTGCCGAAAGCGATAGGTGTGCTGGAGGTGTATGGTTGGATATTCGTGTGTGTGCCTTGCTTTATCGTCATATCCGGTTATTTCGGCATCAGATGGAAATGGAAAGGTCTTTTCAATTATCTCTTTCAAATCGGCTTTTGGGGAGGTATGGTCTATTTACTGACATGGATGTTAGGACTGCATGATTTCAATGCGATGAAAATGATTAGAAACATGACCTGTTTCCTGACTGGGACAAACTGGTTCTTTGGAGCCTATCTTGGACTTTACATGTTTGCGCCGATATTGAATGCCTTTATTGATAAAGCGGACGAGAAGCAGATGATGTGGATGACCCTTGCTTTCTTTGCTTTCCAGACTGTGTTTGGTTGGATGTTGAAGAGTGGTGAATTCTATTACGGATTGACATCTACAAGCCTGATAGGCTGGTATTTGATAGGCGGATGGTTGAGGAAATCCACATTAAGGTGTTTCCATCTGAAGCCGTGGCAGAATATGGCAGTTTTCATTAGTGTTGGGCAGATATGTGTGGTAGTTGCTCTTGTCGCTGCGTATTACGGGATAGAGAAGGGTACTTACAGTTATATTTCCCCGTTGCAGGTAATTCAGACAACTTATCTGTTCTTGTTCTGCAGGTCGTTGAAAATATCACGGGGCGAGAAGATAATCACATTCTTTGCCTCTTCTGCTTTCGCAGGTTTGTTGGCTCATTCGTGGGAGGGTGCTGCACTTTATGGTTTGGGTCTGAAATGGATATCAGACAATGAAGTGATTTAAACTTATTTTCAATTCTCAAAAAAAGATTTAAAATGTTAAAAT
>ENA-OYXX01001004-OYXX01001004.1-human-gut-metagenome-genome-assembly--contig:-NODE-1004-length-11495-cov-4.450787_pt1 | contig 11495 bp, 6 predicted proteins | sample MGYA00243976_ERZ653434 | MGnify/ENA primary metagenome ERZ653434 (study PRJEB26926, sample SAMN06165112) | human gut metagenome | biome: ENVO:00009003; feature: ENVO:2100002; material: ENVO:00002003...
AGATCTAGTACGGTCTCGTGGGCTCGGAGATGTGTATAAGAGACAGATCCTATTGGTGGCAGGTGTGCTGTCGATTGGGATTTCTTTCTATGAGTTTTTCGGTCTGGGTCAGGACTGGAAGGTTTTCTTCGAGCCGATAGGCATCTTCGTGGCCATCGGACTCGCCACCGTATTGGCGTTCATCTTCGAGCAGCGCGCCGACAAGGCCTTCAAGATCCTCAACCAGGTCAACGACGACGAGCCGGTGGAGGTGATACGCAACGGTGGCACGACAACCATCCCGCGCCGGGATGTCGTGGTGGGCGACATCGTCATAATCAATACAGGCGATGAGATACCGGCCGACGGCGAGTTGCTTGACGCCGTCACCCTGAGCGTGGACGAATCGTCGCTGACCGGTGAGCCGTTGTGCGTCAAGACCACCGATCGCGGCCACTTCGACAGGGAGGCAACTTATCCCTCCGATCATGTGATGCGCGGAACCAAGGTCATGGAGGGACACGGCGTGATGCGTGTGCTGAAGGTGGGAGACGCCACCGAGATGGGAAAGGTGTTCGAGGAGGCGCAGATCGATGACTCGGTCAAGACCCCCCTGAACGAGCAGCTCGACGGCCTGGCACGCTGGATTACCGATGCAAGCCACATTTTCGCAGGGCTGATAATCGTAGGGCAGTTGATACACTTTCTCGGCTGGGGCGCATGGCAGGCATGGCTGCTTGTCATTCCTGTGGCGCTCTTCTTCTGGCTGGTGATCCGTAAATTTCCTGGATGGACCAAAGTCAAGTGCGTACTGACCATCATCGGATTCTTCATTCTGTTCTTCGCGATGGTGATCGGCGCGTTCTCCATGTTGAATCCCGGCGCGGACAGCGTGTCGTGGTCAACGCTGCTGGCCCATACGCTCAAGACCCTGATGGTGGCGGTAACGCTGATCGTGGTAGCGGTACCCGAGGGACTACCGATGGCCGTGACGCTCTCGTTGGCTTATTCGATGAGCCGTATGCTCAAGACCAACAACCTTGTCCGCAAGATGCACGCCTGCGAGACGATGGGCGCCACCACAGTGATATGCACCGACAAGACAGGCACCCTGACCCAGAACCAGATGCAGGTCTACAAGGCAGACTTTTTCGGCGAGCCCTCGGACCTGGTGCTTTACGAGGGGATCGCCGTGAACTCTACGGCTCAGATTGATGTGTCGGGCGAGAAACCGCAGGTGCTGGGCAATCCTACGGAAGGTGCCTTGCTGCTGTGGCTTAAGGAGCGCGGAGTGGACTATGTGGATCTCCGTAGCGGAGTGCCTCGTCTGGAGGAACTGCCGTTCACTACCGAGCGTAAGTATATGGCCACGGTCGTGAGGTCGTCAACCGGCAATAATATATTGTATGTGAAGGGCGCTCCGGAGATAGTGTTCGGCATGTGCCGGGATACCCGCGGAGTCACCAGGCAGGAGATTGACGCCCAACTGCAGGATTACCAGAACCAAGCCATGCGCACTCTCGGATTCGCGTATCAGGAACTGAGGGAAAGGGACGCCACCATCGTCGACGGCAGGGTCGTGGCGGACCGCCTGACGTTCCTCGGCATCATCGCAATCTCCGATCCTGTGCGGGCTGATGTCCCGGATGCGGTAGGCGAGGTGATCCAGGCCGGCATCAAGGTGAAGGTCGTCACCGGCGACACTCCAGGGACCGCCAAGGAGATCGGACGTCAGATCGGCTTATGGAACGATGCGACGGATACGGAGCGCAACATCATTACAGGTCCGGAGGTGGCCGCGCTTTCCGACGAGCAGCTGAGGGAACGTGTGGAGGACCTGAAGATAATAGCGCGTGCCCGCCCTATGGACAAGAAGCGGCTTGTCGAGGCACTGCAGGTCAACAATGAGGTAGTGGCCGTTACGGGTGACGGCACCAACGACGCTCCGGCCCTCAGGACCGCCCATGTGGGCCTGTCGATGGGCGACGGCACGTCGGTGGCCAAGGAGGCCTCGGACATAACCATCATAGACAACTCCTTCTCATCCATTGGCCGGGCCGTGATGTGGGGACGCTCGCTTTACAAGAACATCCAGCGGTTCCTGCTGTTCCAGCTCACTGTCAACGTGGCCGCGTGTTTCCTGGTGCTGTTCGGCTCGTTTATGGGGACCGAATCGCCGCTTACGGTAACGCAGATGCTGTGGGTAAACCTGATAATGGACACGTTCGGAGCCATGGCGCTGGCATCGCTGCCCCCGTCGCGCGGCGTCATGACCGAGAAGCCGCGCGACCGCAGGGCTTCCATCCTGACCCGTCCGATGATGTGGGAGCTGGGGGCCGTGGGTTTCGTGTTCTTCGCGATCACCCTGGGCTTCTACTGGCTGTTCAATCATGCCGACGTTACGTCCATTCCGCAGATGTTCCATTGCAAGGTAGGCATCGAGAGTCCGATGACGGCTTATGAGGCGACTCTGCTGTTCTCCATATTCGTATGGACGCACTTCTGGTATATGTTCAACGCACGCAGTTTCGAGACAGGCGAGAGCGTGTTCAGGCTGAAGATGAGCCGGGGATTCTGGACTATAGTCGGAATAATCGTTGCCGGACAGCTGTTCATCACCGAGATCGCCTATGAGTTCTTCAACGTGGAGCCGATGTTCCATACCGTAGACTGGCGATTCAATCCATCCGGAGTCCTTGATTTTATAATTATAGTGGCGGCCTCATCGTTAGTACTATGGACACGTGAGATCTATCACCTGTTCAAACGATGAAAGAGAGGATGATGAGACTTAGTTTAAAGCATGGAGCAAGACGGTTGTCACTGTTGGCAATCAGTGCGTTGAGTCTTGCGGTCGCTTCCTGCGGCAACAGCGGCAAGACAACGGAGGGAACCGAGCATGAGGCAGTGCCGTTGAAATATGCGGAATACCTGAAGATCAATGAATCCGATGGTTATACGGAGGCCACAATCCGAAATCCGTGGGATACGGCCAAGGTCCTGCATAAGTATGTGCTGGTGCCGAAGGGACAAGACCTCCCGGCGAATCTTCCCAAAGGGGACGTGATACGCACGCCGATAGGCAACGCGTTGGTCTACTCTACGGTACATGCCAGTCTCCTGACGGAGTTAGGGGCCGGCGATGCGATCGGAGGCATCTGTGGATCGGAATATGTGAATGATCCGGAACTGAAGAAGAGAATCAGTGATGGCGAAGTGGCGGACTGCGGATCGACGCAGACTCCGGTGATAGAGCGGATCATTAAGCTTCAGCCCGAGGTTATCTTCCTGTCTCCGTATGAGAACAGCGATAAGTACACCAAGGTCGGTGAACTGGGCATACCTGTCCTGGAGGGGGCGGACTATATGGAGACGTCGCCGTTGGGCCGTGCCGAATGGGTGCGGTTCTACGGGAGGCTTTTCGGCAGGGAACAGGCTGCGGACAGCATGTTCGCGGATACTGAAAGGAACTATCTGGAACTGAAGGCCAAGGCGGCCAAGGCGGCTACACGTCCCAAGGTGCTGATGGACCAGCGGTATGGCTCGGTATGGTATGTGCCGGGTGCGGAGTCAACCACATCCAGATTGATAGCCGATGCAGGGGGTGTCAATCCGTTCGCGTATATCAAGAAGGGTGGCAGCGAGTCGCTGTCGCCCGAGCGGGTGCTTTACGAGGCCCATGACGCCGACATCTGGTTCATAAAATATTTCCAGGACAAGGACAAGACCATGCAGGAGTTTGCCGGCGACGCTCCTGTCAACTCGCAGTTCAAGGCATTCAAGGAGGGAAACGTCTACGGATGCAACACCAAGTTCGTGGATTTCTTCGAGGAGACGCCCTATCATCCGGACCGTCTGCTGGAGGACTATATATCGCTGATGCATCCGGAACTGAACATCAAGGGCGAGCATCATTACTTCAGGAAACTGAAGTAGGTGACTACATGTGAGGACGTGCCTTCGGCACGTTGGATTGATAATCAATAAATTATATCCAACGTGCCGAAGGCACGTCCGTACATGGACAACTCGGTTACAATGCGTCTGGATCCGGGAGGACCTGGTTCTTCCTTATGAGGTTGAGGTAGTTGATGAACATGCCCAGCAACAATACGGCTGTCCCCAATCCTATGCCCAGCGCCACGGCGTACGGTATGGGGGTTCCCCACATGGAACGGGTCAGCGCGCTGAAGCCCTCCGGAGCGAAGAAGATGTATGTGATTGTCACGGCGGTCATGAACAGCGCGGGAATCAGGGTTATGACGTACAGCCTTCGGTTGCGTGCCAGATACACCGTCAACGCCCAGAGGGTGAACACCGCCAGCATCTGGTTGCACCATGCGAAGTATCGCCACAGGGCGTCGTAGGGGAGGAGCATGATGATGAAGCAGATCACGAAGATCGGTATGGAGATCATCAGGCGTTTTGAGAGTTTTCCCTGCTTGACGCGCATGAAGTCAGCTGCGATGAGTCTGGCTGAACGCAAGGCGGTGTCGCCGGAAGTAATCGGTGCGGCGATGACGCCCAATATCGCCAATATGCCGCCGAATGCCCCGAGCCAGCTTTTGGACACGTCGTTCACCAGGATTGCCGGACTGCCGTTGCCAAGGAATTCCTGAAGGCTGTCGTATCCGCCGGTAAACGCGATTGCGGCGGCCGCCCAGATCAGGGCTACGATGCCTTCGGTCACCATCGCGCCGTAGAACACGGGGCGGGCGTGCTTCTCGTTCTTGAGGCAGCGTGCCATCATCGGCGACTGGGTGGCATGGAAGCCGGAGATGGCTCCGCAGGCTATGGAGACGAACATCATCGGGAATATCGGGTTGGCCTGCGGGTCCTCCTTATGGTTGTAGAACTCGTCCCATATCTCGGGCATCGACGACCAGTGGACGTACAGCGCCACCATGATTCCCACTGCCATGAAGAGCAAGGCGAAGCCGAAGAGGGGGTAGAGCTTGCCTATGAGTTTGTCGATAGGCAGGAGGGTGGCGAGCATATAGTATGCGAATATCACGATGATCCAGAACATACGGTCCAGACTGGCGGGGGTAAGCATCGCCAGCAGGTCGGCGGGATTGTAGACGAATACCGCGCCGACCAGGATCATCAGCAGCAAGGCGAACACACGCATGGTGTTCTTGATGCCGTTGCCGAGCTGGTGGCCGACTATCTCGGGCAGTGAGGATCCGTCATGACGCAGCGACAGCATCCCGGACAGGTAGTCGTGTACCGCTCCCGCGAATATGGTGCCGAACACTATCCACAGGAAGGCCGCCGGCCCGTACATCACGCCCATGATGGCTCCGAAGATCGGGCCCAGGCCCGCGATGTTCAGGAACTGGATCAGAAAGACCTTCCATGTGGGCAGTTCCACGAAGTCCACGCCGTCGGCGTGTCGTTTGACAGGCGTGGGGCGTGCCGGGTCCTGTCCGAAAACCCTGGTTACAAACATTCCGTAGGTGAAATAGCCTGCGATCAGTATGACCAGGGCGATGGTGAATGAAAGCATATGGTCAGATTTTGAGTTTTTCAGGTGGTCGCCCCCGGAGAAAAGGGACTAAGCGCAAAGTTAACTCAAAAATCCGATAATGGCAAAAGAAATGTTTCGACCCGTAGGCTGAAATGCAGGAAAATTAGTATTTTTGCAGAATGAAGCAGCGGATAGAATATTTCGATGTGTTGAAGGGAATAGCCATCTTCCTGGTGGTGATGGGTCATGTCATAACGTACGGCGTGTACCGTATAGACGGTTCGGTGGCGTTCCGGATTATCGGCTCGGTCCATATGCCGTTGTTTTTCTTCATCAGCGGATACTTCACGGTCCGTAGGAAGGAAGGTCGGTTCGTGTCGCCGTCCTTGTGGAAACGTTTCCTTCAGTTGATGCTTCCGATGCTGGTGTTCACGACGTTATGGATATTCTATTATCCGCATTCAGGACTGCAGAAGCATCTGACCTGTACTTTTGTGGGCCTGTGGACCAACCTTCACAAGAACGGTTACTGGTTTCTGTGGGTGCTGTTCGCCATCATCGCGTTGTACGGATCGGCGGCTGAGATCGCCGATAGGTTGCGTAGATATGGACGTGTATGGGTTTATATGCCCTTCGTTGCGGTACTGGTGTTGCTGGGAATCGCGGACTGGCTGTTGCCCAGGACCGTGAATGATGCTCTCAGCCTGATGTTCGTGTTCAAATATATGTTCGTTTTCCTGTTCGGCGGTGTGGCCCGCGGGCTTGGCGACCGGTTCACGCGGTTTGCCGAATCGGACAGGGGATACACAGTCAGCGCCGTAGCGACGGTTTCGTTGCTTCTGTTCGTGATGTATCCAGAATGGCTGCCGTTCCGGCGGACGGCTTGGATGCTGAATGCCGCGCAGGTGGTGATGCACTGTTCGCTGGCCACGTTTGCCGTCGGGTTGTGTAAACCTATGATGGATAGGAATCAAGCCGGAGTTCGTTCCCGAGGCGTCAGGATGTGGTCGCTGTTGGGGCGCAGGAGCCTTCAGATATATCTGTTTCATTATTTCTTCCTGTTTCCGCTGGGCTGGATCCGCCCGGCCATGCTCAGCATGGGGCTTGACCTGGTGCCTGTGGCTGTTGTCTCCGCCCTGTGTGCCGTGCTGATCACGGCATGCTGTCTGGGGGTGGATGCCGTTGTCGGCCGCAGCCGATTCCTCTCCCTTCTATGCGGTGCCGGGAAACAATGACGAACAGGATTTGAGGCTGGAATATCAACCAAGCGGATTCAGGGTGCCTGTCACGGAATCCATGATGTATCCGGCCACGCGGACGTCGGCAGCCATGAGGGGATGGTTGCGGACCAGGTCCACTGTCTCGCGGACGGCAGCCTCGGTATCCTCGAATCCATGCAGCCATTGGTCCAGGTCGATGCCGCAATGGCGCATCAGGGTGATGTGCTCGTCGCTGATGCCGCGCTCACGCATCAGGTGAAGCATCTCCTCTGAGTTCATTCCCTGCACGCCGCAGCCGGTATGGCCGATTATCATTATCTCGTTCACACCCAACTCATACACTGCCACCAACAGTGAACGCATCGTGGAGTCAAACGGATTGGTGATGGTGCCACCGGCGTTCTTGATCATCTTCACGTCGCCGTTACGGATGCCCAAGGCCGCTGGCAACAGTTCAACCAGCCGTGTGTCCATGCACGTTACAATCGCAATCTTCTTGTCGGGATACTTCGATGTCTCGTAACGTTCGTATTCCTTGTTGGCTACGAACTCCCGGTTGTGTTTCAGAATCTCGTCTATCATGATGTCTAAGATATGGTTATAGGCAAAAAGCCATAGATATGCTGTTTAATCGTTCATGCTTTACGGTGGCGTGTAGGGACATCGCTTTGCGATGTTGGATTCTTTCATTGACATGCGCTGCATGTCAGGCGGTTGGATTCAACATGCCGAAGGCATGTCCCTACTGTCAGGATGGGGTGGATCAGATCCAGGTGAGTTTCTTCCAGATGTATTCCAGCGGGCCGTGGTTGTGACGGCCTACCCAGAAGCGGCAGAAGATGTACTGGACCACGAAGATGGCCACGCCGACAAACACGCTCGCCGTGATTCCCAACTGCAGGAACAGTCCCCAGTGATAGAACAGGGCGGAGCCGATCATGCCCTGGGTCACATAGTTGGTCATGCTCATCTTGCCGTAAGGGATGAGCCACGTCAGCGCACGGCTGAGTCCCGTGGTCTTATAATATGCGAATAGTATTCCAGACACCAGTATCACCATGAACGACAGGTTTGCCAGCGATGAAATCAGGATCAGTAGCGGTTTCTTCAGATTCGGGTTGTCGATGTAGTCGCCCACCATCATGTCCAGACCATGAAGGGGGAAGAAGCATACCAAAGCGATTGCCAGGGCATAACCCCAGTATTTCAGATTCTCGCGGTGGAACCATCCCTGACGGCCTATCAGCATACCGGCCATGAACAGACCTGCGGTCTGGAATATGCGGCCATGTTCCCAAGCCCATGCCAAGGATGCCAGTTGACCTTCCCACAGGTTCACCTTGACGGTACCCCAGAAGTCGCCGCCGCTCTGCATGGCAAAGGTGGCTTTCCAGAAGTCTCCTGAATTTATGGCCATTATCTGGTAGGAATCGGAGCATAGCGAGCGGATTATCTGGTATATGCACATGGGCTGCAGCAGACAGATGGCGGAAAGCGCCACAATCCATTTGGTGGGTAGCTTGCACGTCAGCACCAGCACGAATCCGATCAGGGAATACATCACCAGAATCTCACCGGTGAAGAAAGCGGCGTTGAGGTTGCCGATCAGGAACAAAATGACCAGACGCCAGCTGAAGCGAAGACGGAAATCCTTGCCGCGCATCCGCTGGTTGTCATGCTGGATGAAGAAACTGAAACCGAACAGCATGGCGAATATGGCGTAGGCTTTGCCGCCGAACATGAAGAACAGACCGTCCCATATGGCCTTATCGCAGAAGTTCAGGAAATTGCTCTGCGTGGAGGTGTCGGGGAAGGAGTAGAAGTTGAAATGTTCGATGGAATGCAGCAGGATTATTGCCAGCACGGCGAATCCACGCAGCACGTCGGCCGCGTCAACGCGCCGGTGTTTCTTGACAGCAGTGTCTATGTGTGTTTCGTTGGTCATTGTTGTTAATGTGGTTCAATTGTCCGCAAAGTTAATGGATTTTCCGCAACCCGCCAAACAACTTCCAGTCATACGGGCAATTTAGTGAGATATCCCTACGTTGAAACTAATAGTGAAACCACTTACGAACTTAACCTAACGAATGATCTGACAGATGAAAAATCGAATTCTGACATTGACCCTTCTGCTGGCGGCCACAGCCTTCAACGAAGGGTCAGCGGCGAAACCTGCATCTTCCCAGGCTAACGAGGTGACTCCCGAAGGTGCCTGGTGCTGGTTTGCTGACCCGCGTGCGTTGCATTATGAGAATGCCGACGGCAGTATCGACAAGACTTACATCGGCTACATCGATGTGCATGGCAACGTCAAGGCCACACAGATCGACTGCAAGAACAACCGCAAGGACGAGGTGCTGATCCGCTCATGGTTCCAGCCCGACGACCATAACAACCCCACGTTCCTGGTTTTGCCTGACGAGCGTGTGATGATATTCTATTCGCGCCATACGGACGATCCGTGTTTTTATTACCGTGTCTCGCAGAAGCCCGGCGACATCACCACCCTGGGTCCGGAGAAGGTGCTCAGGACATGGAACAATACCACTTACCCCTCGCCGTTCATCCTGAAGGATGATCCAAAGCATATCTATCTGTGCTGGCGCGGCATCAACTGGCATCCCACCATTGCACGTCTCCTTATGCCGGACGCCAACGGCGACACCGGCTTCGACTGGGGCCCCTATCAGATAGTGCAGTCCACCGGAGCGCGCCCCTATGCGAAATACGCGTCGAACGGCAAGGACAAGATCTACCTGACATATACCACGGGACATCCCGACAACGAGTCGCCGAACTTCATATATTTCAACGAGATCGACGTGAACGGCCTCTACCTGAAGGATGTGAACGGCAAGGTGCTGTCGCGCATCCAGGACGGACCGCACCACGTCAACAAACGCGAGGATTATGTCAAGTCCAATCCCGACGCCGTGGTGGAGGATTCCAAGTTCCGCAACTGGGTATGGGAGGTGTCGATGGATTCCCTGCAGCGTCCGGTCATAGCGATGGTACAGATCTCCGAGGACAAGAAGGACCACAATTACTATTATGCCGCATGGGATGGCAAGGAATGGAAGAAAACCTACCTGAGCAATGCCGGCGGCCATTTCCATCAGACCCCCGAGACCGAGAACTGCTACAGTGGCGGTATGTCGATCGATAAGGCCAATCCCAATGTGGTTTATGCATCCGTGCCGGTGGAGGGAAAGAACGGCAAGGTCTACGAGATCGTGAGGTTCACCGTCAACGGTGACGGTACCGTAAGCCGCGAGGCCGTGACACAGAACTCCGTCAAGGGGAATGCACGTCCCTATTCCATACCCGGGGCCGCAGCCGAGGGGGTGAATCTCGGATGGATGCATGGAGACTATTACGACTGGATAGTCAGCGAGAAGCGTCCCAAGGGGTATCCCACTGCCATTATGGTCAACGGCAAACTGCCTGTGGACAACGCCAAAGTCCCTGCAGCCTCGGCTGAAGGCACACTGGATGGCAACAAGGATGTGACGCTGAACGTCAATGCCAAGAACGGATTTGCCATCGTGCTGAAACTTAGCCATGCCTCTGACAGACTCCCCGGCTCAAACTGGAATTTCGGCAACTTCAGTTACGGAATCGACCGAGAGACGCTCAAGCCATACCTGATTACTGACGGAAGTGTGCACAACAGTTCGAACAAACTGGCCACGGCCGATGGCTGGAAACGCTATCACCGCGCCACCGACGGCAAATGGTGTACTCCCGAAATACCGGACAATGTTGTCATCAGTCTCGTTTACGCAGACGGAGTGCTCCGAACCTATGTGGACGGCTTGCTGGACCAGTCGGTTGATGCAGCCGGGCTGGACCTGAACCAGATCAAGGCAACGGCCGACACTGGAGTCACCACAGGCTACAGCATCTACCCGGCGCCTTTGAGTCAGGATCAGGTCAGGAAAGTCAAGGCGGCTGTAGAAGCAAAAGGCATCTATACGCGTCAGTGCGATGATAAGAAACAAGCAGCCGAGGCGCAGGCCTGGGTGAAGAGCGGTGTATGGAAAGGGGATTTCACCAAGGCGTTGCCGGATGCATCGGTCAACGCGGTTGATTTCCAGGAGCAGTACACCAAGAACAGGAAGCAGTGGGACAGGATGTTCGAGTGGTTGCAGAAGACTGACCTGCAGACAATCCCTGCGGGACGTCATGCCATCGATGGAAGCGGTCTGACGGCAAGTGTTGAGGACAGCCGCAACAATCCGCTGTATAAGTGCGGCACCGAGAGCCACCGTACGCATATCGACTTCCAGTGGGTGGTTAAAGGTACGGAACGGTTCGGGATCATCGACCATGTCACCAGCACACCGAACTGCGAGTACAAGCCTGACGTGATCCACTACGACTACGACAAGTCGAAAGCGCGTTTCTATGACTCCAAGCCGGACAGGTTCTTTCTGTTCTTCCCTGATGACTGGCATATCGCCAAGATCAACAACGACGGTGATGACCAGAACATCCGAGTCATCGTGGTCAAACTGGATTATGTAGAGTAAGCAGAGGTACACAGTCTAATCCGTTGTAATTGCGGTAAATATTACATGGCCGTTCAAGTTGCACCACATGCGCTTGAACGGCTTCCTTTTTACGGGGAGTCAGACCAGAATCAGACCCGGATAGGCTATATTAAAGAATTTTATGATTTGTTTGTGAAAATATGGAATAAATTTTGTAACTTTACCGACAATATTAAGGGGTAATAATCGTTGATACATTCATTATCATGTGAAGTCTCGGGTGCGCGGCTTCACACAGAGTCTGTATCCTGTCTCTTATACACATCTCCGAGC
>ENA-OYXX01001006-OYXX01001006.1-human-gut-metagenome-genome-assembly--contig:-NODE-1006-length-11481-cov-4.601173_pt1 | contig 11481 bp, 9 predicted proteins | sample MGYA00243976_ERZ653434 | MGnify/ENA primary metagenome ERZ653434 (study PRJEB26926, sample SAMN06165112) | human gut metagenome | biome: ENVO:00009003; feature: ENVO:2100002; material: ENVO:00002003...
CGTGGGCTCGGAGATGTGTATAAGAGACAGGCATAGACATAGGCTTCGCGGAAGTCTTCCTTGGTGACGTCGGCGCCGGCGGCGCGGTAGGCGTCCCAGATAACTTCGCTCCAGTGGTCGCCGTGGCTGTCAATTGTGCCGCCGTAGTCGAATATGATTCCTTTAATCTGCGGGGTATTCTCCATTTTCAAGGGCTTTGGTGAAGCGGCGGCAAATCCGCTCGTGGCGTATCACCATGTAGACCATCAGCAGATTGAGAGCGGTCAGCTCGAAGGCGAAGTAGAGCCAGGGCATTGACACGAGCAGCGAGGTGAACAGAGCGATTGTGCGCCAGTTGAACGACAGGATGTTGGTATATTTCATCAGCGGCAGCGACGCCCTGCGGAAGTCGGCGCGGAAAGCCTCGGGGGCGGGCGACGACCCGTAGCGGCGGCGCAGCTCGGCGCGCAGACGCTGCATCGAGGGTGTCCACGCCTCCTGGTTGACGGTGTAGTTGGTGTAGAACGTCATCGTCAGCTTCTTCCAGAAGTTGTGGCTCCACGAGAGCTCGGCGAGCTTGGCTTTCAGGTCGGCGGCGTTCTCGAGCTCCGAACCCTCCTCGCCTTTGAGGAAGTAGAGGTGGAACTGGCGGTAGTAGTCTGCCATTGCGGCCTGCTTGGCGTGGCAGAGGCCGGTGACGACGGCTGTGACCCAGATGACCCAGTGGTGGGCCATGAAGAAGTCTGAGGTGACATTTTCGCGCAGACAGATGGCCACATAGATGGCTGCGAACCAGATGTCGCCCGAGAGTCCGTCGAGTATGCGGCCTATGCGCGAATACTGGTGGGTCATGCGTGCGAGCTGGCCGTCGGCGCTGTCAAACGAGTTTGCCCAGATGAGCAGCAGCATTCCTATGATGTTGAGCCAGAGGTCGGAGAAGTAGAAGAGCACCCCGGCGCCGAGGCCCAGGAAGATGGAGGCGATGGTGATTGCGTTGGGGGTCACGCCGAGGCGACGCGCCAGGCATGCCCACATATATCCGATAGGGCGGTAGAAGGCCAGATCGATGTGTTCTTCGGTGTCCATCGACTTGAGGCTGTCGCGATAGCCGGATTTGGGAGCTGTATTTTCGGTTTTTGTCATTGAATTGGACCGGGTCATTGTTGCTGTCTTTCCTTGATGACGTTGATGATGGCCTTGGCGATGTTGGGCGCGGCCTCGTTGCGGCAGGGCGCGAACGAGGGCCAGTCGTTGAAGTCGATGATGCGGATTTTTCCGTCGGGAGCCACGATACAGTCGCCGCCATAGATGCGGACGTCGAGGACGTCGGCTGCGTTGGCGCAGATGTGGCGGAGTATGGCCACGTCAAACTCTATGCCCTTCGAGTGGCCGTTGATGGCTTCGTGGCCATATTTCGAGTGGCCTTCGTCGAAGGGGTAAAACCAGTAGAAGAAGGGGGTGTCGCGCACACCGTAGAACTTGATGAGGTCGCCCACGAGATGGCGGTTGATGACGGCGCGCTTGATGCCGCGCAGGAAGTATTCCTGAAGCACTTCCTGGGCCTCCTCGGGGTGGCGCACATATGAGACGTCCTCTTTGTGCATGGCGTGGAAGTCGCCGCGTTTAATCCAGGCGCGGTCCATCTTGGCTTTGCGCATGGCGTCCTTGACAACCTCGTCGGTGTTGACGATGAGGCTCTCGGGATAGGGTATGTTCGAGCCTAAGAGTATGCGTGTCATGCGCTCGCGGGTGCAGTTCTCGATGCCGTAGCCCGAGTTGATGACCAGCGCGCCCTTGTCCTCGAGCTGCTGCAGGAGGCTTATCGACCGCTGCTCGCGACACATGTTGATGATTATGTCCTCGGTAACGGCACCGGCGATGAACTGCTCCTCGGAGTAGACTTTGACCTCGCAGCCGCGTTTGCGGAGCTGTTCGCAGGTCAGGTTGAAGATGGCGGCGTCGTTGCCAATGTGGTTTGGCGAGTAAGCGCCGGCTCTCATGATACCGGCGATTTTTATATCGGCCATGACTGTGATATTATGGTGTTGATGTCGAGTTATTTCTGGGTGATGAAGGCGCGGGCGGTGGCGATGTCGCCGGCATGGTCGACGTCGACAATCTTGTCAATCGGCCAGGCGCGCAGGCTGAGTCCGGCGTCGACCAGGGCGCGCTGATAGTTGCGCATGCGCGAGACGCCGTTGTCCATGCATCGGCGCAGGACGTCGAGACAGGCGGGTGCCGTCAGGCCGTAGACGCCGCCCGAGACATATTTCACGCCCGGGGCCATGGCGTCGAGAAATCCGGTGATATGGTCGGTGGCGTCGGTGGCGACATAGAGCGGTTTCTCGTCGTCGATGAACGGGGTGACGGCCATGAAGCCGTCGTCGCCGCTGCGGTCGGCCTCGAAGGCTTCGATATAGCGGGCGAAGTCATCTTCGCGGAAGATGGTGTCGACGGTGGTCAGGCAGAACTTGCCCGGCGCGAAGTCGCGGCTGACTTCCCAGAAGCTGTGCATCGAGCTGGGTGTCGATTTGACAACCAGGCGCATCCCGACGGGATATGTGTGCTGTCGGAGATAGTCGGCCACCTCGGTCATCTGCTCGTTGACGATGATACTGAGACTCTCGGGGTTGTGGGCCATGAAGATGTCTATCAGACGCCCTATCATGGGGCGTCCGTCGAGGTCGACGAGAGGTTTGGGGAGCTTCACTCCCTCCTGGACGAGGCGTGAGCCCTCGCCGGCGGCAATGATGGCGTAGTTCATTCTTCGGTTTCGGTCTGGGGGGTTGCGTCAGGTTTGGCTTCGTTTTTGGCTTCGGGGGCGCGCTGGTCGGCGGTCTTGGGCTTGCGGGGCTTGTCGGCGGCCTGCTTTTTCAGGGGATTGCTGACGGCCTCCTCGCGGCGTCGGCGCGAGCGCACGATGTCGACAGCGAGATATGCGGCCTCGCGCAGCGACTGCTCGTCGGCCGTGCCCTTTCCGGCGATGTCAAAGGCTGTCCCGTGGTCGGGCGAAGTCCTGACCCAGGGGAGCCCGGCGGTGAAGTTCACACCACCGCCCATCGCCATGGTCTTGAACGGAGCCAGACCCTGGTCGTGATACATCGCCATCACGCCGTCGAAGCTCTTCCATGCGCTGGTGCCGAAAAAGCCGTCGGCGGCATAGGGGCCGAAACACATGATGCCCTCGGCGCGGGCGTCGTCCATGGCGGGAACAATCACCTCTGACTCCTCGTTGCCTAACAGACCGCTCTCGCCTGCGTGGGGGTTGAGGGCGAGCACGGCTATGCGCGGCGTGGAGATGCTGAAGTCCTCGACGAGCGAGCGGTTGAGCAGACGCAGCTTGGCCAGCACGTTCTCGCGCGTCACGCCCGCAGCCACCTTGGCCAGGGGCACATGGGCCGTCACCAGCGCCACGCGCAGGCCTCCGGCGCACATCATCATCAGCGCCTTGTCGCGGTCAGGCTCGGCCAGCGACGCCTCGAGATATTCGGTATGTCCGGGAAACGAAAACGTCGGACTCTGAATCATATCCTTGTTGATGGGGGCGGTCACCAAAACGTCAATCAGGCCGGCGCGGAGATCGGCGACGGCGCGCTCGAGCGAGGCGAAAGCGGCCTCGCCGGCGCTCTTTGAGGCGACGCCCGGCTCAATCTTCAGGTCGTCGGGCAGGGTGACGTTCACCAGATTGACGCGGTCGTCGGCGACATCTGCTGCCGAAGCCACCTGATTATATTGTGTCTGAGGCAGATTGAGAGCCTTGCGATAGAACGACAGGACGCGAGGCGAGCTGTAGACCACCGGGGTCATCAGCTCCGTAAGGCGTTCGTCGCCAACAACTTTCAGGACAATCTCCGGACCGACGCCATTGATGTCACCGTGGGTGATTCCCACCTTTATCTTGTTTCCCATAGGGTAGTTCGTGAATGATTGGTAATTTTCAACCCGCTAAGGTACGCATTTTTTCGACACGGGCCAAAACCGCCCCCGCCGGCCCGGTGCAAATGCATAATGCATAATGGTTCTTATATTAGTTATATGGCTTATAATCAGCAAATTGTAGGGGCGCTTTTCAAAGCGCCCGCCGAGCACACGCCTACGTCACCACAGTCGCAGGGTATCTGAAGTGCAGTCGCATCCGCGACTGTATGGGGGAGGATGGCGTCGTCTCCGCGCATGGTCTCCGCTTCGCTCCGCCTATGCGCGGTTTATACGCCGTGCAGTCGCGTCCGCGACTGGTAAGCTATATCATTGCGTTGCACTGGTCGCTGCGCGACCACACGGCCTCTTATCCTCGTACACCGCAGCGAAGCGGAGGCGTGCGAGGTCAACCGCAACCTCCCCCCTCCCGGTCGCTGCGCGACCGCAGCTTCCCCATAATCCCGATAGAGCACATAGCATCCTCGAAAGCCTGGTCGCAGCGGACGCTCTGAAGAGCGTCTCTACTGATTATAAGCGATTTATATGTGTGCTGACGAGGTGTTGTCGCTCTTTGAGTCTATCTCAGTATGTCATGGCGTTTCAGTGGGGCGCAGGCTGCGCTGACCTCTTCTGTGATTTCGCGGCAGCGGCTTGCGGACATTTTGATTTTAGTGCCTACGGTGATAAAATCAGACAGCCGTGGATGGCCTGTGCCGTTAACCGATGTGGCGTGTTCGCCATTATAGCCTTCGGTGCAAAGCGTGAGGTCATATGCGGGGGCGAGGCGCCACTGCCATTTGCCCGATTCGTAGTCTCTGACCACATAAAAACTGAAGTTCTTGCAGTGGTCGTCTTTATTGTCAGTGAGATAGTTGAAAAGCATCCGACGATATATCTGCTCGACGTCTTCGTGGCTTTGGGTGATGTAGCCGGTGAGTGCGAGCAAGTTGGAATAATCCATGAACGGTTCGCTGAGCGACAGAGACAGCAAGGCGCCGGCTGTGGCGGTGTGAAGACGCTTGCCTTCGGTGTCGATATCAAATCGGCGTGATGCGAAATAACGCCCGTTGACAAGGCGGAAATCAGGAACAATGATACCGCATTTTCGCGCAATTTCATTGTAGCGATATTCCTGTAACCCCATATCCGAGGGGTCATAAGTATGTCTGAATTTGATAATCCAATGCCCGTCATTGTCTGAAAATACGGCCTTGGGGCGCGCTCCGCCACTGTTGCCGCTGTTATACAGCAACAGGTCGGCATCCTCATCCTGCTTTTCTTTGAGCACTTCGAGCGCAATCTGCTGTAGTCTGTCGAAATCCGTTATCAGCTCTTCTTGCTCAAGCATGACTGCCGGCGAGTAACTCAGAGCTCCCATGCCGTTGTCGCCCACAATGACGAGTCTGTCTAATGAAGACAGGCTTGCATCGTTGATGCCTTTGCGCATTAGCGCTTTGTGAAGAAGGTATCGGCCGTAGCCGTCTGGGAGGCTGTCTTCAAAGATTCCGAAATTGCCGAAGAACGGCTGTGGCTTGGCGATGAACATTCCGGGCTTTAGCGGCAACTCGAGAGGGGATATGCTGAAGCCGGCGGCAATCCATGATTTGTCATATTCGAAGGCGTTAAGACGGTTGTCTGGTGTGAGCGACAGGGTCCCAACCGGCTGTTCTCGGAACAGAACTTGAAGTTTGACGGTCTTTCTCATTGCTTCGCGGGTTTGTGGTAGGCACGTTTGTCGCCGCTCTTGCGGCGAATCATGTCAAGCTCTTCCATCGTGTCAAATTTGGATGCGCCGAACAGTTCCTTGATTTCGGCGGTGTAGCCCAACGCCATGGCCAGGCGGATGAGCGATTCAAAGGCAATCAGTCCTTTTTGCTCAAAGCGGGCGACTGTAGACAACGGTACTCCCGACAGCTCGGCAATGCGCTGACGGGTAATGTTTTTCTCCACGCGCCGCTTGCGGAAGTTGTCCGCGACTTGCCGTGTGATGTCCTCCGGGTTGTCCAGCGTGAAGCTGTCTAAAAATGCTAAAATGTTATTAGTATTGGAGTATTTAGCCATAATACTGCTAATATTGTGTTACAAATATAGTCAAATTTTCCGACATAGCAAAGTGCAGTCGCGTCCGCGACTGTTATGCTTCGTGCTATCAGTGCGTTGCACTGGTCGCTGCGCGACCGCACGGCCTCTTATCCTCGTACACCGCAGCGGAGCGGAGGCGTGCGAGGTCATCCGCAACCTTCCCCCTCCCGGTCGCAGCGCGACCACACGGCCTCTTATCCTCGTACACCGCAGCGAAGCGGAGGCGTGCGAGGTCAGCCGCACCCTCCCCCCTCCCGGTCGCTGCGCGACCGCACTTCCCCCGTAATTGAGACGTATGACGTCGTCCCCGCCTCGACAGCGAAATAATATAAAATCAACAAATTGCAGGGGCTTTTCAAAACGTCAGACATGAACCCGTGTCGACAAAACCGCTTCCAGCGGTTTCTTTACAGATTGCCATATTGGCGCCCTAAAGGCAACTATATGGGGGCACCGATGCCACAACCAAATAATGCTGAAAGTGTTGCTTTTGTAGCGTCGCTCCCAAAGCAACACCTGCCGGCGGTATGACATCGCTTTGATAACCGGTGGCCTATTCATGTTATGGTGGTTAACCTGCGACGGACTGGGATGCGAAAAAAACGTCTCGGAACCTCAGTGGCTGGAAGTCGCTCATCTGTTCTCTGTTTATTATCAATGGTTTGCAAATGAAAAACGGGTGATGCGATGTTTTCGCATCACCCGCGGGAGTTATCAGGAGTTTATTATCAGAAGCGGATTTTGGTTACGTTCAAACCCTGGCGGCGGATAACGATAGTGCCGGCGGCTGGATTCTGAATCTTCACGCCCTGCAGGCTGAAGTATTCGACGGGAGCATCAGTGTCGTCGGCTACGATGGAGTCGATGGCGCTGGTATCGGCATAGGTGAAGCTCAGGGGGAAGTTCATGTCGCCGAAAGCCGACAGGCGTTTGAAGCGGGCTTCATAAGTGGTGTTGTCGCTCAGTCCGTTGATTTCGGCGGTGTAGTTTGTTGCCATTGCGCGCGAGGCTACGGGCGTGAGTGCTGTCTCACCGACGCCGTCGATGATCAGGTAGGCTCCTTCGACAAGGCCCGTGATTTTGGTCTCGTCGAGACCGTCGAATGATGCTGTCAGGGTCATTACGCCGTTTGCGCCGTTGGTCAGCTCATAGTTGACTCTGACGGTGAAAGGCTTGTTGTCTGACGAGGCGCTTGCGGGGAATGTCACCTCGGTGTAAGATGAGAGGCCGTCGCCCTTGTGGCCTACAACTGGTTCGGTGGGTTGGTCGGGGTCGACGGGTATCTCGCCGCCATTGGTGTATGTGAATTCAAAGGGAAACTCAAGGACAGCACCGTAGTAGTCGGGTGATGACATGCGTTTGAAGAAGCCTGTGTAGGTCTGGCCTTCGGTGAGTGAGGCCTCGGTGGTGGCGGTGTAGACTCCGTCGGCGAGGGTGAGAGGTGTTTCACCGATTCCGGCGATAATCAGATAGGCCTCGTCGACAAGTCCGATGAATGTCGCGGGGTCGAGACCCTCGAATGTCACGCTGACGCCGAGCCGGGAGTCTTCGGTGGCTGTCATGGTGTAACGGGCGGTGGCTGTCGCAGCGGGTTTGCCGGTTTGGTGGCAGGGGAATTTCACCTGAGTGTATGCCTCGTCGCCGCTCATGGCATTCCCTTTGTGCTCAACGACGGGGTCTGCGGGCTGCTCGGGGTCGACGGGAGTCTCGCTGCCCGGCTCCTGAGTCAGAACCACGTTAGAGCGGTAGATTTTGATGTTCGAAATCCTGATGTTGATTCCGGCGGGATTGGCGCCGAAGTCAAAGAGAAGCTGAAGCACCTGCTCACGAGTGATTCCTTTGCCGCACTTGACGACACGCTGGCTCTGATTGGCCTTCAGATCCATGGTGAGGTCTGAAATCATGTCGTTGTCAAATGTCTGTGGGAAGAGCTTGTAGTAAGCGTTGTTGAAGTCCTTGTCGGCAACGATGTCAAAAGCGAGCGTGTAATAATAGTCGGCCGAGGGGACGATGTCTGTCATCAGTGAGAACTGAGCCTGCCATCTCGTGTTTGTGGCGTCATTGAGCGTGAGGTCAAAGACTCCGTCGTTAAATGTGGCGGTGTAGTTGTTGTTTTCGGCCCATCCCGGCGCAAAGTAAATCGCACCCGTCGTGAAGGTCGGATTGAGCTGCTCAACAACGGGTTCGACGGGAGGCTTGGGGTCGACGGCGCCGTCTTTGGTGTAGGTGAACTCGAAATAGAAGAAGAGGTCGCCGCCATACCAGTCGCCGGCCGACATGCGTTTGAAGAATCCGGTGTAAGTCTGGCCTTCGGTGAAAGTTTGAGTGGTTGTGGCGGTGTACGCGCCGTCGGCGAGAGTGAGAGGTGTTTCGCCGATGCCATCGATAATCATGTATGCGGCGTCGACAAGGCCGACGAATGTGGCCGGCTCAAGGTTCTCAAACTTGACGTTTACAGAGAGTTTGGAGTCTGAAGTGGCGGTCATGGTGTAGCGTGCGGTGGCCGTTGCGTCGGGCTTGTCTGGCTGACCGCAGGTGAACGTCATTTCGGAGTAGGCGTCATCGCCACTCATGCCCTGACCCTTGTGAACTGTGGTCATGGCGGCTGACATGGTCAGCGTCAATGCGCTGAATGTCAGGAATGATAAAAACTTTTTCATCATTGATTTGGAACTGAATATGGTGAATTATTTGCTGACTGTGTTGGCAGTCGAAATGGCTTCTTGGAATTTTAACACGCAAAAGTAGCCAAAAATCCTTGCGGGCATCTCAAACATGTTGTATAACATAAAAATTGTTCGTGCTAATCTTCCGAAGCATCCGCCTATGTATTATTGGCCTTAGGATTAGTTAAAAACATATAAAGAGGTGGTTAGGACTGTAACTATTTGGGGGGTTCAGGCGTCTTAATTGCACAAGACATATATAGACTTAGCTTTTATGCATGGAGCATATACGTCCCGGGTACGGTGTGTGAACATCGACCCGGGACGGAATTTTTTTAATGCCCTATGAATAATTAAATGCGCAATGCCCAATGCGCATCATTCTCTCACTTGCGCCCCGCGTCTTGGTTGACGGAGATTTCCAGGCGGCTGTTGCCGCTTTCAATGATGATTATGCCCATGCGCTCGGGTGCGCCTTTGTGCTGAGGTATGGCGGTGATGATTATTTTGGTCTTAATGAGCGCACCATCAGTCTCGCGTTTCTTCTTATCATTTTTGATTGACACGCGTGCCCAGTCGGGACGCTCGACGACATGCCAGTTAGCGTCGTTGTTGTCGGCATATGTGACTTCGCAGTCGCTCCAGATTTCAGCCTCCTTGGCGGCTTTGTCGCGCTTCAGGTTGATGACCTGCGACGAGGCCGAGAGGTTGACCTTGCGACCGTCCTGTACGACGGTTATACGGCGTGTGATTGTGTCGAGACAGACCTCGAAGCTCTGTTTGCGCTCGAGCGAGCCGGGGTTGGACGGGACGGTGATTTCCACCGCATCGTTGCCGACACGGCGGCCCTTGAATGGACTTGAGCCGTCGGGGGCAAGGATGGTCATGAGCGTCCAGTCGTTGCGGCTGGCGTTGACTCCAACTTTCAGTGTGGCGCCCGCTCGGTCCACGCCGTCGAAACTCCGGTTGCTGAGCGTCAGCGTCACTGCGGGCTTACCGGCGGGTGTATGCGCGCCATCGCGGTGCCGTTTTTGGGGTGTATCGTCCTTGGCACGATTCGGCTTAAGGTTTCTGATGATGCCGAGACTTACGGAGATTGCGTGGTCACACTGGGCCTTCTTCGCGGCCGAGTCATAGAGATTTTTTGCAGAAGTAAATTTGGCTATGGCGGCCTTTTGAGCCTTGGCGGTCATTGTTTTCTGGAGTCGCAGTCCCTCATTATAAGTCCTATCGCCGGGGCTTTGGGCTACGGCGACAGAAGCAGAGAGCAGCAGGACACACAGTGCCGCGACAAGGCGTCTCACATACGGTTTCATCGTGTGGCGGTGGTGGAGATGTGATGGCGGGTTATGAGCGTGAGTTATTTCTGGTTGACTGAGAGAGTGACGGTCGTGTTGCCGCTCTCGAGAGTGATTGTGCCGGAGCGCGATGGGTCGGTTTTACGGGGTTTGGCGTCGGCATGGATGATGACATAGGTTTTGGTCATGCCCTCGGTATCGACCTCTTCTTTGCCGAGCAGACCTTTGGCCGTATCTGTAACTTTATTGCCGAGTTTCTTGAAGAAGCCGCCTCCCTCTTTCTTGTTCTGAATGGAGACTCTGACCCATTCGGGTTTGTCGGTCACGCGCCAGTTGGCGCCATTGTTGTCGTCATAGGTGATATCGCTGTCGCTCCAGATCTCGACATCCTTTTTGTCTCCACCCTTCTCCTTGAAGTCAAAGACCTGTTCGGATACGAGAACACGGACTTTACGGCCATCCTGTTTCACGTGGATTTTCTTTGTCAGCTGACCGGCAGTCACGATGATGTCCTGTTCGCGGTCGCCGCTGCGCGGGTTTGTGGGGACATTGATGCAGATTGTCTGGTCGTCGGTACGCGAGGCGGTGAAGTAGTTCGAGCCGTCGGCATTGACCACCGGAGCCACCGTCCAGTTGTTGTCGTTGGTGGCGACGGTGACGTTCAGCTTGCCGCCCGAGAGCGCTACGCCGTCAAACGCGGTGTTGCTCAGCGACAGGGTTGTCTCCTCGCGGTGAGTCTCTTCGCGGCTCTCGGCTGAGCTTTTGCGTCCGCGTCCGCCCGTGCGTCCTCCCGCGCCGCCGCCTCCCTTGAGGCTGCTGATTATGTTGCGGCTGACTGAGATTGCCTGATCACACTGTGCCTTTTTGGCGGCTGAGTCATAGAGCTTTTTGGCCGAACTGAATTTGGCTATGGCTGAGTTCTGAGCCTTGACGGTCATGGTCTTCTGTAGCTGAAGTCCCTGGTTATAGAGCTTGTCGCCTGAGCTTTGGGCTATGGCGAGCGATGTTGACATGAGCAGGGCGCAGAGCGACATGACCAGACGGCGGAATATCGTGGTTTGTTTCATCGCTGTGGGTTTTAATGATGAAGGTGTTTGCTTTAATCTTATGGCTTTCAGTATTTATTCTGCAATAGGCTCGGTCGGCGCGGCCGCCGAATCGGCGGGAGCAGGCGCGGCTGCCGTAGCCGCTGTCGGGGTGGCGGTCTTGCCCATGGCTTTCATTATTTCTTCGACGCGCTGCCTGATGACTTCGGCCTCCTGAGCCACGGAGGGGTCGGGGTCTGCGGCGATGATTTCGGCCTTCTCGGTCAGCTCAATGGCAGCGGCGCCCAGTGCTTCGTCGAGTTTCTTGACCTTGGATGTCAGGTCGGGGGTTGACACACCGCGCTCTTTGAGGAGCTCCGAGGCAGAGACGGCGCCGGCGAGGAGTGTGCGTGCCTTGACCAGAGTGGCGTCGAAGCCTTCGTCATGACGCAGGCCCACAACCGTCAGCGAGTCCTGTCTCTTATACACATCTCCGAGCCCACGAGACCGTAC
>ENA-OYXX01001007-OYXX01001007.1-human-gut-metagenome-genome-assembly--contig:-NODE-1007-length-11476-cov-4.099203_pt1 | contig 11476 bp, 6 predicted proteins | sample MGYA00243976_ERZ653434 | MGnify/ENA primary metagenome ERZ653434 (study PRJEB26926, sample SAMN06165112) | human gut metagenome | biome: ENVO:00009003; feature: ENVO:2100002; material: ENVO:00002003...
TAAGGAGTCGTCGGCAGCGTCAGATGTGTATAAGAGACAGATTTTTCATACAATCGTCTTGCAATTTCTATATCTAAAACTTTTGTAATTAACAGACATACACCGGAGTAATCAAGTTCATTCTTATCATCCAATTTAATCATCGACTCGTAATTCATTTTTGCAGTAACTAAAAAACTTTTACTGGTATCAGAAAGCTTATCCCACACATTTTCAGTCAATTGTTCTTTAAGTATATCTTCATATCTCTCCCTATTCTCTAAAGTAATAATCTTTTTAGTTAATTGCGCTACGCTTTCTGCTACAGCCGTTTCAAATTGAGCCATAACAGATTCTACAATGTTATTATTCTCATCATGAAAATAAGGTTCTAACTCTGCACGAAGTTTTTCAATTTTGTCAAACTCTTCATCTACTAGATTTTGTGGTATACCAACAGAAACTAATAACTGTGTTTGGTAATTTATTTTCCTCTGCAAACGACATATCGCTGCTTTAAGTTCTTCTACATTATCAGTGTCTGGCATTTCCTCCAATGAATCTTTTAACGCACCAATATCATGTGCCAAACGATTTTTGTCACTCTCAATTTGTTCAACTATACTCTCTTTTTCTTCATTATTAGCAACGAAAATATCCCTAACATCAATCAAATTTTGAGTTGCATATACCAAAGGTTGAAATCCACCCATTCTTGTGTAATATGCCGCTAATCTTGTTAACGTGTTGGCATTTTCTTCAAATTGACCGTTTCTTCTTTCTATCATAATTCCTTCTGTCACAAAGTCATAAACAATCTCTTTTTCACTTTCAAATAGTGGCATTCCCAAAGAAACTATAATAGTTCTAAAATCACCAGTAAAATGCTTTTCAAGCTTTTCTCTTACCGCTGGACGCACATCAAGAAGAACAACCAATTCGTAATCTCCACCTTCTAACAGAAAATGCTCCACGGTGTCGCATATAACATTATTTACTTTCAAACTTTCAACATAATTTTCACATTGCTCTTTGACACATATCGTGTCTGTCAAAAAAAGTGCCTTTTGATATGTAGGGCATACTTTTTGGGCCAACATAGTAGCCAATAATGTTTTTCCACCACCCGTAGGAATCAAAATAGAAATACGTCGTTTCCCTTCGCAAATCATCTTAAACACATTATCAACACACTCAACTTGATATTCTTTGAGTTCTGTAATATTTTTCATAAAATCGCATCCTTCTGATAAAATATATTCTAATATGAATTATCGACTTGCTACATCCCTTACCCAATAGTGATTATCAACCTTTCCCTTGGAAATAATATACTGTATTCTTTTATCTTTCTTATTGGATAATCTACTTAATATTGCAACTTTATTTTTATACACTTCATCATCCATTGCTTCTGATAAACGGGATAAAATCAATCCTTCGCAGTCTTGGTCCATTTTCATTATCTTAATCAATAATATGTATGCATAAAATCTCACTTCACTGTTTTGGTTTCTACTGAATTCCAAAAGGGACTGAAGCATATACTTGCTATGCATTATTGATAAACCTATTTTTTCCGCTTCAGTTAATAAAGCATATAACACATTAAGTACTATAAGTATTTCCGAAGTGTCGTTCCTTGCAATACTAGCAAAGGTCTCTACTACGCTTAATTCATCAATTTGATTAGTAAAGATTTGCCAAAACCGAAAAGCCACTTGCAAGCTACTTTCATTGTATCCTCTCGTTAAAAAAATGTCTTTACCTTGTAAAAATACATCTACATTTTTATTTATCACTATGGTAGCTTCTCTAACACACTTTGCTGTAGGATACTTCATGAAAATAATTGTTATCAACTTCCATGCATCCACTTTGCTTTCCAAAGTCTGCCTCTCTTCTCTAAGTGTTCCTAATGTAGCATTTAACACTTTACTTATTTCTTTTACAGGCACCTTGACTTATCCTAAAACAAGAATGTTTTCTATTGTTCTATATGGATTCGAAGCATATCCACTATAACACCCACCCTTGCCTTGTGTTTCATTTTGTTCTTCTATGCTCTTTATTAATCTATCAATATGAGCGTTTGTATCTTCTAAATCATGTTCAAAAACGTTTAAACTATACTCATTTTTATAAAAATTTTGAAATGTGTTCTTAACTGCTTCGTCCAATATGTCAACATCATCTCTCTGCAATCTTATATTTTGAATCGCCGAAGGAAGTCTGTAACATATTTTAGCTATTTCTTCATCATTAACGCATTTCAACAGCCAGGAAACATATTGCTCTATATCCGAATCATTTATCTTTTCAAAACGAATCCTACTCAGAACCCCAAATACATCGTCATACCATCTTTTTAAGCCTTTCTCAAAAATAAGATAAAATAATTCAAAAAATTCTTTTGTAGGTATCCTATACTGATTCTTTTCCATCGCTGATAAATATGCTTTAGAAATCAAATCTCCAGCATATTGTTCCTCTGTCCATGTAATAAATTCCGACTTTAAATCCGTACATAATTTTTCATACTGCCTATCATTAAAATATGCTCCAAAAAATCCGAGCAATAAACACGAGGAATGAATCCTTCTATATTTAATTTTCATATTTGATACAGCAACCAGCCAGTCGCTAATATCCTCCGAAGTTACATTATCTGTACATATACCATATGATTCTATAAATTTCGATAATTTCTTTTCTTCCCCAACCAAAAGCAACAATTTGATTGTTGTGGATAATAATTTATGTTCCCTATACTGTAAACAAAGTCCTTGTAAATATAAAGCGATTTTCTCTCTAATCATAACCGTATGAATTATCGAACCATATAGCAAAGCCGCAACATAAATATCCACAAGTTGATCCAATATATAATCAACTCCGCCAAATCTTACTGTAAATGGTGATTCAATTGCATTCTCCAGTAAACCCTTTGCAACATTTTCATAAAAATTACTCGAAAACCGGTCTACAACTGGAAAGAAAACCGGTTCATCACTTTCATTAATTACATCTTGTCCCTTTGGCAAAGACTCAACAATATTATCTGTTTGATTACTTACAACTGTCATATTTCTTAGATCAATCGCAATATCATTTACAAACCAACGTGGTATCTTTTTTGTCGCCAAAGATAACTCTAATGCCTTAACCAAAGTTGCAATTGTTTCTTTTATTTCACCCTTCCAATATGCCTCCATTGCATCCATTCTAAGCATTATGGCTTTTTGTAAATTACCTGGCTCATGCATATCCTTAACATATCGTTTAACTCCTTCAAAATCAATGTCTTCTATGGTTTTGTTTCCTAATATAACCCCAAACAAATCACTACATAATCTATCAAAGGTGTCTATCTTCTTAGGAGATTCCTGTCCAATTGAGACTTCACAATTAAGAACCCATTTTGTATAATTACAGCCTTTATAAGCACCTTTATTTAATATAGTCCGAATATCACTCATTGCATTGCCAACCGTGCTATCATCATCCGCTTCAGAATCAATACTCTCAACCTTTGCATTACAATAACTCAAATATGTATCAATAATGTCATTTATCACACTTTCATATGCAATTTCAGGAAACTTTGCAAACTGAGAAATCACTTTAAATTTCTCCCCATTTGGCATGCCTATTATTTCTTTCTGTAGTTCTGTCGCTTCCTTTTCATTCTCATCACAAAACAGAAAGATACTTTTCTTTTTTAATTCCCTTCCTCGCTTTACCTCTTTCATTGTACCTTCGCCAATTCCGTCTTTGTTATCAATGAGAAATACAATAATGTCAGACCTTTCAAGTCTTCTCATATACGAAGTTACTACATCGCTCGTTTTCGCACCATCTTCCTCAAACATATATACTTCACACATACCAGTTTCCAAAAGCAATAATCTCAACGATTCTCTAACTACTGTATATCTTCCACCACAATTAGAACTTATAAATATAGTCACTTTTTCTTTAAATCTTGTACCTTGCATTTTTTCCTCCAATCCAAACCAAAAATAAGACCGATTCAACTACTAAAATTATACCACTTCTCCATATTATTCTCCACTGATATCTCTATCATTTTCGTCTCCTTAAATTCATCCCGAAACTTCCACTTTATCTCCACCCTATCCTTGGCATACACAACAATCTCCGCCACGAAAGCATCCACGATTTCCTTATTCAGTTTCTGCAGTTTCATCTGTCCTTCCAGCATTTCAAAACCAGCCACTTCTGGCAAATCCACCGTTGCCAACTTACCGACTGATGCTTCCTGCTTTTCTATGTTTTCCTGCATACGCATAAGTAACTGCTCATAAGTCTTTTTCTGCTCCAAATAAGTTTCCTTATCGGTCATACCAAGCTTGTAGCTTTGGTATGCATCACGCAAATCCTTATTAAGGCGCTCGTTGCTGTTCTCCATATCTACCAGATGTTGTTCCGCCAGTTTCAATCGCTGTGCCTGTTTCTCACGCTGCATATCCACAATCTTTCTAGAATCCACCCACATATCAATGAACAGTTGCAGGGACTTCATCACAACCTCTTCCATAGTCGCATCAAGAACACTGATATTGCACTTGCCATCTGCTTTGTCCAGATAATGTTTGGCACAATAATACTTAGGGTAACCGGAATATGAATGAGACAAACGATGTCCGCAATTACCACATATCATTTTGCCGGTCAAGCAATGTGTCTCGTGTTTCCTCTCTGCGCCGGCGCAAGTATTACCTTTTCTCATGGCTGCTACCTTTTCAAAATCCTCCCTGCTCATAATGGCTACATGGCAGTTTTCCACACGCTTCCATTCTTCCTCCGGAATAGCCTTTGCATGCTTGTCACCCACATTCTCACTCTTAAAGCGGTTATAAACCATTGTCCCGGTGTATTGTTCATTACTGAGGATTCTACCTACAGCAACATTACTCCAAAGAGGCTTTTTCTCTCTGTATTTTGCCAGCTGACTTTCATTTCCCTCCTGCATGGCAATGTACACTCCCGGCGTCACAATTCCTTCATGATTCAGAGCCTCTGCAATTTTATACATGGATTTTCCGGATAAGTATTCTCTAAAAATACGCTTCACAATCTGACTGGCAGATTCATCCACCAACAGTTTGTGCTTGTCCTCCGGACTCTTTATATATCCGTAAGGTGCAAAGGCAGAAATGTATTTCCCGCTACCACACTTGGCATCAAGAGTTGTACTCACCTTTACCGACTGCTCCTCACTGAAGAAATCATAAAGAATTCCCTTAAACGCAACATCAATTTCACCAATACCACCCACATAATCTGCACTATCATAATTGTCATTGATAGCAATAAAACGCACACCCATAAAAGGAAATATCTGCTCGACGTATTTTCCCTGTTCAATGTGGTCTCTGGAAAATCTGGAGAAATCCTTCACAATAACACAGCTGATCTGTTTCTTCTTCACAAGTTTCAGCATCCTCTGCATATCCGGACAATCCATATTTTTACCGATATAACCATCGTCCACAAATTCTAGCACATTCATTTTGCGAAGGGTTTTATCCTTATTGATGTAACTACGGATAAAAGCACGCTGATTGGTAATGCTGTTACTCTCATCCCTGATAAATTCATCTTCCTTTGACAACCTCAAATACATTGCAATCTGTTCCATTCTAAGCCTCCTCCTTCATTCTCTCTGCATACTCGTCTTTGAAATTCAAGTTAATCTCCAACCTGTTATCCGGATACAAATAAATACTGTGCACCAAATGTTCCAGCATATTTTTATCCAGATACGGTTCACTCTGAAAACGGTAAATCGCTCTCAGCCATTGTAGTTTCTTTCCAAAAAATCTCTTGTAACGACGTCTGTTTGCCTCCTCATCAGAAATCTGTCCCCGAAGCCTCATGACCGTATCCGCAGACTTTTCCTGCATACGCCTAAAATCTTCTCTGCTCACTTCTCCGGTCACATACCCCTGATAAGCCTTACTTTCTTCATAATTCAGCTTTTCAATCTTCTTCTCCAAATGTCGTATCTGCACATCACACTGTTTCAACTCCTTGTCCATAGCACTCCGTAGCACATTTTCCATCTTCTCACAATCTGAAAGCGCTGCAATATTCACTTCCAGCTTCTTATAAACTGCTTTTATCAGTTCCTGTTCTAAGATGGTACAACCACACTTCTCTCCGCCAAAATCATAATTATATCTGCAGGAATAAAAATACTGCCGCTCCAGTCTCCCATCCTTTTCTACGATTCGTGACAGTTGCGGAATCCTTCTCTTACAGTTTCCACATAACAAAATTCCTGCGAAAATATCATCTTTTATCGGTAAATTCTTTCCTCTGTCCGAAGAAAAGCAACTCTCTTCCACCTTCTGTCCAAGCACTTTTCTTACTCTGTCAAACAACTCCTTGTCCACAATAGGCTCATGGGTATTCTCCACAATAATCCAGTCCTCTTCATCAGTAGCATGCCTTAATTCATTCTCACTCAGCCGGGTGCGTCTCTTGCCCTGTACCATATTTCCGATATAAGCCTGATTCTTCAGGATATTGGAAATGGTTCCTGCATACCATGCTTTCGCCTCCTGCCCCTCGTCCACATAAAGATTTCCGGTTTTCAGATAATCTCCCGGCAGAGCCAGACGATAGCTTTGAAGTGCCCTTCCGATTTTCCTCAGCGTTACACCATCTGCTGCCAGTTCAAAAATCTGACGTACCACAGCTGCCGCCTCTTCATCCACAAGATACTTACGAAGAGCATCCGTACTATCCACCTTATATCCATATGGTGCATTGCTTCCGGTAAATTTACCCCGTTCCATATCAAGCCTGCAGCTGACTGCAACCCTCTTGGAAATGTCCTTGGCATACATGTCATTCACCAAATTTTTCAGTGCAATCTCCAGTGATTTATTCTGATTAAATTCAACATCTGTATCAAAATGATCATTAACGGATATAAACCTCACACCAAGGAATGGGAAAATCGTCTCGATATAATTACCGGTTTCAATATAATCCCTGCCAAAACGTGACATATCCTTCACGATAATATAGCTTATCTTTCCATTCCTTACATCATCCATCATTCGCTTAAAGGATGGTCTGTCAAAGCTGGTTCCCGAATCCGCATTGTCCACATATTCATAACATTCTGCAAATTCAGCTTTGCCTTTTACATACTCCCTCATGATATCCAACTGATTAGCGATGGACTCCGAAGGTCTTGATTTCAGCTCCACGGATAGTCTGGCATAGAGTGCCACCCGGAATAATCTGACATTTTTTACAGGCATATCGGCACTGACTGTTTCCGGTACCACCATTGCATTAAAACGATTTTTCGTCCTCGCCATTTCCTCCTTGTTCTCTAAATACATACTATTGGTACTTAAGTGATGCTTTCCGTTCTATATAGCAATTCATAACATCCGTAATACTGCAATTACCGGCAAAGATTGACTTCACAGTATATTTTCCATACCGTTTTACCTTCCCCTGCACACTCTTCTCATGCTATAAATCTTCTGTTTCAACAAAAGTCTCTTCACTTGTCTGTTGCAAAATATACTCATCTCCCTTCCGATTAACATGAAAAAACAGCTTAAAATATCACTTTACCTCGCTCCGGCTAAGAACTAAAAAAACCGCTCTCCATAGTTAACAAAGTCAATTATTACATCCGTAACAACTGCTAATCGCACATACATACGAAAGTACGACAAATAAAACAAAATCTGCACCATTGGCATTTTGCATTGCTTATCATTATTTACTTAGTCCTAACACGGAACCCACAGGTTCCGTTATCGTATGTAATGAGCTTTCGCTCGCTTTGTTGACCATGGACAGCGGTCTGCATTTTTAGTGTCTTATAAATCACTGATATTTTTAAGCTGTCTATTGCCAACTATTAAATTAAAACTTATTCACCGCTCTTGCGATGGCTGGTCGCGAACAGTGTACTTAATAGATATCTGTGGCAGTATTTTTATTTTTATGTTCATTTTTCTTTGCCACAACATCATAGTACACCACGACCATATGTTTGTCTACCACTTATTTCCAAAAAATTTGACAAAATATGATTTTCGTTATTTTTGCCAATCACAAGTGCGACACACACTATCTAACATCATCAGGTGACCGGTCTTATGCCGGTACTTTTACTACATCTTCACGCTCAAGATAAGATAAAAACAATGCTTCCAAAGTCTTATCTTCTGCATAAGAGCAAGCGATATTTACTGTAGTTCCTCCGGTAGTTTTTATCTTGATATTCTTATCTGTCACGTTATTTTTCTTGTCCATTCATGTGTAACCTCCTTTTCCTGCTACGATTTTGTCACTCAACACAGAGACGAGATTCTCTTTACGAATCTCGCTCTGATCAGCGGTCGTCGAATTTCCGTTTATGCAAGAACAACGTCCATTCTCCTTATCGCCACAAAAAAATCGTTACCCACAGCTCACATAAACGCAAAAACTATGGATAACGATTTTGTTATCTACTGCAATCTTTTTATTTCAGTTCGAACCACTCTTCCTATGGTTCCTATTAAGGTATACGCCGGTCTTTTCAATCCCTCATCGCCCCGTATACGTAAAGGTGTACTCACCTCCGGGAGCTACAGACGAGCCACTTAAACTGTGTTCACGACGCCCTTCTCATAAGCGAAGCACTATCTCCCCTATCTGCCTTGCGGGGACCAGGACGAACCTCTCGCCCTTCATGGATTATTATCCTTACGCCACATACCTACTCCCGCATTTTTCCAGACTTCCGTCCAGCCACTCGGCCTTCATCTCTCAATCCATCAGCCTACTAATATGATAACTGTGATTTTCATCCTGCGGGTATATGAACCGTAATTTTACTCAAATCTGTAACTGCTATTCAGTTGTCAAATTCCATTGGGTTTTTAAACCACACGCAAAGCATAATTCATAATTTACAAATTGTAAAGACACTATTCTGGTGTATTTTTCATAAAAACAGGTCATTTTTTGACTTTTTACTCTGCTCATGTATATCATACAAGCTTTCAGCATGATTGTACATATCCTAAAAAGACCAATTTTGTCAGTTTAGTATTCTTTGTTGTATGAATTTCTCTTTGCGTGATTATCATATCATGTTTTGCCAGGACTGAAAATGGACAGGGCTGGTGTATTTTGATGGATTTGCACCAGGAATTGGTGGAGGTGTTACCGCTGCTCTTGTTTAAATAGCTTTCCGTCTATCAACTACCCATCAACTAAATTTTGTACCGGCATTCCTATCAAATACCCGTCAAATAAACACACGCCCTAAATATCAGGATTTTCCGGCATAATATACTACTAATAAACTGGTTTTATCAAATACCCATCAAATAAATTAGCACTGTTCAATATATTCTCTCAAATACTTAAACGGAAATGGAAGAACCGTATATTGACTATTACGCACAAATTCTACTGCCATCAGCGGAAGAGCCTCCTCATATTCAAGTTCTTCTCCCAAAGAAATCACCTTACGCATACAACAAGCATTTGGATATGCTAATCTCTTACTCTTAGCCCCCACATAATATACAAATGCACGTCCATCTAAGTAGTCTTTCTCATTGTATTCGTACTTGATGTTTAAGAGATTTCCAATTTGGTAAGTCGCTTCAAATTCCCCTTTTCTCAGCTCGCCATCAATCCAGACTCCATACTTTTCATGTAAAAACCTATTGAATTTTGATGCAATCCCTGTGCGCATATTTAAAATCTTTTTCATTGCTTTCTTGGTAATCATTTCTGTTTCTGCAGCCACCTTACTTTTCCATTCAGAAATGCATTCCCTTGAATCAATATTATCTTTTTCAAAATCATCTATTGCTTCCAATAATAATTCTTTTGAAACTCTTTCTTTTGCATCCGTTTCCATAAGTGTATTCATTAATGCTGGTATATTAGGCAATGTCTTTTCGCGTGTTAACAATATGGCATGAATATTATCAATATCCGAATACATTAATCCTTCTACCTGATTCTGTGCACCACGATGTTTGTCTTCTACAAAATCATATACATAACAAATCTTGTTCCACTCTTCTGCTTCATCTTGATTACTATCACAAAATGTATCAAATTCCATTTCACCATTGCAATCAATTTTCAAATGATAATATTGGAAATAATTGAGCGCCTTTTTATTAACATGATTTATATGCGCTGCATTTTCACCGTATTTTATTTTTATCTTCTTTCTAAGAACAAAGGTCCAATCTTTTCCAGAATCAAGTCTTTCCCAATCAAAAATTGAAATCATGCGTTCTCTTACATCACCTTTTATTATAAGTTCCTGAACAATCTTCTTAATATCCGGAGAACTGCCCTTTATATTTGTAAAATGCTCAGCCTCTTCTGTTATATGCTGTACAATATATCCTTTCAAATTATCACTATGTGGATCATGCATATCATTTTCAGCATAATATTCACCATCATGAATGATTCTGATATTATATGCATCTTCCGAAAGATTTCCTACTGCTGCCTTTACATGATAATACTTCTCCAACTCCTCTTGCAGTTTTGCTACGATATCTTTTGATATTTCTGTGTCATTTTCATCTACAATTACAACACCTTTTTTCTGCAGCATTTCACCATATTCAAGCTCTGATATTCCTTTCTTTTCCAGATTGGAAATATCAAATTCTTGCGCATCTTCCCTCTCGACAATGTCTATGGTTATGTATTTCGAAAGGTTGTCGTTCACATCTCTTAAAAACTGTTCCATTACGCCCATCTTACTTTTTCTAAAATGTGCATAATCTGTGATATCAAAATTATCTACTCTAAAGTGGTTATGTGGTAAGGAACCTTCCTTGTATGTGATTACATTGGTATCCGTTTTTAATTTTTTTCTAAACTCACCCGTCTTTGAATCTATTACATATAATCCGTTACTTTCTCGATCATATCTCTTGAATGTTTTATGTTCCAAATTAAGATACATCCCCGGATTAATAACAATCTCCAAGAATCTGATAAAATTCACCTTACCTGTTAATTTATCTTTATGTCTCCATGATGGGTCATGATAGAAAAGCTTACCTGTGAGATTATTATACATAAAAGCCTCATGCTTAGGCGTTCTCATTGAATTTATCAGAAGTTGTGCAAGTAATCTGTTTTCATAATAAAAACATTTATTGCACTGCTCACTATCAAGCAAATCAATCTTTTGGATTTTTACATCTTCATACTCTTTCATAATGCTTTCTTTAAATTGCTTTTCTGTTACCTCACCCTTCCGGAACAGCACCAATGCAGTTGCACCAAAGGTCCACTGAACTGCTGCCGCCTTAAATTCATATACAGCCGAATCCAATATATTATATTTATAATAATCCTTGTTAGCCTTCTCGACTCTAAAAATATCAAAGTCAGCATCAATATTTTCCATATTGTAGGCAACATTAATTCCTGTCTCTTATACACATCTCCGAGCCCA
>ENA-OYXX01001016-OYXX01001016.1-human-gut-metagenome-genome-assembly--contig:-NODE-1016-length-11438-cov-8.275411_pt1 | contig 11438 bp, 8 predicted proteins | sample MGYA00243976_ERZ653434 | MGnify/ENA primary metagenome ERZ653434 (study PRJEB26926, sample SAMN06165112) | human gut metagenome | biome: ENVO:00009003; feature: ENVO:2100002; material: ENVO:00002003...
TACACGTAAGGAGTCGTCGGCAGCGTCAGATGTGTATAAGAGACAGGTATAAATATACATTCATGTTTGCAAATTTAAATTCGTAAATATATAAATATGAAATTCAACGTGTAAAATTCGTGTTTTAAAATTGTAAATCATCATACAGGTATTTGAATATTTAAATTTAAGCGTGCCGTTTGCAAATTTAAATTCAGTCTATTAAATGTTAAAGAAACGAAAGCGTAAATTTAGACCTCTTCCATCTTCATGTTTTTCGTAAATTTCGCATATTCGCATCCTCCTTCAAATCTTTTAAAAATACGCGATTCTCAGAGCATCAAAAATGGGCTTAACTCCCCTATTTATAAACGTTTTAGCCCGAAAAAAAGCATCATGACGACTGACTGAAATAGAAAAAAATGAGCCAAAAATAGGAGCGAAATCGGCAAAAACTGCTGAATTTCGCTCCTGATATTTGTTTTTTTACTGCCTGTTTACTACAGATAACAGCACAAACCAACTGCTATTTTCGTCCAGAATAAATGTTTTCAGTGCAGAATAAAAAATATGAGTTCTCTCATCAGCTCCCCCTGCGGAGTGCTCGGATTATCGAGTCCCTTGCTCTTGGCATCAATCTCGCGCAGTTTTGAAATGATGTGCATCACCTTCACTCCAGAGAAATTTTTCATGCCGGTCATGTAATCCTTCGCAGCCCATGGCGTTCTCAAATCGAGCCATTTTGCAACCGCTTCCTGGCTCTGTCTTTGCGGACAATAATACGCAATCATGAGATTTTGGAAAAAATTGAAGAACATTGGGAGAAAAGCATAGAGACTTCCAGCCTTTGGATTTTTGTCAAAATAATTTATAATCTGATTTGCCTTGAAAACATTGCGGTTCACCACAGCGTCACGCAGCTCAAAAGCATTGAAATCTTTGCTCACCCCTATCTGCTCTTCCACCAGCTGCGGTGTCACCCTTCTGTCATTTTCGGGCAACGCTATTAGCAGCTTTTTCAGCTCTCCGGTCAGACGGCTGAGATCGGCGCCGATTGAGTCGGCTATAATCTGCGCCGATTTTTGGTCGATGGTCGCACCGCCCATTTTTATCTGATTCTCGATGAAGGGCACGAGGTCGCGCTCCTTCAGTTTTTTGCTGTCGAACACCACTCCCACTCGCTCCAACATCTTCGCCAGATTTTTTCGCCGGTCGAGCACACCATTTTTGTGAGTCATCACGAGCACGGTCTGAGGCGACGGTTTTTCGAGATATTTTTCCAGCGCCTCGGTTTGCTTCAAATTTTGCGCCTCTTTCACAATCACCAACAGCCGCTCTGACATCATGGGATATTGCCGGGCGGCATCAGCCACCTGTGCCCCGGTGACATCACTGCCAAACATCACCGTCATATTGAAGTCACGTTCCTCCGGCTGCAGAACATGCTCCGCCAGATAGTCGGCAATCTTATCCACATAATAGGGCTCCTCACCCATGAGATAATACACCGGAGCATATTTTTGCGCCTTCAAATCACGCATTATCGACTCAAAAGTTGCAGTTTTTGTCTCTGCCATTGCTTTATTCCAAATTATTTTATTAATTTTGCTGCAAAATTAATAAAATGTATTCATTAAACCTACCAAAATACGAAATAAAAATTGGTGGAACGGCAAAGAAACCCACAATTTTTGATTTTTTGCGCCGAAAACATGTCGCGCTCACTCCTGAGGAATGGGTGCGCCAGCATTTCGTGCATTATCTTGTTGAACACAAAGGCTACCCCAGGGAACTGCTCGCCAACGAAGTGGAACTGCGCGTTGGGGAAAAGCGCCTGCGCTGCGACACCTTATTATATAATAGGAAGCTGCAGCCTGTGATGATTATCGAGTACAAAGCCCCTACAATAGAGCTTCAGGAAAAAGTGTTCGACCAAATTGCGAGCTACAACATTCTGCTCCACGTGGATTATCTTATCATATCCAACGGCATCACCCATTACTGCTGCCGCATGGATTATGAGAATAAAAAATATTTATTTCTGAAGGAAATTCCGGACTATCCGAATATTTGAAATATTTACTGTATCATCATCGCTGTGCTCTCGCTGATGCACAGCCTTTTAGCCATTTCGTTACGGAACAGTATGAATAATGTAGGCTAAAAAAAGAAAAAAAGAGAATCGCAATTTGCGGTTCTCTTTTTCCTTTTCATTCTGTTTCATCATACCAAAACGGTGGTGGCTCCGTTCCTAAATCCTCCGTGTAGTCAGCCGCCCCATCGATGCTGGCGCATATCATCCTCTGCGGATCGACGGCAATCACCACCATTGCGGGCTTCACATACTCCCTTTTCGTCTTTTTTGCAGATTCTTCACTCATCATTTTTTACTCTTCATTTAACGATTATTTTCTTTCCGTTCCTAATCACTATTCCCTTGTAACCAGTACCCACGCGCTGTCCTTGCAGGTTGTATGCAGGAGCTGCGGCACCGGTATTCTCGCCGTCACAGTCTGCGGCTGACGATATGCCCGTGGTACCGCCGTCATCAAACGATGCGGAGAGGCGCGCCGGAGCTCCGCTGCCGTCGGGAGCCACAAACTTCAGATAAGCGCGGCTGGCATCAACTCGTGCGCCGTTGCCCACGCGGTAGAAGTTTTTATCGCCATTCGCCCAGCAATAGTAAACCATTTGATTTTGTTCCTCCTCGGTAAACAGCTTTTTACGGTACACTCCCACGAGTCCGCTTTCTACAGGTTCTGCGGCATCAAGCTGCGAGTTGTTGTCGCTGACCTCTGTCTCTGCCTCAATCACTATGCCGGCGTTAAGAGCGCCAGCAGGCTTAAAGAGGTAAGGAGTGTTGGGCAGCGTGGTTGTCTCAGGCTCTTTCACAGCCATAAAATTCACCTTACTGTTCTCTGTGTCGTAGCTGTCATAAGTATAAAACGTACCGTGTGCTGTTGCGCTCATCGCAAACGGCATATAGAGCGTGTAGAGCTTATCAGTTTCAAAATTGCGGTTGATTGTAATCTTGCTTGCCATGAACGGATATTTTGCCTTCAGCAGCAGCTGGTCGGCGGCAGTGTCGTCGTAGTCAATCACAAAATGCTCGCAGGTTCTACCTGTACCCTCACCTACAACCACGTTCTCTATGGTCGCTCCTGTGAATTCCTTCACGTACATCAGTGGGCGGTAGGTGCCCAATGCACTGCTCAGCTTTGTGCTCTCCACCGATGCGCCCGACAAGTCCACAAAACGCAAGCTGTTGCAGTCCTTGAACATATCTGTCAAAGTTGCCTCAGAAGATATTACTGCGTTTTTCATATCCACCTCCAGCAGATTGGTGCAGCCGGAAAACAGATTATTGAAAGACGGCGTATATTTCACATAATTATCCTCATATTCTGTATTCACAACGCCTTTCGTGTTGAGTCCGCTCAAATCGATTGAGGTCAAGCCGGTACAGTTCTGGAACATACCACTGACATCCATAAGTTCCACTCCTGATGCTGACTTGAATTGCAGAGAATTAAAGTCGTCGTTATCCAGCTTTTGGCAGTCTGTGAACATCTCACGCATGTTTGTCACTTTTTCTGTATTGAGTCCGCTCAAGTCCACCGAAGTGAGATTCTTGCAGCCATTAAACATCCTCCTCAGGTTTGTAAGATTTGTACCCTCGGCTGTGGTGAACTTGAATTCTTCACCCAACGCATATTCAATTTTCTCCAGAGCATTGCAGAAAGAGAACATCTCGCTCAGATTTGTCGCTTTCTCAGTAGTGAAATTTTCACCCAGCTTTATTTTCTTCAGGATAGAATAAGGACCATAATTATAAAACATATTATTCATCAGGGTCACTTTATGCGTGTCGAAGTTGCTCAAATCAAGTTCACTCAGAGCCGTGCAGGCAGAAAACATTCCCTCCATATTTGTAACATACGATGTATTAAATTTGCTCACATCAAGAGTGTGCAAGGCGTAACAGCCGCTAAACATGTAGCGCATATTTGTCACATTTGACGTATCGAAATTTTCATCGAATACGAGAGATTCCAGTAATTTGCAACCACCAAACATAAAATTCATGCCCTTCACATTTCCCGTGTAAAAATTATCGCCTAAATTGAGAGTTTTCAACGCCTCGCAACCCCTAAACAAATTTTCCATAATTGTCACATTCGATGTGTTGAAGCTGCTCAGATCAATTTCCTTTAGGGCATGACAATCATAGAACACAGATGCCATTCCCGTCACATTGGGTTTAACGTCTGTGTTGAATTTAATTGTCTCCAAAGTTTTACAGCCATGAAACATAGAGCTCATCAGTGTCACCTTTGACATATCGAAGTTTGTAAGATCAATGTTTGTAAGTTTTTCGCAGCTGTCAAACATTGATCCTGTCTCAGTCAGCTCTGGTGTTCTGAAACTGCTGATGTCAAGCGATGCCAGTTCACTACAGCCCTTAAACATTCCACCCATAGTTTTCACTTTTTGGGTATCGAAATTTCGCAAGTTAAGCTCAGTCAAACCGCTGCATTCTGTAAACATCGCATACATTTCTACCACTTTTGAAGTATTAAATGTGCTCACGTTGAGCTTGGTCAGACTACTGCAGCCATTAAACATATTGTCCATATACAGCACATTATCTGTTTTGAAATGGGTAAAGTCAACAGACGTTAAACTACTGCATAAAGCAAACATTGAACTCAAATTTGTCACATTTTCTGTGTTCAGATACTCCCAACCATCTATTGTTGTAAGCTTTTCACAACCTTTAAACCACCTATAACAGCTCGTGGGCTTTGCAGATGCAAAGCTTGCATCAAACACCACCTTTGTGATTTTTGGGGAAAATTTATACCATTCCGGGTGTGTATCATTTTCAAAATCAGGCACAACATTAGTCACTTCTTCTCCCGACCAAAATTTGCCATCAACAAGTGGAATGCTTGTAGTTGATCCCTCAACAGTAATTAAAATCGAAGTGCCGGCAGTTAAATTTTCATTGTCATCGCTAAAGAAAATCAAAACTCCTTTGTCTGTATCTTCTTCGTGATATACAACATGTGCGGTTTTCGTTCCCTCTGCCCTCACTCCAGCCGCCACCAACAGCAGTGAAATGACGGCAAACAGAAATCTTGATTTCATAAATTTTCAGTATAAATTAAATTAGCTTTTCGTCGTTTTATATTTTATCCTGCAAAGTTAATAAAAAATAAAAAGCGGAGCACTCCCCCCCCATGATTCGGCAGAAATATATGATTAATTAACAGAAAACATAAATCAATTAACAAAATTTTTAAAAACAGAGTGTTTTAAAGACAAACACCTTATATATTTCGCGCGTAACCATTCTGCCCTCACTTGACTATGCCATAAATAAAAGAATAACAAGTTTGTTATATAATAGTTACCGATGTAATAACAAAAGCAAAAAGCAAGTGTATTAAAAAAATCACAAATCGTCAATTTTGCTCGCAGAAAAATGCAAAACAAACATACACACATACACCCTTTATGCTTAATTTGTTTGTTGTAAGATAGTTAAGTGGTGTATGTTACCCCCTAAAACATACACCAAACATACACCCAACATACACCAAGTACGAAATTTTGAATATAAAAACCGAAAAATCAACCACTACACTCCGAAAAGAACGATTCAAAATCCAACGAAACATCACCAAAATTTGCTGATTAACCTGTATTATTCATAGCTTTCCGTTACGAGAGACCTAAATGGCTGTGCAGCAGTGAAAGCACAGCGATGACGATGCAGGATGTAGTAAATCCTACTTCCAACCGACGAACAAGCGAGAGGAGAGTTGAGCTTGCTCCAGCTATCCCGAGCGAAGAGGAGGAAGGCGAAGCCAGAGAGGAAGAGCGAGCATTTTGCTGATGTGCTGTCAGTTAGGACTCGCAGTAGGAAAGACTATGAATAATGCAGGTTAAAGACAAGTATGAGTGAAATTTCTGCTACGGCAAACGTTAAGAAAAGTAAAATTGTAGTAAAAACACACCAAAAGGTGTATGTTTAGTGTATGTTTGGTGTATGTTTTAGGGGGTAACATACACCACTCAAATACTTAATTACAAGATAATTAAGCACAAAGGGTGTATGTGTGTATGTTTATATGCGAAAAAATTTTCAGAAAAAGTGCGAAAATAGTAAAAATCGCGGACACTTACATCAAAATCCGTACTTTTCCCCATAAACATGCGATATATTTTTCCAAACGATACGTTTAGAATCGTAAACGTTGAGAACAGAATCCTAAACGATACATTCAGAGCCGCCAATTGCCGATTTCCAATCACCAATCGCCATTTCAGAGTCGCCAATCGCCGATTCTGCCATCCGTTTTACAGAAAACGCAATCGCATTTCGCGGTGACGGTTTTGCGTTTTTTCAAAAGTGCAGGAAAGCTTCCAACTTGCAGCTTTTGAAACAAAACTGAATTCCAGGAAGTCGACAGCAAAATGCCTGGAATGCATAACATTACCAAACTGTTTTTTTGATATGGCGACAGAAAATTCACAGAAATTCTTCTTCTACCGATAAAATTTTTCTTATATTTTTTGGTTATATTCCGAAAATACTGTAATTTTGCACCAAATACGGAATAGACAATGAACAGAAACAAATACATAAAACGCGAGTCATATCTCAACAAGCTGATTATCAGGCGAGATAACGGAGAGGTTAAGATCATAACCGGTTCTCGCAGATGTGGAAAATCATGGCTTCTGAGCCATATCTACAAGGATTACCTATTGGAACAAGGTATATCATCCGACAATATCATCATGCTGGACTTTGACAGGGATGATGACAAATATGATTTCGACATTCTCGACTCAAAGGCGGTCAAAGAGCATATATACTCTCGGATAAAAAATGAAAATGAGAATTACTATGTCTTTCTTGATGAGATACAGGAGCTTGATAACTTCGAGCGGCTTGTAAACGGTTTGAACAGTCATGATAATATAGATGTCTATGTGACGGGCAGCAACTCCCGTTTCCTATCCCATGACATACGCACAATATTCCGTGGCAGAGGCGACGAGATAAGGGTATTCCCATTGTCTTTCAGGGAGTTTTGTCAAGAGGCGGGTGACGTGCGCGAAGCATGGATGATATATTCCACATTCGGTGGCATGCCACGACTTCTCCATTATCACGACAATGAGCAAAAAATAAACTATCTTCAGAACCTTTGGGAAAAGACATATCTCGACGATGTGGTGGAACGTAACAATGTAAGGAACGAGCTTGCCATTTCCCGGCTTGCGACCTCATTATGCAGTTCTATCGGCTCACTAACAAATCCGGCACGGATTGCCAACACGCTTGAATCTGTACAGAAAATGAAAATTGATTCAAAGACCGTATCATCCTATATCGACTATCTTGAAAACGCATTTTTATTTGAGAGTGCCGAGAGGTATGATGTCAAGGGGCGGCGTTATTACGAAACCAATAAAAAATATTACTGTATTGATATTGGTTTGAGAAACGCACGACTGAATTTTCGACAACAAGAGCCGACACATATCATGGAGAACGTACTATATAACCATCTCCGCGTACTCGGCTATCTTGTGGATGTTGGAATTGTGGAGTCCCGCGAAACGAAAAACGGAAAGACGTCATACTCACAACGCGAAATAGACTTCATCGCCAATAAAGGCAGCCTGCGATATTATATCCAGTCGGCATATTCAATTTCCTCTGAAGAAAAGCGGGAACAAGAGCTTGCATCTCTGTTGAAAATTTCCGATTCCTTCAAAAAGATAGTAGTTGTCGGTGATGAGATAATGCCTTATTCTGATGATAACGGGATATATTTCACTGGATTATTTGATTTTCTATTAAAGGATGACTGGCAGTAATAAAGCATCACCCAACTTCATCATGCTTCATACACAGTCATTACAAGTAGGTATGAAGGTGTGTCAAAATTGAAGTTTCCAAGAAAGTCATGACTTTTTCGGAATAAAATCCCCAAAAGTCATGACTTTCTTGGAAAAATCCAATATTTTTACTTCTTTTCTTCCCTTTTCCTTTGTTTTTCAAAAGATAAATGCTATCCCCCAACAACATTGAAAAGTTGTTATGGTAACGCCTTTAGATATTCTCTTTCCATTCTTTTGCAGATTCCGTCAAGCGGTATTTTTGCTTTGGATGGTTAGGCTGTTCCGGGTATAGACGTTCAATAGCTCCTTCTGCTAATGCCGGAAGAAAATAATTTTCTCTGAATGAAGGTCGGTGCTTGAGTCCAATATTAGACATAATTTCACTCATTGTCATATAGCCATCACCCATTGAAAGAATCATCTTTTGTACTTGGTCGGTACTTGGTCGGTACTTGGTCGATGCTTCTCTCTGTTCTGTATCAGATTTAGTCACAATCGGACGCTTAAAGGTGATGGTCACGAAACCACCATCTGAACGCCAAGTGGGTGCTTCTATGCCCTGGTCTTTACAAGCATCCATGATACGTTTTGCACCACTGCCCCAGTTCTCTAAATAAGTCATTCGATAAAGTGCCTCTGCCACCTTTAGGTTATGAGGAAATGACTCGTGAGGCTCCTTGATATTTTCTGGTGTTATCTGTGGTGGAAACGTGCCGGGACTTGCTATCTCGATACGGTCATCATAGATGGCAAGGCTGATAGTCAGATTATATCTCTCCCAATGCCGGTGGCAGAAGTTATACCACTCGCACATCTACTCCTGATTCAAATCCTGCCAAAGCCTGAGCAATCTCCTGCTGCGTCTTATCCGTTACTTCCTATCCGATAATCTTCAATGAACTTGGAGTAACGCCAAAAGTCAACCAATCACCTTCAGTGTTAAGGAAAGCACAAGCAGAATGCATGCCGTCTTTCAACTCGCCAGTGGTTTTCTTCAGTTCCAGAGTTCGTGACTCATCGGATGCTATCAGTTTCTTTATATCGTCAATTGTCATTGCCATAGTTTTTTATTGTTAATAAGAATGATTATTAATGATTTACAAATCTTGGTTTATATGATTGCCAAAACAGATTAATGCCATTCCATTTTTTGAACACATTATAAATCTTCATTAAGCCCTTTTCAAAATCTTCTTTTTTTGCAAAAAGTAAATCCCAGTTTTCTTCACCACTAAAATATGGTTCATAAGCGATTAAAATATACTCAAGTAGTGACTTGAAAATATCCTTTGGCATATATTCCGAATATGAGTCAACAATCCATGAGAAATGGTTCATACAGCTATTGAGATTTTGAGATTTCATGAGAATAAGTTTATTTGCCAATAATATATATTCTCCTTGATATTCAGGGAAACGATATTCCGGCTTAATGCCAACAAGCATTGATATAGCATCCCTTGTTTCGTCTCTTACAAGTAACTCGTGTATGCTATGACTTGTGTTTGACGCAATAGATATTCTCAATGATTTTATTCCATTGTATATTTCACAATACTCCTTTTCTGGGATTGTACTGAAGGTGTTGTTTTCTGCAAATGATTTCATTTCATCTAATAAGGATGCAAAATGACAGAGGAAAAAGACAGAACTTTCATCTCTTCGATTTTCACATTCTTTCTTTATCTGAAGTAGAGACACATTCATTTTTCTCCAGAGTTCTTCTAATTCAATTGCAGTAAAATCAAGTTGATTTGATATATCTGCAATATTAAGAAATGAAACTCCCATAGCTATCCCATCAGTTTTAATACCATTACGCCATAAAAAAGGTGATGTCAAAACCATTTGCTTAATTTGTGATGCTAAAGCTGAATCCTTTGCAATATAATGAGGTATGGCTCGCAACAAAGTGCAGTCAGATGCTATCAGAGACTCGGGAAGCCGCTTTAAGCACTGTTGGACCTTTTGATCATCAAGCAAGTCAACAAGATTTAAAATTACATAGATATGTGCTGGACTATTCGCTTTTTGACATAGCCATAACAAATCTTGACAGATTTGTTGATAATATATAGAGTTTAGAAAATCCTCCTTTGTAAGAGTTTCCTTTGCCTTAATGATGAGAACATTTCTCCAGTTATCAATACTTTCACGAGTTTGGAGGATTTCGGATATGACCTTAATCTTAAAATTCTTATCAGATGTCCATGTTAGTCCGAAGGTTACCAAGTCGTAAAAGTCTTCATGCTTATAATTCAGATCGTCGTATTTTCGAGTTCCACTTTCTGCGTAGGGTTGCAAAGTTTCAAAAAATACCGAAAAATCGTGATTCCAGTATGTAGAATCCACCCCTATTAACAGTATCGGAATCGACTTCATAATGGATGTCCTGTAAAAATCGGGGCATTCTGATTGACTTAATGCTGTAAATAAGGATTTAACGAATTGTGGTAATTCTGTTTGTAAAGCATCACAATAGAGTATTTTTTGGCTAATTGATTGTGTGAGTTTTGAACTATTATATTGAAGACAATAAAATAAACACGGATAAGGGTAGTCCTGATAAAGGTTATCACAAATGATACTCCACTTTTCTTCAGTAAACAATATGATATTGTTTATGTATAACGGTCTGCATAATTCAAATAAACTGCTTAATACCTTAAATGAATTGACGAATTTTAAGTTGCCATTTCCAAAAGTAAATGAATGAGATTTATTACCGAACGGGGTGATTTTGTCATATCCCTTGACAGATTCAATAAGTTTGTCTATGATATAATTTGCATTTTTTATATATGGGCAGTCCGTTTGTAGTTGATTGATCTCTTCTGAAAAGTCAATAAGGTTATTCATACCACCATTCTTTTCAAAAGAAAATCTCCGACTAATTAAAGGTAATAATTCTAAAGCATTTAGATAATCTTGAACCGAGTGGTACAAATCATAGTTAGTCAAAGGTTGAATTTCGTCGAACACATCCTCTGAGAAGAATGCCTTGAACATAAGTCTTCTCATGCCATCAACAGGAGTGACCTTAGATGTTTCCCATGAATCAACAAGAATTTTTGCACTTTTGAAATCAAAATTGAATAGATGTTTCCAGATTCGGACATAAATACTCACCTCGGCATCAGCCCCCGAAAATGCTTGATTTGTTAAAGCCTGTTCTTTATGTGATAAATTTTCCAGATTTGATAATACGGAATCGTTGCAGTTTTCAATCAGTTGCTTATATTCCTCCTCATTAAAATAGTGGCTAGGCAACAATAGTTCTTCTCTGAGTGCAGAGAGTGCCAACATTGATTCATATTCTGTTGCAGTATTCCATTTTCTTCGGAAACGATTGTGCAAAACTCGGAGAACATGGTCTCTATTGTGATGGTCTAAAGAATTTTGCAACGGTATTCGATTTATTTCTAAGGACCAAAATATAAATTTTATATCTTCACGTATTTTAGTGATATCCCAATTTCCCTTTGAATATCTGTCTCTTATACACATCTGACGCTGCCGACGACTCCTTACGTGTA
>ENA-OYXX01001020-OYXX01001020.1-human-gut-metagenome-genome-assembly--contig:-NODE-1020-length-11388-cov-4.291891_pt1 | contig 11388 bp, 8 predicted proteins | sample MGYA00243976_ERZ653434 | MGnify/ENA primary metagenome ERZ653434 (study PRJEB26926, sample SAMN06165112) | human gut metagenome | biome: ENVO:00009003; feature: ENVO:2100002; material: ENVO:00002003...
GCTCGGAGATGTGTATAAGAGACAGTCACTACATATATGACAAAAGAAGAATTCAAGCTGGCCGTCGCCGAGGGTATTCCCTCGGAACTTCCCCAGCCCAAGCCTTATGACACGGAGATAAACCACGCTCCGCGCCGCAAAGATATTCTGACTCCCGAGGAGAAGAAGCTCGCGCTGAAAAACGCACTCAGATATTTCCCCAAGGAGTTCCATAAGACACTCGCTCCCGAGTTCGCCCGCGAACTTCACGACTACGGCCGCATTTACATGTACCGTTTCCGTCCCGACTACGAGATGTATGCCCGTCCCATCGACTGGTATTCCGCCCGTTCGGAGCAGGCACGCGCTATCATGGTCATGATTCAGAACAACCTTGACAAAGCCGTGGCCCAGCATCCCCATGAGCTCATCACCTACGGTGGAAATGGCGCCGTGTTCCAGAACTGGGCACAGTATCGTCTCGCCATGAAATATCTCTCGGAGATGACCGACGAGCAGACTCTGGTGATGTATTCGGGTCATCCTCTGGGTCTCTTCCCGAGCCACAAGGATGCTCCGCGTGTGATTGTCACCAACGGTATGGTCATCCCCAACCACTCCAAACCCGACGACTGGGAGCGTATGAACGCACTCGGCGTGTCGCAGTATGGCCAGATGACCGCCGGTTCATATATGTATATCGGCCCGCAGGGCATTGTTCACGGCACAACCATCACTGTCATGAACGCCGCACGCCGCAAACGCCACAGCGACGATATCCGCGGTATGCTGTTTGTCACCAGTGGTCTCGGCGGCATGTCGGGCGCACAGCCCAAAGCCGGTGATATCGCCGGTGTTGTCAGCATCACTGCCGAAATCAACCCCAAGGCCGTTGAGAAACGTCATGCCCAGGGTTGGGTTGACGAGGTTTACACCGACCTCGACAAATTGCTTGACCGCGCCCGCCTCGGTCTTAAGAACCGTGAGGCTGTCTCGTTGGCATATCAGGGCAACGTCGTGGATCTGTGGGAGCGTCTGGCCGAGACCGAAGACCTTAATGTCGACCTTGGCTCAGACCAGACCTCACTCCACAATGCTCTTGCCGGCGGTTACTATCCCGTGGGTTACAGCTATGAGGAGTCAAACCGCATGATGGCCGACGAGCCCGAGCGCTTCGCCGAGGCTGTCGACGAGTCGCTCCGTCGTCAGGTCAATGCCATCAACAAGCTGACCGCCCGTGGCATGTACTTCTTTGACTACGGCAATGCCTTCCTGCTCAAAGCCTCTCAGGCCGGCGCCGATATCATGGCTGCCGACGGCTCTGACCGTTTCCGTTATCCCTCATATGTCCAGGACATCATGGGCCCGCTCTTCTTCGACTATGGCTTCGGTCCTTTCCGCTGGGTATGCACATCGGGTGACCCCGAAGACCTGGCGCTCACCGACAAACTCGCCGGCGACGTCCTCGAGGAGATGCTCAAGACCGCTCCCGAAGATATTCGCGGACAGCTCGCCGATAATCTCCACTGGATTCGCGAGGCCGGACGCAATCATCTTGTTGTCGGTTCTCAGGCCCGTATTCTCTATGCCGATGCCGAAGGGCGCACCAAGATTGCGCTGGCCTTCAATGATGCCATTCGCGACGGCCGTCTGAAGGCTCCCGTAGTTCTCGGCCGTGACCACCACGATGTCTCGGGCACAGACTCTCCCTATCGCGAGACATCCAACATCTATGACGGCTCGCAGTTCTGCGCCGACATGGCTGTCCACAATGTAATCGGTGACGCCTTCCGCGGCGCTACATGGGTTTCGCTTCACAACGGCGGCGGTGTCGGCTGGGGCGAAGTCATGAACGGCGGCTTCGGCATGGTCATCGACGGTTCTGACGACTCTGCACGTCACATCCGCGAGATGCTGCTCTGGGACGTCAACAACGGCATTGCTCGTCGCTCATGGGCCCGCAACGACGGCTCGATTGAAGCTATCAAGCGCGAAATGGCCCGCACACCGGGTCTCCGCGTAACGCTGCCCAACATCGCCGACGACGCTCTTGTTGCCGACGCTCTCGCCCTCTGACCGGGCGCTGAAGTCCTTAAATTTCAAACAAACAAACCGATAAATCAGAATATAATGGAAATCCATCATATATCGCCCGAGTGGCTTTCTATCGACAAAGTCGAGGAAATTATTGAGACAGGCGCAAAACTCGCCCTCAGCGAGGAGTCGAAAAAACGCATCGTTGCCTGCCGTGAGTATCTTGACAACAAGATGAAGACCCAGAAGGAGCCTATCTACGGCATCACAACCGGTTTCGGCTCGCTCTGCAATATCTCTATCGACGCCGACAAACTTCAGGAGCTTCAGAAAAATCTCGTTATGAGCCACTCATGTGGTGTCGGCGAGATTGTGAAACCCGAAATCGTCAAGCTGATGCTGCTGACCAAAATCCAGTCGCTCAGCTACGGCAACTCCGGTGTTCAGCTGGCTACGGTTGAGCGTCTGATTGACTTCTTCAACAACGACGTTATCCCCGTTGTCTTCTGTCAGGGTTCGCTCGGCGCCAGCGGTGACCTCGCTCCTCTGGCCTCGATGTCGCTGCCTCTGCTCGGCCTCGGCGAAGTATTCTATAAGGGAGAGCGCCGTCCGTCAGCCGACGTCCTCAAGGAACTCGGCCTCGAGCCCGTCAGCTTGATGTCAAAAGAGGGTCTGGCCCTGCTCAACGGCACACAGTTCATGTCGTCGCACGGTGTTCACGCCATCATCCGCGCACGTCGTCTGAGCTATCTCGCCGACAAAATCGGCGCACTGTCTCTCGACGCCTTCGACGGCCGCATCGAGCCGTTTGAAGACTGCATCCAGGAAGTGCGTCCTCATCCCGGACAGCTCGCAACCGCCCGCGCAATGCGTGGCTGGCTCGAAGGCAGCGAAATCATCAAACAGCCCAAGAAACACGTCCAGGACCCCTATTCGTTCCGTTGCATTCCTCAGGTTCACGGTGCTGTCAAGGACACTATCGACTATGTCGGTCATGTGCTCGAGATTGAGATTAACTCGGCTACAGACAACCCCACAGTTTTTGCTGACGAAGACAAGGTTATCTCGGCAGGTAACTTCCACGGCGAGCCCATCGCCATGCCTATGGACTTCCTCGCAGTCGCTCTCTCCGAGCTAGCAAACATCTCGGAGCGCCGTATCTACAAACTCATCTCGGCCCAGCGCGGTCTGCCTTCGTTCCTCGTGGCAAAACCGGGTCTCAACAGCGGCTTTATGATTCCGCAGTATACCGCCGCATCTATCGTCAGCCAGAACAAGGGTCTCTGCTGGCCGGCATCGTGCGACTCCATCCCCTCGTCACAGGGTCAGGAAGACCACGTGTCGATGGGTTCCAACGCCGCTACAAAACTGATTCGCGTTGTCGACAACACCGAGCGTGTACTGGCTATCGAGCTGTTTAACGCCGCCCAGGCCATCGAATTCCGCCGCCCGCTCAAGACATCTCCTAAACTCGAGACATTTGTCGAGCAGGTGCATGAGGCCGGTATCCCGTTTGTAGAGAATGACGAGGTCATGTATCCCATCATCGACCGCGCCGTCAAATTTGTAAATTCACAGCGCACTCACAGCTGAGATGTCACGTGTGCTGATTCATAACGTCGCCCTGATGGCGGGCGTGGCCTCCGGGCCGCGCCGCGCCGCCGGCGGACGTGATGCCGCAGACCTCTGTGCCATCGGGCCGGACGCCTGGATTGTCTATGACGACGAAACCGGGCTGATTGTCTCGGCAGGGCAGGGGGGCGCACTCCCTGATGACTGCGAGCGTATCGACGCCCGCGGAGGCATGGTGCTTCCGTCGTTCTGCGACAGTCATACCCACATCGTCTATGCCGGTAGCCGCGAGCGTGAATTTCTCGACAAGATTCGCGGCGCCAGCTATGAGGAGATTGCAGCTAACGGCGGAGGCATCCTTAACTCTTCCGACCGTGTGGCGACAGCCTCTGAGGACGAGCTTTATGCGCAGGCAAAATCCCGTCTCGACGAGGTGATTGCCAAAGGCACCGGCGCAATCGAAATCAAGAGCGGCTATGGTCTTTCGCTCGAGAGCGAACTGAAGATGCTGCGTGTGATAGCTCGTCTTAAGGAGTCTACCCGCGCTATCGTCCGTTCGACATTCCTCGGTGCACACGCCGTGGGCCGTGCTTATGCCGGCCGTCAGGCCGACTATGTCAATCTCATCATCGACGAGATGCTTCCGGCGGTTGCTGCCGAAGGACTGGCTGATTTTGTCGACGTGTTCTGCGACCGCGGTTTCTTCACTGTCGACGAGACCGACCGTATTCTTGAGGCTGCCGCACGCTATGGTATGCGTCCGAAGATTCATGCCAACGAGCTTGACAATTCAGGTGGCGTGCAGGTGGGCATCAAACACGGTGCGCTGTCTGTTGACCATCTTGAGCGCGCGGGAGAGGCTGAAGTTGCAGCTCTGGCCGCTTCGTCGACAATCCCGACAGCTCTGCCCGGTGCATCATTCTTCCTCAATATGCCCTATGCTCTGGGGCGCAAAATGATTGATGCCGGACTTCCCATGGCATTGGCGAGTGACTACAATCCCGGCTCGTCGCCTTCAGGAGATATGCGTTTCGTCATGGCGCTTGCCTGCATCAAGATGCGTCTGACTCCCGCCGAAGCCTTCACGTGTGCGACTCTCAACGGTGCTCACGCCATGGGAGTGGCCGACATGACCGCAACGTTAGCCCCTGGCATGGCAGCAAATCTGATTGTCACCAAGCCCCTGAGCTCGTTTGAGTTCATACCTTATGCCTACACGACTCCGTTCATAGAACGGCACATCGTCGGCGGACGCGCAGTCTGACCGCAATTTTGCCTTCAAATAACAAAACAGAGTGTCTCACCGTCCGGCGTGACACTCTGTTTTGTTATTTGGAGGTATGTAGAATCAGATGGGGAAAGTCGTGTTTGACAGCACGTATTTCTGGTCAAAGCCGGCGTTGGTGTCGCAGAATATCAGAATTCCTGAAATGACTGACAGCACGGCTGTGATGGCACCTAAAATGCCGCAGGTGCAGAGAGTGCAAGCCAGAAAAACAATACCGGCTGTGGTTTTACCGCAATAGAAATAGTGGACGCCGAGGGTGCCGAGCAGAAGCGCCAGGATAGCGGCCACACCGCGGCTCTTGCCGGTAACAGGCGAGGTGGCGAAAACATCGTTGTTTTCCCACGAATTGTTATATCGCGGACCGCCGTTGTTATAACCGTTATTGTAACCGTTGTTATATCCGGCGTTGTAGCGGGGAGGTTGTTGGTAGCTCATTTTTGAGTGAGGAGACTTAGGTTAAAGTATATTGGTTTCGGCAAAGATAGAAATTGTGTGGGATATATGCAATTTCTTTGTCAATAGATGGCGACAAAAAAAGATGAAGGCGCGCAGTCATGTCTCGACTTCGCGCCTTCGTAAACCGAAAAATGTGTGATATTTAACTTACCTTATTATCGTTTTTTCGGTTCCTGAATTATGCTTGTGTATGTATATTCCGGGAGTTGAATAATGGTGCGGCCGTCATTTCGACTGTCTTAGCCTTGATGGACGGGCTAAGGCAGAGAGCAAGGGCGGTGGTAAGAAGATGAATTTTGTTCATGAGCAGATTATGCTAACGGATTTAAGTCTGCCCAAATTTATTGTTTCCGACCCTTAAAATGAGGCCTGACACAGGTCGGCGATGGTCTAATTTCGGAAATTAGGCCAATAATCGTATTCTGACAAAGAATCTGAGGTTGTTAAGAAACCTCGGGACGCGCTTTTTCCTCGCGGGCGAATTTCTGATATGAGCCGGGAGTGAGACCGGTGATTTTCTTGAAAGCGGTGTTGAAGTTGGAACGAGACCTGAATCCGAGTTCGTCGGATATGGCCTCGATAGTCAGGTTGCTCCGGGCAGGGTCGGAGAGACGGCGGCACGCTTCGCGGATGCGGTAAGTCTGGAGCGTGGTAGAGAAGTTCTGACCCAGTCCGTCGTTGATGGCTTTTGAGACGCGTTTCACCGGAAGCGAGAGCATTGTGGCCATGCGCTCAATTGAGAAGTCGGGATTGAAAATTTCGGGAGAGTCTTCAAAAAGTTCGGTGATGCGTGACAGTGTCTCCTCGTCAGATTTGACTGTTTCGGCCGATGGCGCGGGCTGATTATTGTCTTCTGAAATATCCGGGACGGTTATTGCGGAGGCCTGGCGTTTGCGGTTCTGACGCGCCAGGTCAAGCTCATTGAGCAACTCGCTGTTGCGTTCGTAAATCAGTCGGTTGGCATGGAGCAGTTTGCGTCGCGACACGGCTACAACGATAAGAAGCGCAAGAAGTATGACACCGAATAACGACACTGTCCAGATGCCTTTAACCAAATCGCGCTTTTCGCTCAGCAGATTTTTCATCCTGAAATCAAGCGAACGCGTTGCGTAAGCCTCTTTCATCTGATAGATTGACTGTTGTTTTCCGTCAGATGTGAGGGTGTCGCGAAGATCGGCATAGCGGAGTTTGTAGTCGGCAGCCTTTGGTATGTTGCCGATGGCCTTGTAGTTGTCGGCAAGGGCGCTGTAAAGATAGCCGCGCAACTCAGGTGAATGGAGCGAGTCGGTGTTGATGCTCTCTAGCACGTCCAGTGCCGACCTGTGGCGTTTGCATTGCTCCTCATATTTGGCCAGGATGTAGAAACGCAGGAACTCCAGACGGTCAGGCTCGCCTATTTTATCGAGATGACGGTTGTCTATCGAGTTGAGCCACAGACTGACTGCGTCGCGGTCGTTGGCCCTGATGGCCATGGCTGCCTTGTAGAGCTTGAAAGTGTAGTCATAGAGCTCTCCCGAACTCTTAAGCTGTGGCCAGGTATGGAGTATGGAGTCGTAGTCGTTGAGCCGTCCGCGTATCATAGCCTCGGAGAAAAGATTGGCCGAACTGCGCAGATAGTTGAGGGTGTCGGATATTGCTACAGCAGCTTTCATTGACTTAATCTGATATTTCATGCCTTCGTCCCAGTCGGACGTAGCGCACATCAGATTGCCGATATTCATATAAACATAGGGGTAGACGGTGTGTTCGTCTATTTCCTCGGCGATGGCCATGGCATTGAGGTAATGGGAGCAGGCAAGAGGATAGTCATAGAGGTCGAAATGTGCAATTAGTCCGGCATTGTTAAAGGACCTTTCGCAGTATAACTTATCCTCGCGTGTCATCGACGGAGTATACAGACTCGCTGAAGCCACATACATAAGGTAAGCGCTGTCAGGCTTGTTCTCATGATAGTATTTGTATCCGAGTTTATAAAGCGCATGTGGTGAGTTCTGAAGCAGTTGCCCGAGATTCTGACTGTCTTCGCTATTTTCGCGCTGACATGCCGCAATAACGGCAAACAGCACCATCACGGCGGCTATGGCCGTGAACAGTATATGACGGTGATGGCGTCGCGAGATGTCAGACAATGATTGCATAGCGGAGATAAGAGCGAAATATCTGTGTTTCGATTGGTTTCCGTAGGTGCAAAGATAACAAATTCGGAGCGCAGGCGCAACTGCAAGACATGAAAAAGCCCGGCCGACAGCGGCAGCTCCACCACACGAGGAGAGCCGCTGTCGGCCGGGTAGATGATTTATGTCCGGGTGAAATTATTTGAGAACGCCGAGTTTTTTGCCGACTTTGATGAATGCGGCGATGGCGCGGTCAAGTTGCTCGCGGGTATGGGCGGCCGAGAGCTGCACGCGGATACGGGCCTGTCCTTTGGGAACGACGGGATAGTAGAAGCCGGTTACATAGATGCCTTCTTTCTGCATCTCGGCTGCGAAGTCCTGAGAGAGCTTGGCATCATAGAGCATGACGGCGCAGATGGCGCTCTGGGTGGGTTTTATGTCGAATCCGGCGGCGAGCATCTTGTCGCGGAAGTAGGCTACGTTCTCCATCAGACGGTCGTGGAGCGAGTTGCCCTCTTTGAGCATCTTGAACATCTCGATTGATGCACCGACAATTGACGGAGCCACCGAGTTGGAGAACAGATATGGACGTGAACGCTGACGGAGCATGTCGATGACTTCTTTGGGACCGGTTGTGAAGCCGCCCATAGCGCCGCCGAATGATTTGCCGAGTGTGCCGGTGAAGATGTCGATTTTGCCGTAGCAGTTGAACTGTTCGGCAACGCCGTGACCTGTCGGACCGACAACGCCTGCCGAGTGGCTCTCGTCGACCATGACAAGAGCGTCATATTTTTCTGCCAGTTCGCAGATTTTATCCATGGGAGCAACATTGCCGTCCATCGAGAACACACCGTCGGTGGCGATGATTCTGAAGCGGCAGTCCTGAGCCTCTTTCAGGCAGCGCTCGAGGTCGGCCATGTCGGCGTTGGCATAGCGGAAGCGTTTTGCTTTGCAGAGACGTACACCGTCAATGATCGAGGCGTGGTTGAGCGAGTCGCTGATGATGGCGTCCTGCTCGGTCAGAAGCGGCTCGAAAAGACCGCCGTTAGCGTCGAAACAAGCTGCATAGAGGATGGTGTCTTCAGTCTTGAAGTAGTCACTGATGGCGCGCTCAAGTTCTTTGTGGAGGTCCTGTGTGCCGCAGATGAAGCGTACAGACGACATGCCGTAACCGCGATTGTCCATGGCGCGTTTGGCTGCGTCGATAAGGCGTGAGTTGTCGGCCAGGCCGAGATAGTTGTTGGCGCAGAAGTTGAGAACTTCGCCGTTGGCGTTCTCGACAGAGATGTCGGCGCCCTGGGGTGAGGTTATGACACGTTCGTTCTTGTAGAGCCCGGCATCCTTAATGTCCTGAAGCTCTTTGGTCAGATGTTTTTTGAAATTGGCGTACATGATGATTAAAAATAAGGTCGGCGGTGGTGTTGTCACCGCCAGTTGACGGCCAAAATTACACATTTTTTTGCTCAATGGCGGTAGTTTGGCCAAAAAAAAGTAAATTTGAGGCGTCAAAACGTCTTCATGGCGCAGCGACCTCTGAAACTTCAACCTTAAAATACCAAAATAACCATTTTCGTCTTCACTAACCAGGATGAAAAACATTTTAATCATCGGAGCTACCGGCCAGATTGGTTCGGAACTCACCATGAGACTTCGCCGCGAATATAATGGCGATGTAGTGGCAGGATACATAAAGGGCGCCGAGCCCAAAGGAGAGCTTCTCGAGAGCGGTCCGTCAGCCGAAGTTGACATCACTAACGCCGCTCAGATTGCCGAAGCTGTCGACCGTTACAAGGTCGACACTATCTACAACCTCGCAGCCCTGCTGAGCGCAGTGGCCGAGGCCCGTCCCCAGCTGGCCTGGAAGATAGGTGTCGGTGGTCTCTACAACACCCTCGAGGTGGCCCGTGAGAAAGGATGCGCAGTCTTCACTCCCTCGTCAATCGGCTCTTTCGGCCCCACGACTCCCCATGTCAAGACCCCGCAGGACACCGTGCAGCGTCCCGAGACTATCTATGGCGTCACCAAAGTGACGGGCGAGTTGCTCAGTGACTACTATGCACGTCGTTTCGGCGTCGACACCCGTTCGGTCAGATTCCCCGGTCTGATTTCATACACAACACCTCCCGGCGGCGGCACGACTGACTATGCCGTGGACATTTATTATTCGGCTGTCAAAGGCGAGAAATTCAAATGCCCGCTCAAACCCGGCACACTGATGGACATGATGTATATGCCCGACGCCCTGCGCGCTGCCATCGAAATCATGGAAGCCGACCCGACACGTCTCGTTCACCGCAACTCCTTCAACCTCGCATCTATGAGCTTTGACCCAGAGGTTATCTACAACAAAATCAAGGAGTATGTACCCGACTTCGAGATGGAGTATGAACTCGACCCCCTGCGTCAGCGCATCGCCGACTCATGGCCTGACAGCCTCGACGACAGCTGTGCACGCGAGGAATGGGGCTGGAAACCCGAGTATGACCTCGACACCATGACTGTGGACATGCTCAAGAATCTCCGCATCAAATTCGGTATCCCCGAACCTGAGCTCGTCTGACATCCATAATAGAACATATTAAACGCGCCCTCTGTCGTTCCGGCAGAGGGCGCGCTTGTATTTAGGTGTATCAGCTAATGCTGACTTAAGATTCAGTTTTTGAAGACCAGATTGTCGCCTTCGGCGTCGATGATGATGGGTTTCTCTTTGTCGACTTTCTGAGCAAGGAGATCTTTTGACAGCTGGTTGAGCACCAGACGGTGTATGACTCGCTTGACGGGACGTGCGCCGAACTCGGGGTCATAGCCTTCGCGTGCGAGGAATGCAAGTGCTGCCGGAGTGACTTCGAGGGTGACACCGTTGCGACTGAGCATCTTCTTGACCGAATTGATCTGCAGACCGACGATTTCTTCGATTTCGCGCTCGTTGAGCGGGGTGAACATGATGATTTCGTCGATACGGTTGAGAAATTCGGGACGTATGGTCTGTTTGAGCATCTCGAGGACCTCGCCTTTAGTTTTCTCGACAATCTCGCCTTTGTTTTCGGGGGTCATCTTTGAGAAGTTGTCGCGGATGAGGGCCGAACCCATGTTGGAGGTCATTATTATTATGGTGTTCTTGAAATTGACCATGCGCCCTTTGTTGTCAGTCAGACGTCCGTCGTCGAGAACCTGAAGCAATATGTTGAAGACGTCGGGATGGGCTTTCTCGATTTCGTCGAAGAGGACGACCGAGTAGGGTTTGCGTCTGACAGCCTCGGTGAGCTGGCCGCCTTCGTCATATCCTACATATCCCGGAGGCGCTCCGACCAGACGTGACACGGTGTGCTTCTCCTGATATTCGCTCATGTCAATGCGAGTCATCATGTTCTCATCGTCAAACAGATATTCGGCCAAGGCTTTGGCCAGCTCGGTTTTGCCGACGCCTGTGGTGCCCAGGAAGATAAACGAGCCGATGGGGCGGCGCGGGTCGTTCAGCCCGGCGCGCGAGCGTCTGACGGCGTCGGCGATTGCCGTGATGGCTTCTTCCTGACCTACTACGCGCGAGTGGAGCTCGTCTTCGAGGTGAAGCAGTTTCTCTTTCTCGCTCTGTACCATCTTCATCACCGGTATACCTGTCCAGCGCGAAACGACGTCGGCGATGTCTTCGGAGTCAACTTCCTCTTTGATGAGCGCTTTCTCACCCTGGGTGGTTCTGAGCTGCTCCTGGATGTCGCGGTTTTCCTGTTCTTTGGCCTGAATGCGCGAGTAGCGTATTTCGGCCACTTTTGCATAGTCGCCTTCGCGCTCGGCGCGTTCGGCCTCGAAGTTCAACTGCTCGATGTCAATTTTGTTCTGCTGTATCTTGTCAATCAGGTCTTTCTGGGCGCGCCAGCGGGCGGTGTATTCTTTCTCCCTGTCTCTTATACACATCTGACGCTGCCGACGACTCCTTACGTGTAGATC
>ENA-OYXX01001025-OYXX01001025.1-human-gut-metagenome-genome-assembly--contig:-NODE-1025-length-11359-cov-6.739473_pt1 | contig 11359 bp, 9 predicted proteins | sample MGYA00243976_ERZ653434 | MGnify/ENA primary metagenome ERZ653434 (study PRJEB26926, sample SAMN06165112) | human gut metagenome | biome: ENVO:00009003; feature: ENVO:2100002; material: ENVO:00002003...
CCGTTTACTACCTCATCGGGGTTGTAGTACTTGAACGCCAGGGGATTTGTGCTGTCCTTGCCCTCGTAAGAGATCTTACCGATTGTAGGGAAAAATTCGCTCATTTTAATTACCTCCATTATGTAAATACAAAATTTATCATACAAATTCAGGGTGTATCTGCGCCCGAAACTTTAAGTATATTTTACTATAGTAATCGGTTACTTGTCAAGAGGTTTTTGTAAAAATCTTATAATTTTAATGCAAATTTACTTTTATTCCCATAAAATCAAGTAGGCAAGCCGTTTTTTTGTTTTTATCAGAAATCAACGGAGCCGAGCTTTGTGTAAGCCTTTCTAAGAACGTCCTTTGAAACGGGATAGATCCCGCTTGCCTTTACGGGTCTGTCGTTCTTTACGAGCCTGAAAATAACATAATTCTCCTCGTGTGCGTCATCGGAATAGAACGCCGCCTCGATATATTCGTCCTTCAGAGCGTAGTAGTTCACAGGTTTTAGTGAAACAAGTTCCTCCGCCGACCTTTCCATGCCCTCGCACAGCTCGTCAAAATCGGTGAGCACATAATTCACCGTTTTGCAGCGCATTGACGCAAGGCGCTTTTTTAATGGCTGTTCGGAAGTATCCTTTTTGCGAAATAATGAAAAAAGTCCCATCATTTTCTCTCCAGCAGGTGTTTGAACATTTTCAGGCGGAGCATATCCCTGTATTCGGGCTTGACCATATAGTACATATAGCTTTCAAGGATATCCGCAGGGTGCATAAGACGACCCTCAATCTTGAAGTTCTCATATCCCATAGGCACGTACTTTTCATATATCTGCTGTGCTGATACATGAGTATCGAAGCCTGTGGTATCATAAAAATCGAAGCTCATGTTGGGACATGGAAATTCCTTTTGGGGAATAGGTTTAAGCGCCTGCTTTTCATTGCCGAACACCTGCAGATTATGCTCAAACTGGCGCTCGCCCAAAAATTCGTAATGCTTCTTTCTGCGCTTGCAGTGGGGTGTGCAGTATGGATTCACAAGTATCTCTATCTTGTCCTTATGCGGAAGAGTTTCCAGCTCATCAAAGCGGTTGTTCCAGTTATAGTCGAGAACTACCAGCTTATAGTCCTTTTCCAGCTCCGCAAGAAGAGCGTCCCTGTCCTCTATCTGCTTCACGGTTGAGGATATGAGAGGATAACGGGGATAATTCTTTCTTATGTAATCCTCCAGCACGGGAACATTCACGATTATCTCGTTAAGACCGTTTTCCGCAATTCTCGTTATCATGTTGCAGAATGGGTCGGTAAGATGTATCTCCTTTATAAGAGGATTTGTAAAGGTATATCTTATGGGAATACCCCTTGAATTGTACTGCCTGATAATAAAGTCGATAAACTCACGGCGGACCGCTCCAGTTACAGTCCTGCCGCCGTTCCATGCAGCGGGTGGAAAGCAGCCGTAGGAAGAGGCTATTTTTATATCGTCATAGAAATACTCGGGGTGCTCATTCAGTGTGTCCGCAAGATAAAGGTTCATTTTGTAATTTCCGCAGAAATCAGGAAGATGGAATTTTATGCTCATGTGACCGTTCCTTTCAAAGGTTTATATTTATATTTTACTCCATTTTATTCTTTCCGTCAATAGTATTGGAAAGTAAAATAAAAACGATGCGGGAGAAATTCCCGCACCGTCCGATTTACATATTAAAAGAGTAATTCAAGGAGTTCAGTCGTTTATGGATATCTCCGAGGTGGATATCATACAGCCGTCGCCCTTTTTACTGTTGAGCATATCAAGCACTTTTTGGGGAAGAGTCGCCTTTGAAAGATTTATGACTGCTCCGTCAGTCGGCACGCCGATATCATAAAGCGATCCCTCATCGGTAACGTTAACATTTGAGATGTTCACAACGCAGCCGTCTCCGAGCTTATTTACAAGCATTGAAAAGGCTCTTGCAGTCATCGTAATGCTGTCAAAGGAAAGCACCGCTCCGTCGATACTGCCGCCGAGGTCGAATAATTCATCATTATCGTCAGAATGAACGGTAATGTTTGAAAACTCTCGGATATCTCCGTCAGCAAGACTGCGGATAAGCTCTGCAAACTGCGTTTCGGTGAATTCGGCATTATTAACCGTTTTTTTGCTCAGCACCTTTATCTTTGAGGCAAAGTCTGTCGCCTCTTTAATATAAGATACGATATCATTGAAATGCGAAGACGAATGCTTATTCACGGTCGGCTTATTCCAGATTGACTTTTCATCCCTAAGCTGTGCCGTCCGCTCCTCACGCCACTGCTCATAGGTAAGGTCCTCCAGTCCGTCATAGGCGGAATTTTCCAGAGGAGCGAAAAATGCTGCAACAGCGTGCTGTGCTATAAGGACAAAGCGCCAATTTTCCGAGTCGCCTGTATTGAACGGTATCTCGAAAACTCTCAGCAATCCTGTTCTGTCACGCTTGCTTATAACGGGGGCATAACGGCTCTTTCCCAACGCAAAGGTCATTCTGTCCTCCCACGCCGAAGTAGGGTCGTCGTAGCCGTCAAGGGCATATATTTCCGCCAATGACACCTCATCATCGGTATCGTTATGACCGCCTGTCATTGCAAAGCGGAAGATATAATCTGTGTTTTTCTCAAGCTTTTTATCACAGAATATCTGAGTCCAGCTCCAGCTCCAGTCGCCTATCTCATAAGCTTCGGTATTTCCCTGAGATGTTGTGATAACGGCTCTTATGCCTGTATTGTCCTCGCAGGTCTTATCAAATCTGAACTCTCTTGCACTGAAATTTATAACATTACTCATTTTAACTTCCTCCGTTAATGTCGGAGCAGAGTCAAAGTGCAAAAGACGAATCATACAGTCTGAGACATACTCTGCCCGACCGTTTTTTACAAGTCCCCTTGCCCTTTTGGGGTAGGTAAGACCTATCTTCTGACCCGTTTCATCAGTGACAATTACGTTTTTTTCTATGGGTATCTCCCCCTTTTGTCATCATGTATTCGGTTGTGTGCTGTTTTTTGTTATGGGTGCCATCCCCGATTTAATTATAACACAGCTTCCACCTTTTGACAACCGAGCATTTTATACAATCTTTTCATTATATTCTGACATATCTCACAAATACATATCCTAATTATCCGCAAGTGAAATCATATTCTCCAAAACATCTGTTACCATGAACTGCGAGAGATTTTTCATTTTGTTGGCAAAAATGTATTGACAAGTGCATTTTGTTGTGATATACTGCAAACATATTATTATGAAAGGAGGCAGGCAATATGTTCGTACATCGCAATAAGGTATCATCGGGAACTATATTTTCATCATATGGGGAAAAGCTGTTGTCTGCTGTTTTCGTAACTGTCTGACAGCATACATGCGTTAACACGCCGCATTTCCTGTATGGGAAGTGCGGCTTTTTTGTTTTTATGCGTAAATTCTACCTGAGGTTGATAAATCGGGATATATCCGCCAAAAGTAGAACGATAGTGTAAATCAGTAATTTACATCAACTGCCGCTTGTGATATACTGTAGTCAAATCAAACAAAAGGGGTCTTGAATATGAACACAACATTTTCAGCACAGCTTCAGAAGCTTCGCAAGGAGCACGGCGTTACACAGGATACTCTTGCGGCTCATCTGGGCGTAAGCCCGCAGGCAGTCAGCAAGTGGGAAAACGGCAGTTATCCCGACGGCGACCTTCTTCCAAAGATCGCAGACTTTTTCGGTGTGTCGATAGATTATCTTTACGGCAGAGCAAAAGAGGATACTTCCACAGTCCAGAAGATCATTGATGAGCTGCAGAATATAGTGACAGATTCCGACAGCAGCAAGGAAGAGTTCTTTGAACAGGCGCTGAATTACGCATGGGCGATACAACTCGCTGCATGGGCATCTACCAGATCATATTATGACCGCCCGGAGCTTGACGAAAAAGATACCGTCACCGTATCGGAAATCAGCAGCAAAGCAGGCTTTACCTATATGCGTCTTAACAAAAACCTGGAATATTATTTCCTTGTTAAGCAGCCGAAGGAGGGCCTTGCAAATTATTTGAAAGTAACCGACAAAGCAGCTGAGCTTTTTGCATTCCTCGGGGATAAAACAAACCTGAAAATACTTCAATATATGCTGACATTAAAGTGGCAGGAGGCTGTCCGTGCCAAAACCGTTGCAAAGCTTCTGGATATTCCTGTAGAAAAGGCAGAAAAATCGCTTGATTTTCTCTGTAAATTTAATGGCACATTTTCAAAAGGCAGCATTATAAATGAGGACAACAAAAGCGACAGTATATACCGGACTTCATCTGTACTGACAGTTGCACCAATAATGATAATAATATGTGCGGATATGATGATATCATCGCCAAGCTCATATCAGAATCAGATCAGCTGGGATGATGAAGCATGGTTCAAACGTGAGGATCTTTCTTTTCTGAAAAAAACAAATGATACCGGAACATATGACTGAAAGGGGTATGATACAGAGTGAACCTTTTTAAACGCAATAAAAAAGATGAAAACACCGATGAATTTCACAAGGAATACGGCGTTATAAGCAACTGCCGCTATATTTTTGAAAAATTTGTCAAATACAGGAAATCCCTTATCCTGTTTATCATCACAGGCAGTATCGCCGCAGCTTCAATGACCTATCTGTGGAGCTTCATCGGTAAGCTTGTAATAGATATGATAGAACAGCAGGCAAGCTCCCCCGATAAGGATATAAAGCCTCTGCTGTATCTTACGCTTATTACCTCGGCAGCTGAGCTTCTGTTCATGTGGCTCAACACCGTATCGTCTATGAAAATGAGCGTAGGCTTTACATATGTAAGGCTTATGATAATCAAGGAGCGAATTGCAAAGACACTGGGCATGGAATACGAAGCTCTGGAAACTCCCGAGATGCTCGACAGGCTCCAGAAAGCCAAAAGAGCCACCGCAGGCGACTGGCAGGGCGTTCAGGGAATGATGACTTATATGCAGGTAATGGGCGTGCAGATAATATCCGTTACCATTGCAGTAGCAATCATGACCACCTTTAACCCCTGGATAATCCTTATAATAGTAGTGCTTTCCTTTGCCCAGTTCCTGTTCTTTGACTATATACGCAAAAAGGACAAAAAGGAAATGTGGGACGCTATGATGCCCCACTGGCGCAAGCTGGAATACATGGAAAACGTTACGACCGATTTTTCCTACGCAAAGGATATCCGTCTGTTCGGTATGCAGAAATATCTGGCAAAAAAGCAGATAGACGTTTACGACGAGGAGCTTCGCCACTGGATAAAGTCCCGCCAGTACTGGATATACAACACCATTTTTGCTCACGGTATATCTCTGCTGCGGCAGCTGATAATCATAGGCTGGCTTGTTTACAGCGTGGTGTTCAACGGACTTTCCATAGGTAACTTTACACTCTATACCGCCAGTGCTGCGGCTTTCTCCAATGCAATAAACGAGATATTGCAGGCGCTGTCCGCCCTCCGTGAGAGAAGCGCACATACCGATGATTACCGCAGCTTTATGGATATTCCCTCTGCTGATGACAAGGCACAGACTATCCCCATTCCCCCTGCAGACAAATACACCTTTGAATTTAAGAATGTTTCCTTTAAATACAGAGGTCAGGAAAAATATGCCCTGAAAAACGTGAACCTTACGCTTCATGCAGGCGAAAAGCTTGCGGTTGTGGGTCTGAACGGCGCAGGAAAGAGCACATTTATCAAGCTTCTGCTCAGGCTTTACGATGTGACCGAGGGCTGTATCCTTATGAACGGCACCGATATCCGCAAATTTGACCGCAAGGAATACTATAAGCTTTTTGCTCCCGCTTTTCAGGACGTAATGGTATTTGCATTCCCTGTAGCGGAAAATGTTTCCATGAAGGAACCTTTCAATACCGATAAGGCAGAGGCTGAAAAAATGCTGCGTCTTGCAGGTCTGGGCGACAAGCTCGACAAGCTGGAAAAGGGCGTTGATACCGAGCTGCTGAAAGTCCTCTACGATGACGGAGTTGACCTTTCAGGCGGCGAAAAGCAGAAGCTTGCCCTTGCAAGAGCACTTTATAAAAAGAGTAAGATAATAGTCCTTGACGAACCTACCGCCGCACTGGACGCTCTGGCTGAATTCAGGCTTTATCAGAGCTTCAATGAGCTTGTAGGCGACCGCACGGCAGTGTATATCTCCCACCGTCTTTCTTCTACACGCTTCTGCGACAGAGTGGCAATGTTCAAGGACGGCGAAATGGTGGAGATAGGCACTCACGACTCCCTTATGGAAGCTGACGGTGCTTATGCGGATATGTTCCGTGTTCAGGCACAATATTACGTTGAGGACAAGGACATTTTCGATGTACCGTGTCAGGAGGTGACTTCAAATGGCTGACAAAAAAATATCGCCCACCAAGGAATCGCTGAAATACTGCTTCCGACAGATAAAACAGTACAAAAAATCATACATTCCCCTGTCGGTGCTGAACGTGATCATCGGTGCAGCCGTTCCCTTTGCGGAGATAATATTTCTCCCGCTGCTGATAAACGCCATGACCGCACCCGAAAAGGATATCCGCATCATTGTATTTTACGGTGCGGCAATGGTAATATCACAGATATTGCTTATGGGACTTAACAGCGTTATAAACATACAGCTGCAAAAAACAGAGGATATGTTCCTGAACGCCGCAAGCGAGGAGATATCCCAGCTCTGCATGAAGATAGACTTCACGCTGACCGAAAACAAACAGGCTCTTGACCAGATACAGAAAGCCCGTGAGGGAATACAGTGGTCAGGCGGAACACACAACATTGCAAGCGCTTTCTTCAACATAGTCTCAAACGTGCTGAAGCTTCTGGGCGTAATAACGGTAATGATACTCACCGCTCCCGTTCTGCTAATTATTATAATAGTACTTCTGGCAGCGTCGGCTGTGATGAACGCAAAGAAAAACGATATCGACATCAAGAACTTCTCGGAGCTTTCGGGGATAGACCGCATTTTCTGGTACATCTGCTGGGAAATGGAGGATTTCCACTACGGCAAGGATATCCGTCTTTACAGTGCGGCAGGCATGATGCTTGAAAAATCCGCCGCACAGATAAAACGTCTGGGCGATTACTGGCAGAACATCAACGACAAGAAATATCCCCTGAATATCATTGACATTATAATAAGTGTTCTCCGTGATTTCGGCACATATTTCTACCTTGGCGTGCTTGCCATCACAGGAAAAATCACCATCGGCGTATTTTCCCAGCTGCTTGCCTCAGGCGGAACACTTTACAGCTCCATGCAGGCTATAATAATGGGCTTTCAGGATATCGTCAAGCGCAGCAGCTATATGTACGAGATAATCAAGTTCATGAACTATCCCCCTGCCATGGAAAAGGGCACAAGAAAGATCGCAGACTTAAACGGCAGCCACGAAATAGAGTTCAGGAATGTAAGCTTCAAATATCCGGGAGCGGACAAGGAAGTCCTGCATGATATCTCCATAAAGCTCCGCAGCGGCGAAAAGCTTTCCATCGTAGGGCTTAACGGTGCGGGAAAGACCACATTCATAAAGCTTCTGTGCCGACTGTACGATGTAACAAGCGGCGAGATACTTCTGGACGGCGTGAATATCCGTGAATACGACTATGACGAATATATGAAGTGCTTCTCGGTAGTTTTCCAGGATTTCAAGCTTCTGGCATTTTCCGCCGAGGATAACATTCTGCTTGGTAAAAAGGACTCCCCCGAAAAGGTTGACGAGCTTTATGAAAAGGTCGGACTTCTGGACAAGATAAACTCTCTCCCTAAGGGCAGGGACACTATGATGTTCAAGCAGTTTGACAAGGACGGCGTGGAGCTTTCGGGCGGCGAGCAGCAGAAAATGGCTATTGCCCGTGCGCTTTACAAGGACGCTCCCGTAGTAATACTTGACGAACCCACCGCAGCCCTTGACCCTGTAGCTGAATACGAGATATACCGCCAGTTCAACGACCTGGTTCACGGAAAAACAGCAGTCTATATCTCTCACCGCCTGTCCTCCTGCAAATTCTGCGACAGGATAGCGGTATTTTCCGACGGAACCATAAAGGAATCGGGAACTCACGAGGAGCTTGTTCATCTGCATGACGGCATCTATGCCGAGATGTTCAAGGCTCAGGCGCAATATTACGTATAATCACCTAAAAAAGCAGCTCTCTGTTATGTGCACATCACAATGACAGAGAGCTGTTTTACTTTTACAGTATTTCTTCAAGCTGAGTGAGATTTATAATAGTATGCTCCTGACCGAAATCAGCATTTCTGCCCTTTCTGTCAATAAGCACAGACATACAGCCAAAGCGCTTGGCAACAATTATATCTTTTTGCTCGTCGCCGATAAAAACCATTTCCGCAGGCGATACGCCGAAATGCTCCGCAATATCCGACAGGCCTTTTGGATTGGGCTTTCTGTATCCGCAGGAAAGCGAGGAAACGTACATATCAAAATAGGGCATAAGCTCGGGAAAATAGCTCTTGTGAAGCTCATCGGGCATTCCTGTGGCAACATCTGTAAGAGTGGCTATCTTATATCCGTCCTCCCTGAGCTTTTTCAGGGTATTTACAGTATCGGGATATATATACGGCACAAGCCCCATTGAACGGTAAAAAATATCTATCACCTTTTCAAGGTGAAAGCTGCATTTCCAATGAGATGTGGCATCGGTAAATATGACCTCGGGAGCAATATCCTCCTCACGGTATTTCACCTTTGGGTTATAACCTCTCAGTACCTCCACCGACCTTGCTATGTCATCGTCTGAAATGTGAAGTCCCAGCCTGTCCCGCACCGTTTCAAAGCCTGTTTTATAATAGTCTATCCAGACATTGGGCATATTTTTGTATTCCATCAGCGTTCCGCCGATATCGAAGCCTATCACCTTTATCATATCTGACCCTCCATAATTATTGCTCATTACGCAAAAGGCTGACACCGCATCAGCAGCATCAGCCTTCGCAAACATTTAATTTAACTCACATATTGTGCTTCATAATGTCTGGATTTTTCTTCTTCTTGTCCTCATAGAGTGCATTGTCAGCCTTATCCATAAATTCCTGGATATTAAGCTCGGGTGAGCAGATTATAGGATAAATACCGATACTTACCGTTACATTGTACGGCTTGTCGCTGACTTCGTTATGCTTTGCAGCAATACCCTTTATTCTTGACGGAAGCTGAGCGATTATATCAGCATCATCGCATATTGCAAATGCCGCAAACTCATCGCCGCCTATTCTTCCCACAACATCAGTAGTCCTCAGGCTCTTTTTGAGGAACTCTGCGCAGGAAACGATCGCATAGTCTCCGTCATCGTGACCGAAAGTATCATTGACCTTTTTAAGATTATCAAGGTCGCCGAAGATAATGGCAGCCTGCCTGCCCTCGTTTTCGGGAGCTTTGAGTATCCTGTTTGCGGATACGTAAAATCCACGCCTGTTATAAACGCCTGTAAGCTCGTCTATCATAGACATTCTGTTGAGGACATTATTTCTGCTCTGCGCAGCGTCAAGAGAGCTTTCAAGCTTTGCAACAAGGTTTGTAAGCTTTATAGCGGAGCAGATCTGGGGTGTGATTGAGTAAATATATGTAAAATACTCATTTTCCATCTCGCAGACTATAACGCCATACTGTTCCTCGTTCATGAACAGCGGAGAAACGACCATTATACGGTTGCGGCCGTTGGGAGTATATTGGTTGGTAATGATCCTGCTGGAAGGAAGCTTGCACGCCTCGCCTGTAACGGCAGCCAGCTTGTCGCCGTCATTATACGCTCTCAGCAGAATAGTTTCGGGGAGCTTCCACTCACTCTCGGGGTCATGGATAATAGGCTTCTCAAATGTATAAACAAAGCTGCTGTCAACATGAGCACGGTAAAGGTCATTTACAATAGAGAAGTAACACTTTTCATCATCACTGTCATAAATGGTCATATCCTTTGTGATATTACCGATAAGGAAGTGAGTGAATGTGATATCGTTCATAGTGGTGTAGTGCATATTTACTATGCACTCGGAAGCAACTTCCATGCTGCCCTCAAGTATTTTCAGCACATTGAGCTTTCTTCCCATCATATTGCCCTCGCAGGCGGAAAGAGATGCGGAGCGGATGCTCTTCATTATCCTGAGAAACGCCTCGGGAGATACCAGCTTCCAGATATCCGAATCCATTATCCTTGAAAAATAGGATTTGGAAAAAAGCTCTTCAACAGAGATATCCGCACCTGCCGCATAGGACATGAGCTTATGTGCAAATTCATGGAGACGCTTTATGCAGTCATGCTTTCTCATGCTGACTTCGTACCTCTGGATATGCTCGGAAAGGATATTATCAACAGCCTTTCTTACGGAAGCTTCATCAAGGTTATCAAGCGTTACCTTCTGTTCAGCCTGAAAGATGCATCCGCAGGAAAATCTGAAAACGGGTGTGGAATCAATGCAGATATCCTCGACCTTTTCACCCTTTGCCATATGCACAGCTTCCTCAACTGCCCTGTAGCCCAGCTTTGAAGCATCGGCACGGACAGTGGTGAGCATAGGTCTAAGCGTTGCTGCTACCTCGGAATCGTCGTAGCCTGTTACGGCAATATCCTTGCCCACACGCAGACCTTTGCTTTCAATAGCCTTATAACCGCCGCGGCACATCATATCGTTGGCAAAGCAGATAGCATCTATCTTGCCTTCGTTCCTGTCGATAAGGTCAGTGACTATATCAACGCAGTACTCGGAGAAATTGCCGTATGTAACAAGGTCAGGATCAAACTCCAGACCGTTTTCGGCGAGAGCCTCTTTATAATAGTTCAGGCGCTCATCAGCATCGGTATTGCCCTCCGGACCGCTTACAAATGCGATATGTTTTCTTCCGTGCTCATGAACAAGGTGAGAAACAAGCTCTTTTATACCGCTTCCTGATAATCTTATACAGGGATAGCCCTCAAATTTTGTTTCAGTTGTCAAAAGGGGAAGTCCTTCATATCCGTCAAGAAATTCTTTAAATTCATCGTGAGAAACGCACGTTGCGATAGTTCCTGCCGAAACTATCAGTGCGTCCATAGACTTGCTTGAAGCAAAGCTATATACGACGTTGTTCTGATATTCATAAACCGTATATCGCCTGTCAGCAAGCTGGCAGTCAAGCGCACGACCCGGGAAAATAGCAAGATTTACGTCCAGATCGTTGGCGGCAGCAGCTGTTCCTTTCAGAAAAGCTTTGGAATAATCGTTATCCAGATGATGAATAAAAACACCCACCGTAAGTTTGCCGCTCATCAGAATAACACCTCCGACATTCCCGAAGCTGGGATTATTTTATATATATTATACCACATCAACTTTATTTCTTCAAGAT
>ENA-OYXX01001031-OYXX01001031.1-human-gut-metagenome-genome-assembly--contig:-NODE-1031-length-11346-cov-9.336374_pt1 | contig 11346 bp, 4 predicted proteins | sample MGYA00243976_ERZ653434 | MGnify/ENA primary metagenome ERZ653434 (study PRJEB26926, sample SAMN06165112) | human gut metagenome | biome: ENVO:00009003; feature: ENVO:2100002; material: ENVO:00002003...
ACACGTAAGGAGTCGTCGGCAGCGTCAGATGTGTATAAGAGACAGAAATAATACTGTTAATGCTGCAGTTAGTTATATAAATGAAAACTTAAAAGATTTTTGTAATGCTAATGCTGAAATAAATAATTATGAAAGAAAATTAACTCTTTCGGGAGCAATTAGATTAGTACCTGAAGCAAGACGACGTAGCGGATTGAAAATTAGATTTCTTGGTAGTGAAGGTGCATATTCAGAATATATTTATAAAGGACCAGATGCTGATGAATCTAATTGGGCTAATGAAGATAATTGGAAATCTCCTTACAACATTATTGACGGAGGAGAGTGGTAAGTTTAAATAATAACATAAATTATGAAAAATAGTTATATAAAAACTACATGGATTGATAATAAAACTCCTGTTAATGCAGCTAACTTAAATAAGATCGAGAGTGCTTTATCAGATCTTTATACTAACGCTCTTAGTTCTTCTGAAATTTTAGAAGGAGATGGTATTAGAATTACTAATACTAGTTGTCAGTCAGATTGTTACGGTAATACTACAAAAGGTATTCAATTTTCTGTATCAGATCGTGTAATGCAATCTGATTCTTGTAAAGGTGTTGATATTGTAACAAATACCTTAGATATCCTTCAATTTGAAAAGGATAGATTATACCTATTCTTAGATCCAGAGAGAAAAACTTTGGTTAAGATGGTAATAAACGGAGTTACTATTTTTGAAGTGAAATAATAATGAGATGGAACGATAAAAACGGATACATCACATATAAACAAGCTCTTCAAAATATTAAATCATGTCTAGGGATAGCTAAGATAGATTATTCCATGAGATGTGAATTAGCTCCGTATATCACATATATCTTAAAATATATATCAGATAGATTAACTTTACTTCCAGAAGGATCAGATGTCAAAACTTATATTCAAGAGTTTTTTGATATTCGAGATCATGGTGAAGCTAAGATTGTATTTTATGCTGTAGATGAACTTAGATGTGAACTTGGAATTGATAATGGTGAAATATACGTTGAAGGTTCTGAGATTCCATACAATGAGGATAGATTTATTTATGCATGGAGTAATGTTTTGACTGCTATGTTAGTTAGAATTTTATTCCAGTATCAAAATCTTCTAGCTCAACCCGAATCTAATGACTGCCCTTGTAATAATGAATGTGGAAGAGGACAGACTACAGCGGATTACGAATCTTGGAGTTCTGGTGTTTATCCAGAAGATGAAAGTTATTCTTACTATAATTATAAAGAAGTAAACAATACGGAATGGAGAACTAATAATGATGTTCCGGAGTGTACAAAATGTCTAAGACAATGAGTGATATAATTGTAAAAAATCAACTTCCTGAACCAACCGTAATTATTCTTAAAAATTCGGTAGAACAGGGAAAGATGCCTACTCCAGAACAGCTTGAAGTAGGTGAATTAGGTTTAGGTCTTCATGCCGGAGAGGAAAGTATATGGGTCAAAAATTCTGATGGTGTAGTTGTAGATCTTAGAGTTCCTAGAGTTGATAATTTTTGGGGTGATTTTCTCCTTGAATATGAAACTCTTGAGGAATTTAATGCAGATCTAGAAGCCGGAAAAATTAGTGATACTTCGATAGCTTTCATCAAAGGATCTAGACAGGCTTGGACTAAAGGAACTTTCTTCGCATTATCGGAGGAAGAAATAAATAAACTGATCGATAGTAAAGTATTGTTATTCCCAAGTATGACTTCTGAATTAACATCAGAAAGTACATCTGAAGAAATAGCAGAAATTTTTGGTGGAGCAGAGAATTTTGTTAAGCTTACTGAAAAGATTAAAGATCAGATTTCAATTGCGTCTTTAAGAGTAGATTCTGGGAAAGCGATAGTTCCTGTATCTATTCAATCTAGTATTATAGAGTGTGAAACTCAGTGTAAAAATGTATTAGTTCTAGAGTGGATTTATTCAGGGAAATATTATTCAGAAAAGATTATCCTGAATAGTTTTACATCTGAATTCTCAGTTGAAAGAGAATTTACAGAATCTACTTTTATTGAGGTAGTAGAAAAAATAGATGAGCTTTTTAATACAAACTTAGAACTTGTAGAACCTAAGATTAATGGAACTTGGGATTTCTATAATAATGCATTCGAACCTATAACAATTACTCCAAGTCCAAATAAATATAATCCTGTAATTGAAAATGGATATAAGGCTGTTTTCAAAGGAGTTTATACATGGACAAGTGAAGATGGAAAGAAAGATCCTACTGGAGTTGTTAAGGGTTCATTCTGGGATACTCTTACAGGTACTGATGTTAGTTCTGATATAGTAACTAGTCCTTATTATACAGAAGATGCTACTATTTCTATTAAACTTGAAGCTCCTAAGACTGGTTTTATGGTTAGAGGAGAAGATGTTGTTAGAAGTACTGGCGTTTATGATTATACAGAAGATACTAGATCAGTAACATTCGCACATAGATTATTCTATGGTGTATCTACTAAGGGAAAAGACTTAGTAGAGTATGATATTAAATCTCTGAAAACATCTGAATTAATTACTGAACATCCTAAAAAGACTCTAGAACATTTTTCTACAGAAATGGATGAATATGCTATTTTTGCTTATCCTAAAGTTCTTGGTGAGTTAGATAGTATTTATCAGGATGGAATTCGTGTAATTAAGGCATTTAACAAAGTAGAATTAGAAATCACTAATGGTGCTGGTGTAGTAATAGATTATATAGTTTATGTTACTAATAATCCAGGTGCTTTTACTGATGTTGAGTTAGAATTTAAATAAATAGTACAATGGCGTTAAATTTTGCAGATAGATTAGTGTCCAACAATCCTAGTGCATATGGAATTGTTAGAGCTATAGAAGTTAGTGGACACAAAACAGTATCTTCTCTTTCAGCATTGTATAAAATTCCCGACTGTATTCTTTCTGATACAGGGGATAATTCTGGTAATGATTCTCTTGGACAATTGTGGTATGTAATTGATGCCAAAGAAGTTTATCAGCTTGTTAATTGGGAAAAAAGAAATGAAGCTGGAGGATGGAAACCATACTTATCTGGAGTAATTACAGATGAAGCACTGGAAGAGATATTAAATACTAAGCAAGATAAATTGATAGCCGGAGAAGGGATTAGTATCAGTGAGGATAATGTAATTTCTTGCACTATAGATACATCACTTTTCAGAATGGTGGATGAGCTACCTTCTTTGGAGGAAGCAGAGACAAATAAAATTTATCTTCTTAGAAAAGAAAATAATATCGGAGAACTTCAGAGTTATACTGAATATATAGTAACTATTAAGGTTGACGAAGAAGGGAAAGAAATAAAAGAATGGGAAAAGATCGGTGAATATGATTTATCTATTGAACTTGCTCCCTATCTTAAAATAGAAGATGCAGAAAAGACTTACGTAAAGAAGGAAAACATCGTAGATTCATTCGAAGGTGGTGATCCTAAAGAGCAAGTTTTATCTGCTGAAAAAGGAAAAGAACTTAAAGAACTCGTAGATTCATTAGAGGAAAGAAAAGTAGATAGTGTAACAGCTACTGAGGGAAAAGGAATCATAGTAGAAGGTACTCATAACGATCCTACTATTGGTGTTCTTCGTGATCCTGAGTCTGAAGGATTTTTTACAATCGAAGAAACAGGTCTTAAACTTAGTGGTGTTCAGGATGCTATTGATGAAGCAGTTGGTGAATTAACTGATAGAGTAGAACTTGAATCTGATGTAGTCTATAATATCAATGAAATATTTCCAGGTGAAGGTAAGGGAGAAAATGGAGATCAGTGGCACATCCAATATGCTGCTGCTAAATTAGATGCTTTCCTTCCAGCTGAAAAGAAAGTTCCAGGTATAAAAGTTAAGTTTATTAACTTAGACGGTAACTGGAGAACTTTCACTTTCAATGGTGGATATTTCTTGGATGGTAGAAACTGGAGTTATGATATCACTTCTAATGACTTCACTGAATTAGCTACAGAAAATCTTCCAACAGCTACTCCAGAATCAAATGGAGTAATGTCAAAAGAAGATAAAGCTAAACTTGATGGAATTAGTGAAACTATCAATAAAGATGTAGATGATAAGATTGCAGAAGTTAAAGAGACAATCGATAACTATACTGTAAATGGTTATAAAATTTCCACAAATCCATCTTTAGATAGAAATGATATCGGTCTTGGAAATGTTACTAATGACGCTCAGATAAAACGCTCTGAAATGGGTGTTCCTAAGGGTGTTGCTACTCTTGGAGAAGATGGTAAAGTTCCGGAATCACAACTTCCAGATTCAGTTCTTGGAAATGTTAAATATCAAGGAGTTTGGGATGCAGTTAATAATGTTCCTAAACTTGAACTTAACGATTTTGATTCCAATGGTCATTACTATATAGCTATTAATAAAGGCTCTCAATTTGGATATGATTTTGATCCAGGTGATTGGGTAATTAATAGTAATGGTAGATGGGTTAAAATTGATAATGTAGATTCAGTTAAGTCTGTAAATGGTCAGATCGGAATTGTTGAATTAGGTATAGAGGATATTCCTAATCTTAAGGAAACTCTAGATTCTAAAGCAACTAATGATGATTTCAATAGACACTTAACAGACTATAAGAATCCTCACAAGGTTACTAAAGATCAAGTAGGTCTGGGTAATGTTGATAATACAGCAGATAAGGATAAACCTATTTCTAATGCTACACAGGCATTAATTGATCAAACAAGAACCGTACTAGAAAATAAAATTTCTGAATTACAAACTAATACTGAGGCAGACTTAGAAGTATTTAGATCAGAATTTGAGAATAAATTAGCCGAACTTGCTGCTAAAGAAGAAGCTGATATTGTTGCTGTTAATAATAGTCTGAAGGAAGCAAAGACAGAACTTCAGAATAATATTGATAACTTAGCATCAAAGACAGAAAATGATTTAACAGTTGCTAAGAAAGAGTTGGATAATAAGATCTCTGAATTATCAACTAAAACAGAATCTGATCTTTCTACTCTTAGAGCTGACTTAGAATCTAGTATTTCTGTAACTAAAACAGAGCTTGAGAAGAGTATATCTGAATTGGCATCTAAAACAGAAAATGATCTTAATACTGCTAAATCAGAACTTGAAAAAGCTATATCAGACCTAACTGCTAAAGAAGAAGCTGATATTGTTGCTGTTAATAATGCTCTTTCTGAAGCTAAGAAAGAATTAGAAAACAGTATCTCTAGTTTAGCATCTAAGACAGAAAATGATCTTAGTTTAGCAACAAAAGAGTTGAATAATAAGATCTCTGAATTAGCTACTAAAACAGAATCCGATCTTTCTATTCTTAGAGCTGACTTAGAATCTAGTATTTCCGTAACTAAGACTGATCTAGAATCTAAGATCACTGAATTAGCAACTAAGACTGATGCTAAATTCCAAGCAACTGATTCTAAGATTGAAGCAACTAAGACAGAGCTTCAAACTAATATTGATAACCTATCTCATCGTCATGATGATGATATGAAAGATATTAGAAGAGAAATCGAAGAGGCTACTGCTGGTTCTAATGAAGCACTTAATACACACATCCAAGATAAGAGTAATCCTCATCAAGTAACTAAAGAACAGGTAGGTCTTGGTAATGTTACAGATGATGCACAGGTTAAGCGTTCCGAAATGGGTATGCCAGAAGGAGTTGCTACACTTGATGCAACCGGAAAAGTGCCTTCATCTCAATTACCTAGTTTCGTAGATGATGTAATCGAAGTAGATTCATTTGACTTACTTCCTGAAACTGGTGAAACTGGTAAGATCTATGTAACTAAGGATACTAACTTGACTTATAGATGGTCAGGCTCTCAGTATGTAGAAATTTCTGAATCACTTGCACTTGGAGAAACGTCTAGTACAGCTTACCCAGGAGACAAAGGTAAAGCTACTACAGACAAGGTCAATGCTCATACTTCAGACTACAATAATCCTCATAAAGTAGATAAAGCTCAGGTAGGTCTTGGAAACGTTGATAATACAGCTGACCTCGATAAACCAGTATCTAATGCTACACAGGAATTAGTAGATAATACTAAGAAAGAGCTAGAAGAAAAGATTAATAACTCAGGAAACGACTTACAAGATAACATTGATAAGATTGACGAGAGAGTTACTAATATTGAAGATTCTATTGCTCAGCCTGGTGGTTTAGCTACTCTTGATGATGCCGGAAAAGTACCTCTAGAACAATTGCCAAGTTTAGTAGATGATGTAATTGAAGTAGACTCTTTCGAACATCTACCTGAAGCTGGAGAAGTTGGAAAAATCTATGTTACTAAGGATACTAATCTTCTTTATCGTTGGACAGGGGTTAAATATGTAGAAGTATCAGAATCTCTCCACTTAGGTGAAACGGCTGATACTGCTTATGCGGGAGATAAAGGCAAGGAGACAACTGATAAGGTTAATTCTCATATCTCAGACTTCAATAATCCGCATAAAGTTACAGCCGAACAAGTAGGCTTAGGTAATGTTGATAATACTTCTGATATCAATAAACCTGTTTCTACCGCACAACAAGAAGCTTTAGATGCAGTTAAGACCGAACTTGAGGAGAAAATTAATAACTCTGGTAGTGATCTTCAAGGTAATATTGATAAGATTGACGAGAGAGTTACTAATATCGAAAACTCAGTAGGTGCTCCTGATGGTATAGCTACACTTGATTCCGAAGGTAAATTAGAAGTTTCACAGATCCCTAACGAAGCTCTGAATGTTATCGAAGGTAAGTATATGACTGAAACTCAATTTACTAATTCTGAAGGTGTAGAGTTTATTCCAAGACATAATACTATTTATATTGATAGTATCGGTGGTTCGAATAAACTTTATCGCTGGGATGGATTCAAGTATGTAGAAGTATCAGATTCAGATAATGTTACAGAAGCTATTGACAATCACATCAAAGATTTCAATAATCCACATAAAGTAACAGCCGAACAAATTGGGCTTGGAAACGTAGATAATACAGCCGATATTGATAAGCCAATATCTACTGCTGTTCAAGAAGCTTTAGATACTGTAAACACTAAAGTAACTGAACACACTGAGAATAAAGAAAATCCTCATGGTGTTACAGCAGAACAAATTGGCTTAGGAAATGTAGATAATACGGCTGATTATGATAAACCTGTTTCTAAGGCTACTCAAGATGAAATCGATAGAATTGACGGTCGTATTGATACAATCGATAATTCAATTGGTGTTCCTAGTGGTATTGCAACTCTTGATGGCAATGGTAAATTAACAGATTCTCAAATACCAGACAAGACGATTAATGTTCTTGTAGGTAAACTTATGAGTGAAACAGAATTCAAGGACGAAGAAGGTAATACTTATGAACCTAGAACTGGAGTAATTTATATTGATACTGTTTCTGGTACTGAGAAAATATATAGATGGAATAAATATGAATATGTAGAGATTTCAAATACAGAATTACTTGAAGGTGCATTAAATTCTCACGTTCAGGATAAGAATAATCCTCATCAAGTAACCAAAGAGCAGATTGGGTTAAGTGAAGTAACAAATGATGCTCAAGTTAAGAGATCAGAAATGGGAACTCCGGAAGGTGTTGCTACTCTTAACGAAAATGGTAAAATTCCTGTGGAACAACTTCCAGGACAAGTTGATGAAGTATTTGGAATTGATCGTTTCGTATCAACAAAAACAGATATTCCTTCTTCTAGATTAGTAATTGGTTCCACTTACTATGTAGAAGATGAGAAGAAAATATATACAGCAATTTCTGAAACGGAATTAGATGAAGGTGCTACTCTTGATAAAGGTGTAATCTATTCTAATCGAGAAACTAATATAATCTATCGTTGGGATGGTGCTGAATTAGTAGAAATTGGTAACCCTATTCATCTTGGTGAAGTAGCTGGAACTGCATATCCTGGAGATAAAGGTAAGGCTACTACAGATAAAGTTAATGCTCATGTGGCTGACTTTGAAAATCCTCACCAAGTAACTAAAGAACAGATCGGTCTTGGAAATGTAGATAATACTTCTGATGCTGATAAGCCTATTTCTAGTGCAGTCCAAGAAGCTTTAGATGCTGTTAATAAAGAAGTTTCAGAACATAAAGCTGATAAGAATAATCCTCATGAGGTAACAAAAGCTCAAGTAGGTTTAGGAAATGTAGATAATACTGCAGACCTTGATAAACCAGTATCTAATGCTACACAGGAATTAGTAGATAATACTAAGAAAGAGCTTGATACTAAGATAGATAATCATACTTCAGACTTTAACAATCCTCATAAGGTAACAAAAGAACAAGTAGGACTAGGGAATGTAGATAATACAGCTGATATTAATAAGCCTGTATCTGTAGCACAACAAGCTTTAGTAGATTCTACAAAGGCAGAGTTGAAGAAAGATATTGGTGATATTGAAAAAGATGTTACTAATCACATAGCTGACAAGAATAATCCTCATGAAGTAAATAAACTTCAGGTAGGTCTTGGAAATGTTGATAATACATCAGATATCAATAAACCTGTATCTATTGCACAACAAGCTGCTTTAGATAAACTTAAGAGTGATCTTGAATCTATTATAGGTTCTACAGGAACAGATCTTAGTGCTCACTTGAAAGACTTTGATAATCCTCATAAGGTTACTAAAGATCAGGTTGGACTTGGTAAGGTGGATAACACTGCTGACCTTGAAAAACCTGTCTCTGTAGCAACTCAAGAGGCAATCAATGCTGTTCAGTCTAATCTTGATAAGACCAATATTTCATTAGAGAATCATATTGCAGATAAGAAGAATCCTCATGAAGTAACGAAGGAACAAGTAGGTCTAGGTAATGTAGATAATACATCTGACTTAGATAAACCTGTTTCTCATTATCAACAGGATGCTCTTGATGAACTTGAAAGAAGACTTCAAGGTTCTATTGATGGTTCTGGTTCTGATCTTAGTGCTCATATTTCAGATTTTAATAATCCGCATAAAGTAACTAAGGATCAGGTTGGACTTGGTAATGTAGATAATACAGCTGACAAGGATAAACCTATTTCTGATGCTACACAGAAAGCTTTGGATAGTATTAAGACAGAAACTAATACTATTATCGAAACTCATATAGCAGATAAGAATAATCCTCATGAAGTAACTAAGGAACAGATTGGATTAGGTGAAGTAACAAATGATGCTCAAGTAAAACGTTCAGAGATGGGAACTCCGGAAGGTGTTGCTACACTTGACCAAGAAGGCAAAGTTCCTAGTTCTCAATTACCTAGCTTTGTAGACGATGTTATTGAAGTAGATTCTTACGATAACTTGCCTACTACAGGTGAAGCTGGAAAGATCTATGTAACTAAAGACACTAACCTAACTTACAGATGGAGTGGGTCTAGATACATTGAAATTTCTGCTTCCTTAGCTCTTGGAGAAACTAGTTCAACAGCTTATGCAGGTGATAAAGGTAAGGCAACAACCGATTCTCTTAATGCACATTTGGCAGACTTTAACAATCCTCATAAGGTAGATAAAGCTCAGGTAGGTCTAGGTAATGTAGATAATACTTCAGATAAGGATAAACCTGTATCTGATGCAACCCAACAATTAATTAATGAAGTTAAGGAATCTATTAATAGCGGAAATACTACTATTACAGATAACTTAACTAAACATATAGAAGATTACAATAATCCTCATAAAGTAACGAAAGATCAAGTAGGTCTAGGTAACGTTGATAATACTTCAGATAAAGATAAACCTTTGTCTGATGCAGCTAAAGAAGCTATCAACGAGGTTAAGACTCTAATTACTTCTTCTGGAACTGACTTAAGCAATCATATTAAAGATTATACAAATCCTCATAGAGTAACTGCAGAACAAGTAGGTCTCGGAAATGTAAATAATACTTCCGACCTTGACAAACCTATTTCTAATGCTACTCAGAAGGAACTTGATAAACTTGACGCTAAGATTGATAAGATTAATACAGATCAGGGAACAGATCTTAGTGCTCACTTGAGAGATTTCAGTAATCCTCATAAAGTAACTAAAGAACAAATTGGACTCGGAAATGTAGATAATACTGCAGATCTCGATAAACCAATATCTACTGCTACACAAAAAGCAATTGATGATGCCAAAGCAGCTAATAATACTGCTTTAGATAATCATGCTAATCGTACAGATAATCCTCATAAGGTAACTAAGGATCAAGTAGGTTTAGGTAACGTTGATAATACAGCCGATATTAATAAACCTGTATCTGTAGCACAGCAGAATGCTCTTGATACTTTATCTAATAGTTTAAATACAGCTATTAATAATCACGTAGGTAATACTAATAATCCTCATCAAGTAACTAAAGAACAAGTAGGTCTCGGAAAAGTAGATAATACATCTGACTTAGAAAAGCCTATTTCAGTAGCAACTCAAAACGCTATTTCTGAAGTTGTTTCTAATCTGGATAAACATATTGCAGATAAGAAGAATCCTCATGAAGTAACAAAAGAGCAAATTGGACTTGGTAGAGTTGATAATACATCAGACCTCGAGAAACCTATTTCAACAGCTACTCAGGTTGCTCTTGATAAGAAGGCTGAACTTGGACCTGATGGAAAAATACCTGAAAGTCAATTACCTGAAAGAACAATGCATAGTTTGTTCTATAAGGGTACTTGGGATGCTGAAAGGAATTTACCAACACTAGCTAATGGAGATAAGGCACAAGATGGTGATTACTATTTAGTTAATAATGATGGTGAGTCCTTTGGATATAAATTCATGGTAAATGATATTATATTCAAAGCCAGTGGAATTTGGTATAGAATGATGGGCTCTAATAAGAGAGATAATCCTACTGAATTTAAGATTACTAAATTCACAGCAGATAGAACTTTATTAGAGAGAGGTGAATCAACAGAAATTACTCTTGAATGGGAATATCAATTGACCCCAAGTGGACAAATTAATTTCCAATTCATAAATACTCATGATATTCCTGTTGAGGAACGTACTTATAAGATTACTGCCACTGGAGGACAAACATTCACATTGAGAGGTTCGTATCTAGGTGAAGTTGCAACAGCTACTTTAACGATTGATACAGCTGATAAGGTTTATGTAGGTGCATCAAGTAATTCTGCTCCTACTGACTCTGACTTTATAGCAATGAATTCTTTCTTCTCCTTCGGTGATAATGAATTCCCATTCACTCCTATTGATTGTTCAGGAGGTAAGTATATTTACGTAGCAATTCCAACAGAAGAGTATAGTAAGTATAGAATCTATTGTCTGTCTCTTATACACATCTGACGCTGCCGACGACTCCTTAC
>ENA-OYXX01001038-OYXX01001038.1-human-gut-metagenome-genome-assembly--contig:-NODE-1038-length-11280-cov-4.930512_pt1 | contig 11280 bp, 9 predicted proteins | sample MGYA00243976_ERZ653434 | MGnify/ENA primary metagenome ERZ653434 (study PRJEB26926, sample SAMN06165112) | human gut metagenome | biome: ENVO:00009003; feature: ENVO:2100002; material: ENVO:00002003...
GCTCGTCGCTGCGGTCGTCGTTGCGCACGATGCCGCCCTTCAAGCCGTACTTGTCGAGATACTTCTTCAAGACCTCAAATTTCTTCGGGGTGAACATATCTATATCTTGGCTATTTCCGCTACGGTCGAAGCCGCCCTTGGTTTCGATGATCCAAAGTTCGCCCTTCACCGAGATTATGTAGTCGGGATAGAATAGCTTTTGCTTGCCCGAGTTGTCTTGATAGACGATGGAGAGATATTCGTTGCCCTTATCTCCGTTCTTGTAGAACCAATCAACGCTCGGTGTTCTCTCGCAGAATTTCTCAAACTTGCGTTCCGGCGTGGAGCGCGGCTCTGCGGAAGAAAGATAACCTTGATATACGTTCTTCTCCATAACGAGCTGCGTTTTGGCATTGCCGTCATAGGTGAACATACAAGATTGTGGTATGTGGAACTCAAAGGTGGTCACGTCGGCAAAGTCAAGCTCCATCTGAGCAAGCTCGGCTGCCATTGCTTCGCGCACAAGGTGGCGCAGGCGGTCAGCATTGTTGAGCACGAAGGAATAGACCTGCCTCGGTTCAAGGGCAAGTATCTTGCGGTTGTAGGTGAAGTTCGCATCAAAGAGCTTTCGTACAATGGTGTTCATATACGAATACTCCATACCGATCTCCAAGCCGATTTTACAGAAAGCCCTTTTCAAAGCAGTCGAGCGCAGTGTCCGTGTCATCAATTCTGACGTATCGGTGGGCAATGAAGATGTACAGATCGGACAGATGCGTATACAAGAAGCAGTAATCCCCCTCATCGTACACCAGCTCGCACAGCGCGACCGCCTTTTTCATAACGCGAATGGACTCACGAGGATCCTCGGTTTTCAGCGCAAGATTCCGAATGTCTACCACCATCGTCTCGGCGAACTGCGCAATCTTCGCACGTACAGCCGCCCACCATTCGTCGGAGCCCTCGTCATAAAAAAGCGTGAGCAGGTTTTCCTGTGAATAGTACATGGTCGGAAAGCGGTTTAGAGTTTCCAGCGCCCTGTCACTTCGACCGTCCAAACTGTACAGTCCTTCAAGGATGTTCAGCGCTGAATAGCGCACCTGATCCACCGGACACTCGTCAAGCACTCGCTCGCAAAGATCGTACAGCTCCTCTTTATGCGCAATATCGCCTCTCCGGTCATCAAGATACGGATCATAGACGAGCTTCCACATATAGTCCTCCATAAGCTGCCAATCGTTCGGAAATTCCCTGTGAGCGTTTACAATCAGAGCGAACGCCTCGCGCTCCTTGCCGAGAGTGGACAAGCGATTCCGTTCTTCAAAGACGATTTTCACCTTTTCCCTTGTTTTAGCCGAGTCTACCCCAAGAAGTTCATCCGTTGATACGTTGAAATAGGATGCAAGCGGCAATAGCATTCCGATATCCGGGATGCTATCTCCGCGCTCCCACTTCGAAACAGCTGCGGCCGAGACGTGCAAACGCTCTGCCAACACCTCCTGCGTAATTCCCTTCTCACGACGCAAACGCCTGATATTTTCTCCAATAAACATGTCCATATTAATCTCCCCGTTTCTAAGAATTGAATCACCGGTGCTCAGATACCATTATATAGGGCAGGCGCCCCCCTGTCAAGGCATTCGGGCGACGACTGCTTTAACTCACAGTTGAAAAGCCCCCCACTACGCAATATTTCTTTATCAACATATACAGCATCAGCGTCAGCGCCGCGACCGCCGGAATAATCAAATACAGCTTTCGCAAAAGCTTTGACGCAAGGCAAACAATAACGGAAAGCAACACAAAGCCAAGTATTCCTTTCAGTTCGAAAAGGATCACATAAGTTATTCAGGCTCACAAAGCCTTTCGCAAAACGAAAAGGACGAACAGCCGAAACTGTTCGTCCTTCCCGCCCAATTGTTTTTGCTTCTCATAATTCATCCTTATGAGAAGGAAGCAAAGACGCCTTTCTTTGTAGTGACAGAAATCGGTGTACCACGGATCAACCGAATTCGACTTTGGCGGGATGCAGAAATCAGCGTCATGGTTAGCGATATATTCATGGTTTTCCCATGAGCCATAGGCTTTGTCAGCAAAAACAGTGCTGCCGGAAATATCGAGCTGTTCAAGGCATTTTTGCATCATGACTCCGTCATGTACCTGCAATACACAGATCCTGCATATCCGGATTCTTGCGAACACTTTCAAACAACTGCTTGAGTTTTTCGTCTTTCTCCCACTGAGAAAACCGTTTGTACACGGTTTGCCACGGACCGTAGTATTCCGGAAGATCACGCCATGGAGCCCCGGTGTGCATGATCCAGAGAACTCCATTCAAGAGTTTGCGGTTATCCGCTTGCGGTCTTCCGGTTTTCTTTGGTGTATTGCCGAGAAATGGTTTGATCCTCTCCCACTGGGCATCATCGATTTCATATCGTCTTGCCATCTTCGCGCTCCCCCACGATTATCCTTGTCGTAATCTCATTATACACGATACGAGCGATTTTTGCAAGATGTTATTTGATTATTTCAAACGATTTAGCTTAGAAATGCACTTTAGCATAGTCCGTGATGCACAAACATCACCTAATGGGCATCACACGCCTTTGCATTTTCCTTTCTGAGATTCAATTGCCCGTCCGGCACCGCGCTCTGTCCCGGCGCTCCGGAATTCTCACATTTCCTTGCGTTCCTCCTCATCGAGGTTGTCCCAAAAGCCTTCGAATTCCTGCTCGGTGATGGTTCCGCCCCGAATGAGTATCTCGTACGGAACCCCGCGCCAGATGTAAGCAATGCCGGATCTGCAATACCCGTTCCGCGCGTAAAAAGCCATGCGGCGGATACGCTGCTCGTTATTGGATGCCGCCGGATCCTCCGCCTCGGCATCCACGATAATGCGGTTATGGGGATGTGCCGCCGCCACGATGTCCAGCATGGCGGAGCCGTAACCATGTGCGCGCAGGCGCTCGTCAATGGCGAGGAACAGGATATGCGTAATATCCCCGAAAGTCAGCGCGGAGTAAAAGCCGCAAAATGTTTCGCCATCGTAACCAGCGACGAATTCACTCGCGCCGTCATGGCGTAGCAGATCCCTGAGCGGCACGCGTTCACTCTTTGGGAACGCGGCAATGTACAGGTGTTTGATTTCCTTGAAGTCCTTACTGTCTGTTGTTATCGGCACAGCCGTCAGCATAAAAATCCTTTCGTTGCAGGAGCCGTTTGGCAGTCAGATCCGATCCGAAGATGCGTCCCCGCCAGCGAGGCTACCGTCTTTGTCACTCTTTGTCACACAGTATAGCACAAAGCGCCGACTTTTGCAAGGACCCCTGTGAAATTTTCCGAAGCCGTAGGCTGATACACAGGGAGCAGAGACGTCCTAAAAGCAGCAATACCAACACCGGCACCGGTAACAGCAACAAATCAGAGAAAACACCGGTGTGCCCAAAAGCTCAAAATGAGCTTTGGGGCACACCGGCATCTCTTTTTTCTTACTTGCCTTCCTTGACACGTCGGTTCACGGCATCGCAAAAGGCGGAAGCGTCCATATCGTTGCGTGCGGGCAGACGAAGCAGGTCTCCGGCGGCACCTGTCAACACCAATGTGCAGGTACTCATGGTCGCAGGCTTGCCGCCCTTGGTCAGCGTTACGCGGACGCGCTCCTCGTCCAGTCCGGCACTGCGTATATCCGCAAAAGGAATCCGCATAGTGCGGTCGGTGTATCCGGCGCCGGTATCGGCATCCATTTCCGTAATGGAAACCTCACGTGCACAGACCAGCAACGCGTCGCGGGTGAAGAACAGATGCGAGCGGACAAAACGGTCGGAGATAACGTTTCCGCCTTTTGTGCGGCGGAAATACCGCGCGTCGCCATCGGCAATCCAGCCGTCGGTAAGCAGGCTGGCAGGCTGACGCAGAACCGCATGGTCATAATCCTCCGCACCGGTAACGGAGCTGTCAAAATCGCGCAGGAGGGTTTCCCGTTCCTTTTCCACATCGGCATCGCTGGTGTGCCGGACAGAAGCGTAGAAGAAAAGGAATAGTCCGCCGGGCATGAGCAGCGAGGCAAGAATATAGGACACGTACGTCCAGCCGAAATAGAACAGCACGACAGCGGCGATGATCGCACCGAGGCCTGTTGGGCGCATCCAGTCAGACTGATTGTAGTAGCGCAGGGTGTCCTTGCGGCGTTTGGAACGGGGTTGCTTTGCGGTACCGTTGGTTGCCATGGTTCACATCCTTTCCGGTGCCGGCGGAAATCCGCCGGCACACATTGCAGAGATTGAAATCGTATATGGATAGTATACACGAAAATTCCCTGTATGTCAACATTCCGTTGGTTGAATCGGGTACACCGGCAGTTGGACGGTCGCCTCAGCGGCATCCTTTTTTACGCGTTGTAGGTTCCCTCGGTAGACGCGAAGACCGACTCAATGCCCTCTTTACGGCGGGACGTCTTGACGTGCTCCAGAAGGAGATTGAGGAACAGATGCTCATCCAGCGGCAGTTCAACCGGCTTGCCCGTCCACGCGGACAGATGCATGGCATTGGAAATAGTCAGTCCCCGGATGCCTTCCCTGCCGTCAGCCACCAGAGGCTCTCCGCGAAGAATAGCCCCGGCAAAGGCGTTCATAACGCCGACGTGTTGCTCGTTTTTGCCGTCCGTTTCCACGTTGCAGGAAGCCGCTTTCGGGCTGGCAAAGGGCGTTTTATTCTCCCGCGTGAACACCGACTCCGGCACTTCCAACCTGGTCAGATGCAGCGTACCGCCGTCCGTGGTCAGTGTGCCGCCATCGCACACGATTTCAAAACGGTTCGTGCCGGGCGTATCCCCGGTCGAGGTAATAAAGGTTCCGGTCGCGCCATTCGGGTACTCCACGTACGCTGTCACGTCATCCTCCACCTCGATGTCGTGCCATTTGCCAAAGTGCATCCGGACATCGACAAGGCGCGGCATACCGCAAATCCACTGCCACAGATCCAGGTTATGCGGGCACTGATTGAGCAGAACGCCGCCGCCCTCACCCGACCACGTGGCACGCCACGCGCCCGAATCATAGTACGCCTGGTTCCGGTACCAGTTGGTAATAATCCAGCTGGTGCGCCGGATCGGCCCCAGCGCGCCGGAATCCATGATCTCCTTCATTTTGCGGTAGACGTGATTTGTCCGCTGATTGAACATCATGCCGAACACGATGTCGGGATGCCTGTCCGCTTCCTCCATCATCTCCCGCACCTGCAGGGTGTATACACCCGCAGGCTTCTCGCACATGACGTGAATGCCCGCGCGCATCGCCTCAATCGCGTACCGGGGGTGATCATAGTGCGGAACGGCAATCTCCACCGCATCAATCAGCCCGGAGTTCAGCATCTCCTCCGCCGTTCCGAACAGCGCGATATCCGGCTGCTGCAGGTCGGGATAATCCGCCCGCCGCTTGTTCAGCAACGCCCTCGTTGCCTCCAGACGGGCAGGATTGGTGTCCGCCACAGCCGTAACCTCAATTTCGGGCGTGCGTCCCGTCAGCGTGTGATCCAGATGTCCTGTTCCCATGTTACCCATGCCTATGATGCCGAGTCTAACCTTTTTCATGCCAGATTCCTCCCGATTCTGCATTTCGTTATATTGCGCGCCCTGCCCTTGCCTTTGCCGAACAGGGCGCTTCCGGGGTTGCCGCCTTATTCAAGCCCCTGCGCGTGCAGCCAGTCATAGCTGCGCTTCAGGCACAGGAACGGATCAACGCCGTAGCAGTTGTCCTGCTCGACGAACGCATACTGCACACCGGCATCCTCGCAGGCGCGAAGAATTTCCGGGTAGTTCATGTTGCCATCCCCGATCGCCGCCATCCGGACTGCCTTGTCCTCCGGCGAGAACACCATATCCTTGAAATGAACGCAGTCCACCCGACCGGACAGCCGCCGGAGCCAGTATGCGGGATCCCCGCCGCCCGCCTGCACCCAGTAGGTGTCCAGCGTCACGCCGCACTCCTCCGGGGTAAAGGTTTCGCAAAGCAGATCAAGGAAGGTCTTCCCGTCGAAGCGGGCAAACTCCATATGGTGATTGTGGTACATAAACCTGTGACCGCCTGCAATGAGCGCGGGCAGTACCGGCTTGATCTCCGCCGCCATAGCGGCAAGTCCCTCGGGGTTCACACCGCGCGGATTGGAACCGATACCGATCCAGCGGCAACCCATCGCATCGTGGAACCGGATTGTTCCGGTCGGGTCGCGGAGAATGCGGTTGTAGTCGAAATGCGTGATCTCGACCGACAGCCCGTGGGTGCGGAGTCGCTCTGCCATCCAGTCCGCTTCGTAGGGGCAGACGCCCGAAAGTTGAATGTGGCGGTAGCCGATGTCCGCCACCCTCTTCAGGGATTCGTCCAGTGCTTCCGGGGTACGGCAATAGTCCCGGATGGTGAAAAATTGTGCGCCGATTTTCATGTTCCTGTCCTTTCTTTCAACCGGGGTTGACCCGGCGAGCTTACACATTGATATCGGAAAGAATGCCGCGCAAGCAATCCGCCGCATAGTCAAACGCCGCGCGGTTATCCGGAAAGCGCATGACCTGCCCGACGGCACTGCGGTCGCCGTCCTCCTCCAATCCAGCCAGCCCGACAAAATCCGCCAGGTGCGGCTCCAGCGTCAGCACCGTATCGCCGGCTTTCGCCGCCAACAGCGGCAGGTACTGCCGCAGAGCGCCGATGCCGTCGCCGGGCGGCAGAATCTGCCCCGCCGCATTGCAGTCCTTGATATGCCCGTAGTATACGAAGGGCGACAGCGCCTCCCATGCCTGCATGACATCCTGCCCGCACTGCACGAAGTTTGCCGGATCAAAAACCGCCCGCAATCCGGGCACAGCCTCATGCAGCGCCCGGCACCGGGGCGCGGTATCGCCCCAGATGCCCTTCTCGTTTTCGTGGCAGGGGATAACATCTGCGTCAGCCGCCATGCGGACAAATGTCTCCACGCGGCGGCAGACCTCGGGAAAGTACCGTTCCTCCCCACCGGTGCCGTAAAAGCTGAACAGGCGGATGCAGGAAGCATCAAATATCTCCGCCATGCGCAGCAGGCGCTCAAACCGACGCTCCTCCTGCCCAAAATCCGCGTGAATATCACTTTTTCCCGCCGGCGAGCCGATCGACCAGACGCGGATACCCGCCTCATCCAGCTCCTCCCGGAAGCGGCGCGCCGTCTCCTCCGGAAGGTCTGCAATGCTTACACCGTCCACATTCCGGATTTCCAGCAGGCTCATCCGGTTGTCACGGAGCGCACGTATCTGCCCTGCCCTGTCCGCCGCCGCTTCATCCGCAAAGGCACACAGGCGGAAGACACCGCAATTCTGTTCCATACTCAATCATCCTTTCTGCGACAGCGGATAACCGGCACGGCGCCGATCAAAACCAACACAGCGCACAGCCCGCCCGTCGCCGAGCTGCATCCCTTGGCGGCAGAAGCGGCAGTCGTTTCCGCATCACGCTCCGTATCGGGAGCAGATTCCGGATCGGACTCGGTTCCGGCAGTTTCGCCCGTTGCATCGGCGTCCGTCCGGAAACCGTTCCCCATATTCAGGGTTTTCAGCAGACGGTCATCCGGCGCAAAGGTCTGCTCGGTCATGACAGCCGCAAAATCCGACGTCAGGTGCCCGCCCTCAACGATATGCTCCACATAGGACACCGACAGATCGTCAACCTCCATCGTCTGCGACCGGGTAGTCAGTGCGATCTGCGACCCGGAGGAATTGAGGCGGGTGTTCTCCACCTCAAGCAGAACGGTTCCATCAGGATCCATCAGTGTTGCCTTGCCGTAGTACTCCTGCTCCGTCCCGTCCGACGCATAGGTCACGCCCGGCTTTTCCAGCAGTATCGAGCATATCTCAACATCATTGAAGAAGATTTTTGCCGTCGTGCCGTCATCGGTACAGCGCAGGGTGAACCACGCATCGTCCTCAAGCGTATAGCCGTCCGGATACGCAAACCAGTGGGCTGCCGACGCAACGGTCAAGCCGTCCGGCGCATAGCGCTTGATACGGATATCCAGCCCGTCCTTCATGGGTATGATACCGATGCCGGAGCCGGCAAGCGACGACCCACCGAACAACCTGCCGCCGTTTTCCGAATACCAGTCCCATTCAAAGTAGTTGAAGCACATATTGACATTGTAGTTCGCCGGGTTTTGGGGCGAGAGCTTGCCGGGCATCTCGCCGCGGATGTATACGCCGCTGTTCCCGATGTCCACCATGTGCAACCGCACAGACAGCTCGTAGCTTCCCTTGACGTCGTTCCATGTACGCACGTCCGAGTAGCCGGTCAGCCGCAGGAAATTCCCCGATTTTCCCTTGAATATCTGCGCCTGACTGGTGGAGGTTCCGATACCGTGCTGGAAATACGCCGCAAGCGAGGTGCTGTCGATAAAGCTACCTGCCCGTTCCCGTTCCATATCGAACAGCGTGTTGACCGTCCGATCCACCAGCTTTGTCTCATAGGACACACCGGTTTGCACCGCCTGTGCGGTCGGCAGGCTGACGGTGCGGTTTGCGGTGTCAAAGGTTACTGCCCGCTCCGGCGCAGTCGTGTACTCCTCGCAGAGGTACCGGAAGGTGAAGCGATCATCCGGTGCCGTGTCTCCCAGATCCATAAAGCCCATGACGTCCTTGACGCCCTCTGCCACAGGATCCACGGAATTGTCCGCCCACTTGAAATTCAGCGCAGCTACCTTCCCCGAAAGTCCCAGCAGTTGCTTGGGCAGGCGCACGGTCATGTACTGCCCCTGCACCGCATAGTACGCTCCGCCAACCGTTTCATACTGCATATCGGTACCGGAAATCCGGTCAACCGTCACGGCAAAGGAGTCCCGGTCGCGATTGATGAGGAAATCAAAGCCCGCCCAACCGTTCGTGGCATCACCGTCCGTATCCAAATACAGGTTCATCCAGTTTGCGCCGTTGTCCACAATGATGTCCTGCGCGCATTTCACCAGAAAATACAGGTTGTCCTCATCCTGCAACACCTGCGCATACGCAAAATCGTTGCGCCCGGAACCATTGATATAGCGGAAATCCGCATCATAGGAAATGCTGTTGCGATGCTCCACATCGCCGATCGAATCCATGTAGGTCTGCTTTATGTCCGCCCATGTGCCGAGATCATAAATGTCAACGGTCGTCTGATGATCCGCCGTCGGCGTCGCGGAAATGCCCTTGAACCGCCGGATATAATCGGACATCTGGTAGTAGTAGTTGTCGCCGAAGCCGTATCCGTTCCGGTTGCGCATCGGTTCGGCGTCGCGGGAAAACTCGGCGTTGAAGTTATCAACGTAGCGGTAATCAGCGGTTCCGTTGCAGAAGTTGCCTGTGTCACGGAAACAGCCGGCAATCCACTCGTTCCAGCCGGTAATCATCAGCACGAAGGGATCCTCGGCAGGTATCTTTTTCCCGATCAGCGCCATCGCCGCCTCAAACTGTGCGGAAAAGCCAAGCCCCTGCCCGGCGCGCTCAATGGAAGAGAATTCGTAGTCGTTCAGCCGGTTGTCCGGTTGTCGCCCGTTGGCAAAACTACGTCCCTTGCTGGTCGTTGCGTGGTGCCCCAGCGCCACCGACAGGGATTCCGGTCTGCCGTCGGCACTGCGTCCCCAGCCGCCGTTCTCCATTTTGACTGCATTCTGCCGCGACATCCTGTACTCTTGCAGCCACGGCCAGTAGTTGTTCTGATTCACCCACGCCCAGCTTCCGCGCACCGTGAATTTCTTGTTCAGCGTCCGGAGCTGAGTCGCATTAAGGGATCCGGTGTTGCCGAAAATGAGCGGCTTTCCTTCCCACAGGAAAAAGAGTTCCTTGTAGGTATCCCAGTTTTCGTCCGAATACACCGTGGTGTACAGCTTTTGGATATGCGATGCAAAGGTGGCGGGACTATCGCCGCAGAAGAAAACGATCTGCGGCGTGTCAATCCCCTCGCGCCGCATCCGGAGCCAGGTATCAAACAGTGTCATGTGCCCGTTTACAAACACTTCCTCATTGGAAATGTCCAAGAATATGAAATCCACGCCTGCCGCCTTCAGCATATAGGCGTGCTTGCGATAAACCCACGAGTCGGTGTTGCGGTAGTAGCCGAAGTACGGCTCCGCCCAATACGCCTCGCCGCCCCTACCCGAGGCGAAAAACTCCTTCACCCCGTCGATGCCGCCGTCCAGGTACAGCTTGGTGTTGTCCTGCACGTGCTGTCCCGCGCCGACCCAGCAGAGGAAGTAAAACAATCCGACATAGCGGTTTTCATTGGGGTCGCCCGCTGTCCCGTTGTCTGCGGTCGTGCGTCCCAGCGCATCGGTCGCTGTCCACGTGGAGTAGTCAATTCTGCGCGTTTCCGTCTGCGGCTCTGCCGTTTTCTTTTCCTCGCTGACGTGCGTGAATATTACGTTGTCGATGTAGCTTCCCTCCCCCAACGCTTCCATGTACAGCGTAAAGTAGCCAGCCTCATCCACATCGCTCTTATCTGTTTCGCCCAGCAATCTGCCCGTACCGTCCAGCACACGCAGGTGCGTCCGGTCGGGATATTCAATCGTCAAGATCGCCGACTCGCCGCAGACAAGCCGCAGAGCACTGCGATCCTCATATGCCGTAATGGTCTTTGCCCCCGAAGAAAGATCTGTTGTAAACGGCACCTGAACCGCCAGGTCGCTCGTTTTCTCTGTCACGGTCACGAAGCCGGCATTGTCAAACCGGAACCACACGCCGCGATTGGTGGGAACCGTCGCCTTCTTCGCGTTGCGCAGACCCAGCGTAACGGCACCGTTTTTCAGGCACAAATCAAAGGATACGTACCCCTTCTCCAGTGCGTAATCATCGCCGAGGAAGACGCCGGAGCCGATAGCGGCGGTCTTGCCGTCCGGCACCGTCAGGCGGGCATCCTTCAGAACAGGGGTGCCGGTATACGCAAAATTGGCATCCGACGCATAGGAACCGATATCCGGTGCAAGGAAATCATATACCAGCGTATGCAGCGTGCGCACGGCAGTATCGTAGCCGCCCACATGGTGTACGATCGGAGTGCCTGCCCAGGTGCGGAGCGCCCCGTTGTCAGCCGCCCGAACCGATACGGTAGAGGAAAAGCCGCCGGCTCCGCCGATCAGCAGGAGGACAGCCAGCATAGTAGTGCATATACGCAGAGATCGTTTCATAAGTTTGCTCCTTTCGCTTATGTACGGGAAATCGGAAGCCGTGTTCCGAATGGCGCGGTTTGTATTTGCACCACCGACGCACGGCCGATATGCACGATCTGTCTCTTATACACATCTCCGAGCCCACGAGACCGTACT
>ENA-OYXX01001041-OYXX01001041.1-human-gut-metagenome-genome-assembly--contig:-NODE-1041-length-11254-cov-8.287168_pt1 | contig 11254 bp, 9 predicted proteins | sample MGYA00243976_ERZ653434 | MGnify/ENA primary metagenome ERZ653434 (study PRJEB26926, sample SAMN06165112) | human gut metagenome | biome: ENVO:00009003; feature: ENVO:2100002; material: ENVO:00002003...
ACGTAAGGAGTCGTCGGCAGCGTCAGATGTGTATAAGAGACAGGTATATTATAACTGTAACTAAAAAACAATTAGAGAATGAAAAAGATCTTAACTTTATTGGGGGGGGTAATACTGCTTGCGCAGTCACTCACTTCAAATGCGGAGAATCGCAAATGGGACTTCACTAGCTGGAGTCAGACAACAGTGACCAATCTTATTACCGGTGCCGATTGGTCGGACATTGAGAAGGCGGCTGATGTTGACAAAGGGCCTACAGACCTCTCACGAAACAACTGCTTTTGGGAGGTGACGGCATCGGGCACGGCAGATGGTACGACCTTGATGGCCAACGGTGAGACGATAGCCGAGTTGAACGGACTTCTTTATACTAACACTACAGCACGTTCGCTGGCTATTGCCGTCAACTACGGTGACCTCTCTTCTACCGGTGCAGGGTTCGGTCCTTATCACGGTGCTTCTTATCTTTGGTTGGGAAGCAACAAGAAGAATTACTTTATAATTCCCGGTGTTAAGGCCGGAGCAACAATCAAGATGGGTGTTGAGAGTCACAAGACCACTGATGCGCGCGGTGTCAACCTTTATGTAGGTCATGGCACGAGCGGCACACAGCTCAAATCGCCTACAGGTGAAACGGTGTCGGCCCCCAAGGAGTACACAGATCAGGAGTGGCTCGTGCCTACCGATCTGAGTGACACGCCCAATGAGGATGGCACTTACGACATTCAGATATACAACACCAACGGTTGCCATCTCTATTATATTGAGGTGATAGAGGATCAGGAGATGGGTGCTGCCAAACTGGCTTATGTCTTCGATTCTACATATCCCGGTTACAGTCAGGAGGGCGACCTCTATCATAGCGTGCTCGGCATGGTGGCTGAATCGTATGGCGGAAACCTCACCACGATAGATGTGGCCGGTGACGTGTCGGCTATAGACAAGCAGGCTCTCCTGGGTTATGACGCGGTTGTGGTGAGCAATGCCATCAATCCCGCAACACCCTTTGCAGGTGTACTGAAGGAGGCCATAGCCTATACGCCGGTGCTCAACTTCAACGCCGGACTGTATGAAACATGGGGATATGGCAAGGCCGTGACAACGGGCACAAACATCGCCGATGTGGATGCAGCCGATGCAGACAACAGCCTCTTCAAGGTTATGGACACAGGTTTGAGTTATGTTGACGAGAACGGAAAACTGACGATGCTTGCCGATGGCAGCCTCACTGGTGTGGAGATACCTGAAGGCTCTTATTTTGCTGCCGACAAAGTGTTGGCAACAGCAAATGGCGTTACGGCTATCCATATGCACAACGCCGGCCGCAACACCTATCTGTATCTGCCTTACTCGTTTGAAAACCAGAACTACCCGTCAGACAACAATTTCATCTACGACTTTATCGTGAACGCCGTGGCATTTGTCAGCTCTACCAAGGCTGATGTTCCTCAGGCTACCGCCCCCACATTTACCGAGGCTTACGCACATCTGAGCACTGATGTCACAATATCGAGCGGCACGCGCAATGCCGTGATTTACTATACCACAGACGGTACGGAACCTACACCGCAGTCGACGGTTTACACCGGTCCGGTGACGGTAACCGAAGCCGGCACACTTATCAAGGCAGTGGCTTATGCTGACGGTTATACCCCCAGTGAAGTCGCAGAATTTACCGTGAACATCTATACCACCACTGCCGTTCCCGTAATCTCAGTAGAGCAGCAGGACGGCAAGTCTGTAGTTACTCTGAGCACTACCGAAGAGGGCGCAAACATCTATTACAACATCGCGGGCAGTAACAAGGCCAACGAGTCTACCATCTATACCGAGCCTATCGAGATAAAGAGCTATACCACTCTCACTGCCTTTACTGGTGAACTTGGTGACAAGAAACAGTCGGAGACCGTATCTCAAGATATCTTTGTAAAGGGCAAGGAAGTGCGTATCGACGTAGTTTCTCATTTCGATGCCAACAAGACGGATTGGGCAAACGGAGAGAGCAAGCGTTATTTCTACACAGAGGGAGATAAGGACGGTTACAACTTCTATACCACGCATGAGGAAACAGTTAAAGCTTCTGACGGAGTGACCGACTCCACTATCATCGTTATTGACGGCCCTGCAAACAAGCTTACTTTATGGAATCCTGGTAAAGGATGGGAGTTCAAGAGTTATGGTCAGGGAGCGCTTTGGGAGAATAACGGTCCGGTAGCCGATGTGGATGACTCTAACGAGACAAAGCGTTATCGTGGAGAAACCTCTTTGGATTTTGGTGCATCAAGCAATAATATCCAGTTTGGAAATCCTCGTAAGAGCGATGGTGTTCACAACGATCCGTACTCTTGCTCTATCGAGAGCACAGAGGCTTTCCAGGGACCGTTTGATGTTGTTACATTTGTAGGTAATGGTAGTGCCAACAATCATCCCCGTGCAGATATATATGTATCTACCGATACAACCAACGTTGATAATTGGGTTAAGTTGGATAGCGTGACAATATCCAAGACCCAGCGTTATATCAAGAAGAGTGTAATCGGATACGAGGGCACAGACAAGGTGTTTGTAAAACTTCAGGCCGACTTCTCGAGCGTTATGGTGTTTGACATCATAATCAAGAACAACGGTGAGAAATCTCAGGGCGTGAACGGAATCCAAGAGATTACTGACGGTAAGGTGAACAACGGTGAGGTTGTACGCACGATTATTTACAGCATCAACGGTACACAGCTTGACCGTGCAGGCAAGGGCATCAACATCGTTAAGGAAATCTATTCCGACGGTACTGTACGTACAAAGAAGGTGATGATGAAATAATGCAAGTGCGGTTATGAATACCGGTGGTGTCACAGTAATACGGTTTTTAATGTGACATTGCATAATCCGGTATTCATATCATATAGATTAAGCGGCGGACTCTTTTCACAAGGAGCCCGCCGCTGTCGTTTATGAGTAATAAACTGGATTATGTTAAAAGTCGAGTTCATGCCCGCGGTAGAAATCGAGCAGAGCCGTTTGGTAGAGATATTCGTACCGTGCCTGTGTGAGGTCGCTTTCGGCTTTCAGATAGTTGTTCTTCGCCTCGTTGAACTCAGTTATGCCGGCCTTGCCGTTCTCGTATTTTGCGGTCATCAGCATGAAAGCGTTCTCGCTGCTGCGTACGGCCAGACTGCTGCTGTTGTATTTGGCCGCGGCAGCCGTGGCGTTGTAGTACACCTGCTGAATCTCCTTGTACAGTGCTTTCCTTGTGTTGTCCAGTTGCAGCATCTGTGTCTCGCGGCTTATCTTGGCCGAACGGATGTTGTTGCGTGTCTGAAAGCGGTTGAAGATGGGTATGCTCAGGTTTAGACCGATGTATTGGCTGAAATTGTTCTTTATCTGATCGGAGAACGGTTCGGCGCGGAATCCGGATGTCTTGTAATAGTTTGTGCCCAGTCCGGCGCTTAGCGACAGCTGTGGGTAGAGTGCCGCCCGGGCAATGGCAATGTTCCGTTCCGTACCTTGCAGGCGTAGCTGCTCGGCCTGTATTTCCGGTCTGGAGCCTGCCGCCTCGGCGTATATGGCATCGGGCGAAGGCAGTATGGCATCAGGGGAGGGCAGTGTTGCGTCGGTTGAGGGCTGTGTGGCACCGGGTCTGCTTACGGCGAAGTTCTCAGGAGTGGGCAACTCGAGCAACTGCGAGAGCGTGAGCAGGGCCAGCTTCATGTTGTTGTCGGCCTGTGTCGCCGTCAGCCGGCTTTGCGCCAGGGTTGCCTGCTGTTGCGACAGCTCCACCTCGCTTGCCTTTCCGTTGTCCACCATGGCCTTCAGCCTTTCCGCCTGCATCGAGTCGATGGCTATTTGGCGGTGAGCCACGTCGGCCATTTCCATGGCATAGAGTATTTCCACATAAGCCTGTGCCACCTGCATCCGTATGTCGTTCTTCGCCTTTTCGAGATCGGCGGTGGCCGCCTCGAGATTCAGCCGGTTCAGCTTTATCGTATTCGGGATGCTCATTCCCGTGAACAGCGGTATGCCGGTGCCGATACTGAACGACGTACTGCTCGTATTGGTGTTGGTGTATGTGTTCTGTGCCGTCAGTCCGCGGCCGAAGGAGAAGTTCTGTCCCACCGAGGCGTTGAGGTCCGGCAGACGGCTGTTGCGTGCCGTAGACAGCTGCAGCTCCTGCCGGCGGCGTTCGTTGTCGCGTTGCTTCACTCCTATGTTGTGTTCCAAGGCGTGGTCTATGCACTGCTTCAGTGTCCACGTCCTGACCTGTGCCTGTACCGGTGTCTGTGCTGCCGTAGCGGCCAACAGGATGGCCAGCGACAGCAGAGGTTTTATATGTCTCATGTTCATGATGATCATTATTCGTTATTGTCGTACATGAATTGGTTGTTGTGTGCGGTTGGATGTTGTTCGCTATCAGTTGTCCTCATCCCCTACAATCTGCGGGCCGCGCACCTTGTCCTTCGTTGTCAGTCCTTTCTTTATCTCTATGTTCACGCCGTCGCTGAGTCCCGTTGTCACGGCAGTGCGCTCATACGTTTTTTCTTCGCCGTCGCCCTTCGCTATATATACAAATGTGGAGTCGCCCTCAAACGATATGGCACTCTCTGGTATGGTAAGCACGCCGTTGGCCTTGTCGAGCACAATCTCGGCGTTGGCACTGTATCCCGAACGTATCTTCTCGGCGTTGGCAATGTTGACCGCCGCCTTTATCTCAAACTGGTTGGCGCCGTTGTTCTCTATCGCCTTTGGCGAGATGTATTCCAGCAGGGCATCGAACTTCATGTTCTGCATGGCTCCGATGGTAATCTTCATGGTCATGTTCTCCTTCAGCTGTCCCACTTCGGTCTCGTCGATGTTGCCGCGGAATATCAGGTCGTTCATGTTGGCGACGTTGGCAATGGTCGTTCCGTCGTTGAATGTGTTGCTCAGTATGACTGAGTTACCCACCTTTACCGGTATGTCGAGTATCACACCCGATACGGTGGAGCGTATCAGGGTTGAGCTTGCGTTGGCATTGCTGCGCGAGATGCCGTCGCGCACCACCTGCAGGGCGTCGTCGGCGGCCGTTTTTTCCTCGCGTGCCTGCATCAGCGCCTGGTTTACCTTGTCGTATTCTTCGGCGCTGACGAGCTTTTTGTCGTAGAGATTCTTCTCACGGTTGTAGTCCGTCTGTGCCTGCCGCAGGTTTATTTCGGCCATGCGCACACGGCTCTCGGCCGAGCTGAGCGAGCCCATTTCCGGTATCACCTTTACCTTGGCTATCACCTCGCCGGCCTGTACATACTCTCCCGCCTCCTTGTTTATCTCGGTTATGATGCCGCTTATCTGGGGCTTGATGCTTACCTCGTTGCGCGGCTCTATCTTTCCGGTGATTATGGTTGTGCGGGCTATGTCGCCCTTCTTAGGCTGGAACTCTTTGTAAGTCACGGGCTTGGGCTGCGACTTCTGGTAGAGGAAAACGAATGTCCCGATGAAAATCAGGCCGATGATGATTGCGATAATCAGTTTTGAATACTTCTTCATATTGATGTTGTTTTTTTGTTGTTTTCTTTTTTGGGGGATTTTTTTGGAGGATTTTTGGGTAGGTGTGGTAGGGGGAGTAGGGGCTGTAGGTGCGGTAGGGGGATGTGGAATGTGACACCAACCATATTATTCGTCTCTCATTGCATCCACCGGCTTTATGCTCATGGCACGCCATGCAGGGGCAAGGCCGGCCAGTCCTCCGAGCAGTGCGAGCAGCGCGGCGGCCATGAAGGCGGTGCCGAAGTCTACCTGGAAGCGGGCGGCGGGGATGCCGTTGGTCGTATTGGCCAGTTCGAGCATCTGCAGTATGGCCACGGCAAGCATGATGCCGCTCATGCCGGCCACAACGGTGAGTACGATACTTTCGGAGATGATTTGCGAGAGGATGGCCCGCGGTGTGGCTCCTATGGCCCGGCGTATGCCAATCTCGGTGGTGCGCTCGCGCACGGTCACCATCATTATGTTGCTCACGCCGATGGCTCCGGCCAGCAGCGTTCCTATGCCCACAAGCCAGATGAGGAAGTTGACGCCGCTGAACAGATTGTCGAGCATCATGAACATCACCTCGGTGTTGAACACCATGACACCCTGTTCGTCGGTGGGGTCGACGGAGTGTGCCCGTGCCAGCACCCCGCGCATGCGGTCGGCGAGCGAACTCATCGTTACGCCATTGCGTCCGGTGACGGCAATCATGTCCACCTGGTCGCCCTTGTTGTATGCTTTCTGCAAAACGGTGATGGGCATGATGACAGAGTTCTCGGCCCGTCCGCCTATATTGAAGTTGCTTGTCGAGCAGTCAACACCTATCACACTGTAGTAGATATTGTTTATCCGTATCGACTTGCCGCAGGGGTCGCCGCCGCCCGGAAACAGGTTTTCGTAGATGCGCCGGCCTATGACGCACACCTTGCGGCTGTCGGCCATGTCCATGGCGTTGAGGTATCGCCCGTAGAGCATCTTCGGTTCGGCTATGTAGCTGTAGTCCGGTACGGTGCCGCGCACGTTGCACGATGCGCTCTTGTCGTCGAAAACAGCCTCTGAACCATAGCCGAACACCAGCGGGCATGCCTTGTCCAGCCCCGGCACCTGATGTTTGAGGCGCGCCACGTCGTTATAACTCATCGACCATTGGCGGCCTTTCTGCAGTCCCTTGTATGCCTTGGTGGTGGGCTGTGCCCATATCATGGCCGAGTTGGTGGCAAATCCGGCGAAGTTGTTTTGCAGCAGTTCTTTCAGTCCCTGTCCGCCTCCTATGAGTGCTATGAGCATGAATATGCCCCAGAACACTCCGAAGCCGGTGAGAAAGCTGCGGCTCTTGTTGCGGGTGAGGGTATCGAGTATTTCGCGATATGAATCTATGTCGGGTTTCATTGGGTTTTTTCTTTTTTTGGGGGGGTGGTGGTTGGGGGTAGGGTATTGTAGGTTTTGTAGGTTTGGTAGGTTCTGTAGGTGCGGTAGGTGGGCGAGCCTATTCGGCTCTCAGTGCCTCTATCGGCCTTGTCCTTGCCGCTTTGCGCGCGGGGATGAGGCCGGCTATGGTTCCTGCCATTATCATTACGAGTGTCGCTTCCATGCAGACATCAAGTCCCACGGTGGGATTGACGAACATCGTGGCCTCGAAAAGTCCCGTGTCCACCTTCTCGTGTCCTATTGTGGCATCCATATACTCGTTGGCCGCTATTCCGCACAGCATACCTATATATCCGAAAATGGTTGTTATTATGATGCTCTCGATTATTATCAGCCGCAGTATCGACCACGGCGTGGCCCCTATGGCCTTGCGTATGCCGAACTCGCGCGTGCGCTCCTTCACCGTTATGAGCATGATGTTGCTCACACCCACTATGCCGCTGAGCAGCGTGAACAGTCCCACTATCCACAGGGCGGTGCGTATTATGCCTATGCCGGTGTTCATCTGTATGTTGTCCATGTACCTGTTCCACAGCCATACGGTGTTGTTGTCGTCGGGTGCGGCACGGTGGTTCCTGTTCATTGTGGTGCGGTAGCTGTTCTCAAAATCCTTGTTCTGCTGTTCGGTGACAAGCCCGTGAAACGAGAACTCTATGTCGCCGGCCTCGTCGCCCTTGCCGTATACGGTTTTCAGTGTGGTGAACGGCGTGAACGCCTCGTTGTTCTGCATGCTCTTGTCCGGCTTGTATATGCCCACCACCTTGTATGCCACGCCGTCTATTCTGACGTGTCTGCCTATAAGGCGTGCGTGGCCTTTCGCCATAAGCTCCTTGGCGTGGTCTTCGCTTATCACCACCATCTTGCGCCTTTCGCGTATGTCGATGTCGTTGATGAAGCGTCCGTAGAGCAGGTCTCGCTTGTTGATGTCGAAGTGATTGGGGTATATGCCGGTAAGCTCGGGTTTGACATACTGGTTCTCAAAACTCATCGTCACCCCGTATTGGCTGAGCACAGCCCCCACGTTGTCCACATTTTCGGCAAACACATGCTCTGTTATTGCCATGTCCTTTTCGTTGAGACGTATGTTGCGGCCCTCCTTCAGACCGTCGTATGCCTTCGACGTGGTTCCGCCGAACACCATCATCGAGTTCGTCAGATAGCGGTCGTAGCTCTGCAGCTGCGCGTTTATCAGGCCGTTGCCGGCACCGAGCAGGAATATAAGCATGAATATTCCCCATGCCACAGAGAAGCCCGTGAGTGCCGTGCGCAGCTTGTTGCGGCGGGCGGTGGCCCATATTTCGGTAAATATGTCTTTCATTTCATCACCCCTCCAATGCCGAACGGCGAGGCATGATGGTCGAGGTTCTCCTCTATGCTGCCTATCAGTCCGTCCTTTATGTGTACTATCTTGTTGGTCTCGTTGGCCACACCGCTCTCGTGTGTCACCACCACTATCGTTATGCCCTGCTCGCCGTTGAGCTGCTTGAGCAGCTGCATCACCTCCACGCTTGTGCGCGAGTCGAGTGCACCGGTGGGCTCGTCGGCCAGTATTATCTGCGGTTTTGTTATCAGCGCCCGTGCTATAGCCACACGCTGTTTCTGTCCGCCCGACATCTCGTTGGGGTAATGTCCCGCCCAGTCGGCCAGTCCCAGACGGTCGAGATACTCCATTGCCAGACGGTGGCGTGTGCGCCTGTTCACACCCTGATAGAACAAAGGCAGCTCCACGTTCTCCACCGCCGTCTTGAACGATATGAGGTTGAACGACTGGAAGATGAAGCCAATCATGCGGTTGCGGTACTCTGCCGCCCGCCGTTCGCTGAGGTTCCATATCAGTTGTCCGCCGAGATGATACTCCCCGGAGTCATAATTGTCGAGTATGCCCAATATATTTAGCAGTGTGGACTTGCCGGAACCCGACGCGCCCATTATCGAGACAAACTCGCCGCGGCCTATGTCGAGGTCGATGCCTTTCAGCACATGCAGCGGCTGTGCGCCGTGATATGTCTTGTTGACGCCGCGGAGGGTTAAAACGCTTTCCATATTCTTTTGTTTTTATAGTTTCTTTTTACGTTAGACGAACAGTGCTGCCGGAAAGTTGCGGGAGCCGGAAAAAATATTGATTTTATTGCTCCCACCGCTTCACCACCTCGTCGATGCCGATTCCCAGCAGCTTCATCTTGCGCAGCACCTCGGGCAGAGTCACTTCCATAAACTCGCGGCGGCGTGCCTGCATGATGGTTTCGCGTGCGCCGGCAGATACAAAGTAGCCCAGTCCGCGGCGGTTGTATATCACCCCGTCGCGCGCCAGAGTGTCGTAAGCCTTCACCGCCGTGTTGGTGTTCACCTGCAGCATCACGGCATATTCGCGCACGCTCGGTATGCGGTCGTCATCGTTGTAGGTGCCGGCCAGAATCTCGTCGCAGAGCCGGTCGGCCATCTGCAGGTATATGGCCTTGTCGTTGCTGAATGTCGTCATATGTTAATTACTTTGTTGTTGATAACCTGCATGCGTCTGAAGAGCCTCCAGCTTATTGCGTACAACACGATGGAGAGCACGGCGAATATGCCCGCCGTAACGTATGCGGCCGTGATTTTCTGTCTGGAACTATACAGTTCGTCCCCTAATACGTCCAAGCCCACAAACGGGAAGTTGCCGGTATACGTCATCACGATGAGCACGACGATGGATGTGACGGTGGTAAGCAGCCACGCGTTGCGGCGGAACAGTGCGCCGCCGAAGATGTAGAACGAGTGGGCCAGCACACCGAGTGAGATGACGTAAGTCAGTATGGCATAGGCCACCTGCCCGTGTTCGGGATGTGCAGGGTCATCGGTGTAAGTGTCGCCGAGCTCGACATTTAAATTATTTATAAACTCTGAGGCGCTCTCAACGCCCGTTGCCACCACCGAGCCGGTATATCCGTAGCCCGCCATCCACCATATCACCATACGCAAGACATCGGCCGCCACCGCCGCGCAGACGAACATCAGCGCGAATCCCACCGTGGCCCAGAGCCACCGTACGAGGTATTTCTCGGCGTTGGAGGCCGGCAGCATGCAGAAGGCGATGCGCTGTTGCCTGGTCTTCATGTTCACGAAGATGAGGCTGGCACCCACTATCATGAATATAACGAAGCTCATATTGGTCTCCATCATCATCGACCTGTACTGATTGAGGATGTAGTCGTGCGACGGTGTGACGTTGAGCATGTTCAGAAGATGCAGCGTATACATAAGGGTCAGACCGAGAGACATGCCCGCCGTAATCTTTGCGGAAGACTTCCAGTTGGCAGTGATGTCCCACTTTGCCGTGAGCCAGAGGCGTTTGATATCTAAGTTTTTCATTGTCGTTGTTTTATTTGTTTGTTTCCATTGTTTTCTTTATTTTATGCCGTGCGGCACCGGAGCGGCCTCCCGTGTCACTTTATCTGCATGCGTGAGAACGTGCGGTATGCAAGTGCGTAGACTGCCGCCACCGCCGCTGTCTCCGCTACGCATGCCGCGGCGAGCATCATCACGGGCCGCGCGGCGTGTGCCCCGTAGATGGTGTAGGGCACGGAGAACAGGTCGAAGAGTATCACTGCTGCCGTCACCGCGAGTGTTGCCACGGCCTTGTTCCAGCGTCCGGGAAGCAGGCCGACGGCTATGAGGCAGACATGCAGTACGAGAAACATCAGCAGAAACCAGACACATGCCAGCGTGAGATAAAGCCCCTTGCCTTGCAGCCCGGCATAATATCCCACAAATCCGCTGAACGATGAGCTGCAGCGTTCGGCCAGTCCTACCACCGCGCTGCCCGTGGGGCCGGGGTCGAGCGTCAGGCCGATGAGCATCTGCAGGGCGTCGGCCACAACCAGGGCCGCGGCGAACGTGAGCGCATAGCCCACCGACACCCACAGGCACCGGGCCGCAAACTTCTCCGCCACCGATGCCGGAAGCATGAGGAAGGCCGTGCGCTGCCGGCCCGGCTTCATCAATCCGAAGGCGTACAGGCCGTACATCATGCCCATTATACAGAAGAAGACCAGCGCCGTGCCGGCATATTCGCCGTTGAGAGTTTCCGCGGTATCTGCCAAGGCCGGGCGCACTCGGTGTTCCATCATGTCGATGACAAACATCACAGTGAGGGCGAACGCGATGAAGAAGAACAACTTCAGCGAGTCTTTCCTGTGGCTTGTGGCATCCCACTTCACGGTGAGCAAAAATCTTGAGCAGTTCATTTTCGTCGCGTTTTTATGATTGTCTGTTGCGGTTTACGTAGTTGAACAGCAGCTCCAGGTTTAGTCCCGTCTCGGGTGAGCCCTCGTTGCGCCGCGCTATCACGGCG
>ENA-OYXX01001042-OYXX01001042.1-human-gut-metagenome-genome-assembly--contig:-NODE-1042-length-11244-cov-4.388775_pt1 | contig 11244 bp, 9 predicted proteins | sample MGYA00243976_ERZ653434 | MGnify/ENA primary metagenome ERZ653434 (study PRJEB26926, sample SAMN06165112) | human gut metagenome | biome: ENVO:00009003; feature: ENVO:2100002; material: ENVO:00002003...
ACAAACATTAGACACTATCCTCAGCAAAGCGCTGACGAGCGCAAGGCCGAATTCCAACGCCGAATCCTTGAGCAGCTTACCAATCCATACGCTCCCGAGCCAGACATCTCAGACTGCTATTGAGCTGCGCGAGCGCATGACCCATTGAAATGCAGAGACATGCCGGCGCGACCGTCAATGTAGGGGCGCAATACTTTGCGCCCTCGTACTCAAGCATTACATAGCATCAGTCATTACGATGTTTCATGGCGGGCGCAAAATATTGCGCCCCTACCATTCGCCTGCTTGTCATAGGCTCACATACGGCGCTGCGCTGCAGCGCGGACGCACCTACGGCGCTCGCGCGTCCCGCGCTTTCCCGGGCGGCAGCATTATACATGCCAAAGGCGTGTCCCTAAATTGTGTTGATAATCAATTTATTGCAACGGTCGATTGCAAATCGGCCATCCATATATAGCAACGGCCCACACAAAATGCGGGGCCGTATGTGCGATTTTATGTCGGATTGGTGTCAGACTGTGACGCGGAGTACTTTGCCGCAGCCGGTGAGTGTGAGGTCTTCGGCCTCGGCGGGTATGAGGGCGGTGTGACCGCAAGTGAGGCGGCGGATCTCTTTGCCGACGCGCACTTCGACTTCACCACCAACTACCATCAGCACGGTGAACGACTCGCCTGTGGTGATGAAGTCAAGTTTCTGCCCCTCCTTTAGTTCGATGAAATCGGTCGTAAAATACGAACACTCGACGGCGCCCATGCGAGTCGAATCAAATGTTTTAGCTGTAGGCTCGACCTCTTTGGGGAAGGTGTAGTCGATGGCATCGCGGGCCTCGACGGTATGAAGCTGACGGGGATTGCCGGCAGCATCTCGGCGGTCATAGTCATAGACGCGATAGGTGATGTCGCTGGTTTCCTGAATCTCGGCGATGAGGTTGCCGGCGCCGATGGCGTGAATGGTGCCCGCGGGAATGAAATAGAACTGGCCGGGGGCCGATTTGTGGGCACCGACGACGTCCATTATCGTGTTGTCGCCGACGCGACGCACGTATGACTCGGGATCGAGCGGAGCGCTGAGACCCGAGTAGATATTGGCACCTTTCTCGCAGTCAACGACATACCACATCTCTGTCTTGCCGCGCGAGTTGTGGCGCACGCGGGCGAGCTCGTCGTCAGGGTGGACCTGCACAGACAGATTCTCACGAGCGTCGATAAGTTTGATGAGCAGGGGGAAATCATCGCCAAACTCCTTGGCTACCTTGGTGCCGAGCAGGCGCGAGCCGTAGGTGTGGCAGAGCTCGACGATGTTCTTGCCGGCGAAGGGGCCTTCGTCGACGACCGACTCGTGGCCGGGCACAGCCGACAGCTCCCAGCTCTCACCGAGGCGCTCGACGTCAATTTTCTCGCCTTTGAGAGAGGCAATCTTGTCACCACCCCAGACGACGGTCTTATAGTAAGGAGTGAATGTCAGAATAGTTTTTAATGAATCCATGTTTTATGTTGATTATTAAATTGTTAGAACGAAGTGAGCTTAAACGAATACTCGGCGTCGCGGTCGAAGCAGCGCAGCGTGTTGTCGGTGTCGCGGAGCATAATCGAGTGAGTGAGGTTGTCAGGGTCGATGCCCCAGTAGAGCACATAACCCTGCGCGCCCTCGACGGGCTCGAACGAGACATGATAGATGCGGCGGTCTGTGTCGTCGCGCTTGATTGATGCGCCATTGATTTCCTTCTCTTTAAGTTTCTCACCGAAAACGCGCAGGTCGTAGAGCGAGAAGTCGCCGCTGCCGACCGTAGCCATGTTCTTGATGCGGATATGAGGCGCCTTGACCGGGCGGTCGAGCACGATAAGGTCGTGGGGCAGGTCGGCGCTGTTGTCGGCACGGTTGATGACGGCGGTCCATGTCCGGCCGTCGTCAGAAGTCTCTATGACGTAGCGGTAGGGCTTGGGGGTGGCGCCGAGGTCATACTCACTGTTGTTGTCGGCGAAATTGACCTGCACGGCGCGCACGGTCTGCGGACGGCCCAAGTCGAGTGCAAGCCATTCGCCGGGACGGCCCGAAGCGGCGCTCCACCATGTCTCGACAGTCTCGTCGGCGGCGAGGGCTGCGGGGTGGTCAGGGCGCTCAGACGATGCCGTGGCTTTCGCTCCGATTGCAAGCTGACGCCAGCCCTTCGTCAGAGCAGTCTCGCTGAAATCGACCTTACGGTCAGGAATTTCAAATGGATAATCAGACCAGAGCGTGTAGGCATGCATGCCCTTGTCGTCGACAGTCACGGGGAAGAGGCCGAGACGGCGCTCAAACCAATGGCGCTGACAGACACACATCGTGGCGACGTGCCAGTAGTTGCCGTACTTATCTTTAAACGTGTGGCCGTGGCCGGCGCCGCCCATGAAGCCGCCGGGCTTGTGTGAGAAGGGGTTGTCAGGCATGTAGGTGTACGGACCGAGGGGGTTGTCCGAGACGTAGACACCGTCGCCGTAAGAGCGCCACTGAGTGCCGGGCGCCGCATACTGCAGATAATATTTGCCGTTATATTTAATCATGGCCGGACCCTCGTTGTAGCCGTTGTGGTTGGTCTCGTCGTTGTTGGCGCCGGGCACTTCCCAGCCGTAGAGGTCTATGTGATGGCCTATCATCTCCTTGGGCTCGCCGATGGGGGCGAAATCGTTCTTAAGGTCAAGTTCGACGCCGACTATCGGGTCTTTATCGTGGCAGCCCCAGTAGAGATACAGGCGCCCGTCATCGTCGAGGAAGAAGCTCGGGTCGTGCTGCGGCAGCTTGAACTTGCAGGCGACCTCCTGCCACGACGTGCCGTCGTCGGGCGTGGCGGTCTTGAAGATGCGCGTATTGCCCGTCGAGGCCGTGAAATAAATCTCGCCGTCGAGTATGAGGATGGTAGGAGCATAGTCGTTAATCGTGGGGATAGACGGAGCGGGGATGTAGGTCCACTCGGCCAAGTCGGACGACGACCAGTAACCCGACGACTTCGATGCAAAGAGATAATACTTGCCGTTAAAATACTCGCACACCGGGTCGGCGGCCTCGCGGCGGTGTCCGTCGTTGGGGTTGTAAGGCTGGAACTGATAGTTGAGCTCGATAGGATTGGCTACTATCGGATTGGCGGCCTCGGCAGGCAGCATGGCCATAAATACGGCTGCCGAGCCAAATAATAAAGATTTATTCATGGTCAGTGATGAAGAATGGTTATTTGCTGCAAAGATAAGCTTTTTAGACATATAAATGTTAACTTTGCGTAGTCTTATTTTTAACTTCATTCATCACAACCAATCATCATTAACATCATGGTTGCAAAGCAACGTGTCGTCTTTCTTGACTGGCTGCGTGTCATAGCCTGCTTTATGGTTATGGTCGTTCACGCCTCGGAGTGTGTTTACTCCAATGACTATTCATTCTCATTCCCGTCCGAACTCGGGCGCTGGAGCGTCTGCCTCATAAACGGATTCGTGCGCCCGGCCGTACCGCTGTTTCTGATGGCCTCGGCCTATCTGCTCGTGCCGCTGCGCACTGACACGGGCACTTTCTTCCGCAAACGCCTGACGCGCGTGGTCATCCCCTTCGTGCTGTGGCTCGTGTTCTACGCCGTGCTGCCCGCAGCGTGGGGCGAGACCACCGTCGACGGCGCCATATCAAACCTCGCGCAGATAGCCATCAACTTCATCCCGCGCGCATCGCATCTGTGGTTTATCTATATGCTCTTGGGCATCTATATCATCATGCCCGTACTCACGCCGTGGTTAGAGCGTGTAAGCCGCCGCGAGGAAGAGTGCTACATACTGCTGTGGCTCTTTACCACCCTCTTCTGGCACGCACACGAGATTTTCGGCGAAGTATTCGGCGAATGTTGGTGGAATCCCTTCCCGCTGTTCTACTACGTCTCGGGCTACGTCGGTTATGTCCTCTTGGCCCACTACATCCGCAAATATCTTGACTGGGACATGCGCAAGACGCTGACCATCGCCCTGCCCTGCTTTCTCGTCGGCTACGCCATGTGCATCTGGTCGTTCTACACCCGCTCGTTCACCGTCGCCGAGGTGCGGCTGCTCGAGCTGAGCTGGCAGACGACGTCATTCGCCCCGGCGCTCATGAGCTTCGGCGCGTTCATGCTGATAAAGCAGATTAATTATTCAGGCCGCCGCGTCTATGGCGCCGTGATGAGCATCTCTGCTGTCAGCTACGGCATGTATCTGATGCACATGCTCGTGCTGCCGTATGTCTTCGTACCGCTCAACGAAGTGCTGCCCGTGCCCGTCACCATCTTCGCGACAGCCGCCATCACCTACGCCGCCACCTATGTCATCTGCCGCCTGATATCGATGCTCAAAATCGGCAAATACATTGTCGGCTGACCGGGCCGAGCCTTCGGTCAGTCGATTTTGTGGAAGTGGGTGACGTCGACGCCGCAAATCGGGCATTTGAAATCTGCCGGAAGTTCGCCGTCAACCTCGGCGATGTAGCCGCAGACATCACACTGATAGCGGTTCTTTGTCGTTGATGTCTCAGGGACTTCGTCGGCCCGATAAGTGGGAGCGTTTTTAGGGGCACGGCCTTTGATGACGTTATGGTAATAGGCATAGGTCATCGGCGTGCCCTCGCCGGCGACGGTGTCAACCAAACGTGCGACAACCAGCACATGAGTCTCACAGTCGATAAACTGTTCGGCCGTAAGGACAAGGCGCCCTGCAAATTTACCTTTGACGCAAGGCGTGTAGCCAACGACATCATAGCCATATTTCTCGTATTTATCGACATCACGGCTGCTCGAGAAACCGAACGTGCCGATAATCTCCGGATTTGTGTCCTCGGCGAGTATCGACAGCGAGAAACGGCCGGTCTCACGTATAGCGTCAAGAGTGAAATTATTCTTATTCAACGAAATAACCAATAACGGATTTACACTCGTCACCTGAAAACATGTGTTGATGACGCATCCGACAGCGCGGCCGTCTTTAAACGCGCCTACTACATACAGACCGTATGTAAGTTTGTAAAGAACTGTTGTATCCATAATACTTTATATTTATATATTAACAATTTACATTTCGATAACTCTGACCGTCATAAATCAGTGCATGGCAAAATTATTGATTTTTTTGATTGGGAATTGAAATAAAACACTAAATTTGCATCGATAAATAATCCGACTTGTATAACAAACTAATTAACTTATCAACATGGCCTACGTAATTACCGACAGATGTGTGGCATGCGGAACTTGTCTTCCTGTTTGCCCCGTAGAAGCTATCTCTGAAGGCGAAATCTATCACATCGACCCCGACACTTGCATCGAGTGCGGATCGTGTGCAGAAGTTTGCCCCAGCGGCGCTATCGAGCCCGGAGAATAATCAGCTCAAATTGATACCAATAACAAGAGGCTGTGTCAGACGACGCAGCCTCTGTTATTTTTATTATCAAATGATATGGAGGGGCGATTTGTAATCGCCCGCGGGATAATGCGTTGAAGCAAAAGGTCGATTGAAAATCGACCCTCCATAGCCCTTACCCTTTGGCCATCTCGAGGATGATGGATTTGAGACGGCCGGCGAGAGTCTCGGCCTCGTCCATCGTGTGGGCCTCGGAGTAGATGCGAATGATAGGCTCGGTGTTAGATTTGCGCAGGTGCACCCAGCTGTCTTTGAAGTCGATTTTGACACCGTCGATATCTGTAATCTGCTCGCCGGCAAAACGCTCTTTGACTGTCGCGAGTATCGCATCGACATCGAGACCTTCTGACAGTTCGACCTTGGTCTTATAAATCGAATAATCGGGCAGCGACGCACGCAACTCGCTGACTTTCTTGCCCGATTTGGCAAGCATGGTCAGGAAGAGTGCCACGCCCACAAGGGCGTCACGGCCGTAGTGGATGGCAGGATAGATGACACCACCGTTGCCCTCGCCGCCGATGACGGCGCCCGTACGTTTCATCTCGGTGGTGACGTTGACCTCGCCGACAGCAGCCGAACTATAGCGGCAATCATGAGCCTCGGCTATGTCACGCAGCGCACGGCTCGAGCTGAGGTTATTGACCACGGGACCCGGCTTGTAGGTCAGCACATAATCAGCCACGGATACAAGAGTGTTCTCCTCGCCGAACATGCGTCCGTCCTCCATAATGATGGCGAGACGGTCGACATCGGGGTCGACGACAAATCCGACATCGGCCTTAGACTCGCGCGTCAGGTCGGAGATAGCCGAGAGATTCTCGGGTATAGGCTCCGGCAGATGGGCAAATCGTCCGGTCGGAGCACAGTTGAGCTCGATGATATTGCGTACGCCAAGGGCGTGGAGCAGCTCCGGGATGACGATGCCGCCCACCGAGTTGACCGCGTCGACCGTCACGGTGAAATCGGCGTTACGTATAGCCTCGACGTCGACAAGGTCGAGCGCGAGCACGAGGTCGATATGACGGCGGTTATAGGTATTGTTTATGTACTGATGTCCGAGACTGTCAATCGGGGCGAACTCATAGTCACGCTGCTCGGCGATGCGAAGCACCTCGCCTCCCTCATCGGCCGACAGGAACTCGCCGTGCTCGTTGAGCAACTTGAGCGCGTTCCACTGGCGCGGGTTGTGAGAGGCTGTCAGGATTAGGCCTCCGCACGCCTTCTCGGCCACGACTGCAATCTCGGTGGTCGGAGTCGATGCCAGACCTATATTGACTACGTCAAAGCCCATAGCCATCAGTGTGCCGACGACAATATCGCAGACCATCTCTCCCGACAGACGGGCGTCGCGTCCGACGACGATAGTATGGCTTTTCTGTGTTGTGGTGCGCTCTATGAACGTAGCATAGGCCGCTGTATATTTGACGATGTCGATGGGAGTCAGCGCTTCGCCGGGCCGCGCGCCGATTGTGCCGCGAATACCCGAGATTGATTTAATAAGAGTCATGGTGAGACCGTGCTTAAGGTATTGACAGAAATATGTTGTTTAGATAATTATATCAATTGTTTTATGATAATCATAATTTAAAGACATCGCATGCATAGAGCCGCACGCGATGCGAAAGATGCGGTTTTCAGGTCTGCGGCTTATAATAACGCAGACGGAAGAGATAGGGGATTACGTTAGCCGTTTCAGACGAAAAACCGTACTGTGACTTCACGACAAGGTTAACCTGACAATCTATCGGCAGAAGCGACAGCGGATACTGTATGCCCGACCCCCACTGGTAGGAGCTGGGGAGCTGATAGTTGTTATATCTGAAACAGGTATTGATCTGGCTCATATCGCCCTCATTGCCACCGCCGTCAGACAGCTGGCCGTTATATGACTGCAGGTTATATCGTGTAAAACGGAAGTATATCAGCTCGTCGTCGGTCACACGGTTGCCGGGAGTGCCTGCGTTGAGCACCTGCATATAGAGATTGCCGTCAGGGTCGATGCGATAATACGGGGCATTTTCGCCGACCTCAAAGACCGTGTCGGCGGGGATGTGGTCTACCACACGCTGGTCAGCCAGAAAACGGTTGACATAATGTGTCTCGTCAGTAAGCAGCTCGGCATATGACTTGGTGTCGCTGCATGATGCCGCAGCGAGGGCGGTCACAGCCGCAAATATCAGATAGATTGTTTTGATTCTCATTGTCGGTGTCTTGTAATTTTTCCGTCTAAGTAAACGTTCAGTCTTGTTTGGTCTCTTTTTTGTCAATATACTTGGTCTTGTTTTGGTCAAGCAACGATTTAAACAGATTGCAGGCCTCGTCAAGCGTGCCGTCAAATTCGCCTCCGGCTGCATTGACATGCCCTCCGCCGCCGAAATATTCTTTGCAGATGATGTTGACCGGAAAATCGCCTGTCGAACGCATCGACACCTTGACATAGTTTTCCTCCTCGCGCATAAACGCCGAGTAGACTATGCCCGGGATTGCAAGAGGCTTGTTGACGAGCCCCTCAGTGTCGCCTTTGGCATAATGAAACCGGTTGAGTTCGTCGCGAGTCAGCCGGATAAGAGCTGCTCCGCGGTCTGCAAATACCTCCATGCGTTCAAGCAGCGCATAACTGTTGAGGCGCATGCTGTCCTCGCTCTGCCGATTAATAAGTTTCTCATAGAGAGCGACTTTGTCAACCCCCTTGCGCAAAAGCTCGGCAACAATGATATAGTCGTCAGGGTCGTTGGCGTTATATGCGAAATTACCCGTGTCGGTCATCATGCCCGCCAAAAGACATTCGGCAGCCTCCTTGTCAATAATATTGAAAAGCTCGAGGCGGCAGAGCACCCTGAAAAGCAGGACGCATGTCGATGACATCTCGGGATGCGAAATCAAAGGGTCGGCAAAATCAGAGGGATGAAGATGATGGTCTATCATGACCTTTGGAGCCGATGAAGCCTCGACCATAGGCGCAAGACGGTCTATGCGCTTGAGCTCATTGAAATCAAGGCAAACAATCAAATCGGCACGCTCGAAGATGCGGCGTGCGAAATCTGCATAACGCGACCCGACGACAACATCCTTTGCGCCGGGAAGCACCATCAGCTGGGTCTGCGGCTGATCAGGCACGACGACCCTCACCTCTTTGCCCATATTGCCGAGAACATGAGCCAAGGCGAGAGAGGAGCCCATAGCGTCACCGTCAGGCGACATGTGGGTGGTAATGGCCACACGGCGTGCGCCGTCAATAAGGCGACCCAGCCGGCGGATATTTTTCTCGTTTAATATACGTGCTATCATCTTCGCAAATTTCCTTGCAAAGATAATATTTAGTCTCGTACAGAGACCTAAGAAGGCAGGCTTTTATGAAAGTTTAAAATTTTGCCCCTAAGAGTTAATATTTCTTAATAATATCTGTCCAAGCCGCAATTCTGCCATCTGTCAGTTCAGGCTTGTTCACCTCGTCGAGCACCAATCCGACAAAACGCCCGTCGACCTCGGCGCCGGAGCGTTCAAAGTCGTATCCGTTAGCGTCAAACGGGGCGATAAACTCCGCGCCGGTCGGCTGCATCCGGCGATATATCTCGCCGACAGCATTACAGAATGTATCGCTCATGGTTTCATCACCGCAACCAAACACGGCTATCTTGTGGCCCTTGAGGTCAAGGGCATCCGCACCGTCGAGAAAGTCAAGCCAGTCTCTCTCGGGCTCACCCGAGCCCCATGTGCTCGAGCCGAGAATATCTATCTCATAATCACCGAGGACCGACGGTGCCGTCTTGGCGACATCATGCACATCATCATCGGAGACACCGAGTTTCGCGGCTATACGCCGTGCTATAGCGGCCGTAACGCCTGTAAGCGAGCCGTAAAAGACACCTGTTTTTTTCATATAATCGATATTGTTTTTATGCGATTCAACCAACAGTTTTAGATTATAACATCCGCCGCAGCCGCGTTGTTTATGCAGCGCCTTAAGAGTACGCATAATTTGTTGTGACTTTTTATCAACATTAAAAAGTTTTATTGCTGACATGCAAACTAAAATGATTAAATTTGCACCTTGAAAAGTCATAACAACCACCAACATGTCAGACAGCAAGCAGATCAAAACAGCTCTTATCTCCGTTTTCCACAAAGACGGACTCGATGAAATAATCAAAAAACTCCATGCCGACGGCGTCAGATTCCTGTCGACAGGCGGCACGAAATCATTTATCGAATCATTAGGTTTCGAGTGTGACGCAGTCGAAGACCTCACCGGATATCCCTCGATACTCGGAGGCCGCGTCAAGACGCTGCATCCCAAAGTTTTCGGCGGTATTCTTGCCCGTCGCGACAATGAGAGCGACAAAGCCCAGTCTGCTGAATTTGAAATCCCTGAAATCGACCTCGTGATTGTCGACCTTTACCCCTTCGAGGCCACCGTCGCTTCAGGCGCGCCCCTCGCCGACATCATCGAGAAAATCGACATAGGCGGCATATCGCTTATCCGCGCAGCTGCCAAAAACTATAACGACGTGGTCATCGTCGCATCAAAAAAACAATATCCCATCCTCGCCGGCATGCTCGACGCCCACGGCGCCAGCTCGACATACGAAGAGCGCATGCTGCTCGCCAAAGAGGCTTTCGGAGTCTCGTCATACTATGACAGCGCCATCTTCAACTACTTCGACAAGACAGCCTGCGCCCCAGCAGCTCCCTCGGCCATGCGCGTCGCCATCGACGACTCAAAGCCCATGCGCTACGGCGAGAATCCACATCAGGAAGGTTTCTTCTTCGGCGACTTCGACGCCATGTTCGATCAGCTACACGGTAAAGAAATATCTTACAACAACCTTCTCGACATCGACGCAGCCGTCTCGCTCATCGAGGAGTTTAACGACACGACGGTCGCCATCCTCAAACACAACAACGCCTGCGGCCTCGCCTCACGCGACATCCTGCGCGACGCTTGGCGCGACGCCCTCGCCGGCGACCCCGTCTCGGCCTTCGGCGGCGTAATCATCACCAACCGCGAGATTGACGCTGCCACAGCCGAAGAAATCAACAAAATATTCTTCGAAGTCATCATCGCACCGGCCTACAGCGAAGACGCCCTCGCGATACTCACTCAGAAGAAAAACCGCATCATCCTCGTGCAGAAAGCCGCGCTCAAGACTCAGAAATCATTCCGCTCGATACTCAACGGCGCTCTGATGCAACAGCGCGACACCAAAGTCGAGACTCCCGAAGATCTCAAACTCGTCTCGGGCGACGCTCTCACTGACGAGCAGATCGCCGACATGCTCTTCGCCAACAAAATCGTCAAGCACTCAAAGAGCAACGCCATCGTCCTCGCACGCGACCGCATGCTGCTGGGCAGCGGCGTAGGCCAGACATCGCGCGTCGACGCCCTGCGCCACGCCATCGAGAAGGCCAACTCGTTCGAGCTCGACCTCAAAGGCTCGACCATGGCCTCAGACGCTTTCTTCCCCTTCGCTGACTGTGTCGAGATTGCCGACGGCGCCGGCGTGACCTCTGTCATACAGCCCGGCGGCTCCATCCGTGACACCGACTCAGTCGACTATTGCCGCGAGCATGGCATGACAATGGTGATGACAGGTTTCCGCCATTTCAAACATTAATACACTCACACACAACACGCCATAAACATCCTCATCAAAATGAGACTTTTCTCTCTGACAAAAGAAATCGCAATCGACCTTGGCACAGCCAATACGATTATAATACATAACGACAAGATTGTCATCAACGAGCCATCTATCGTCGCTCTCGACAACCGCACAGACAAACTAATCGCTGTCGGCAACGAAGCCCATCTGATGGAAGGCAAAGGCCATCCCGGCATCCGCA
>ENA-OYXX01001045-OYXX01001045.1-human-gut-metagenome-genome-assembly--contig:-NODE-1045-length-11231-cov-4.658375_pt1 | contig 11231 bp, 13 predicted proteins | sample MGYA00243976_ERZ653434 | MGnify/ENA primary metagenome ERZ653434 (study PRJEB26926, sample SAMN06165112) | human gut metagenome | biome: ENVO:00009003; feature: ENVO:2100002; material: ENVO:00002003...
AGATCTAGTACGGTCTCGTGGGCTCGGAGATGTGTATAAGAGACAGGCACATAATGGCTCGTGTCGGGCGGATTATCCAAAAAACCTGCCTGCCCGAAGAGAGTGCCCTCGACAGTCACCTGTGAGTCGCGGTGGCGCATCAGACAGTGTAGCGGGGTGGCGAGAGCCAGTCGCTCGAAGGCGTCGGAGTTGACGCCGAAACCGAGAGCTCGCGCCAATGTCACATATAATGCGTCGGCCCAGCTGCCGTTGAAACGTTCGACGAGGGCGGTGATGCGGTCAGACTTGTCATTAAGTCGTTCATAGCCCAGACTCGTCAGCCAGTCGCTGATATAAATCGACGGCACCGACTGAAGCTCGCCGGCGCATGACAGGCGGTCTGCGCCGCCGCTGTCTACCAACTCGGCGTAACGGCGGCTGAAATCGGGCGCGCAGGTCATTACTGTCTGGTCTATCTCGCGTCCGTCACTGCGGCGGATGCGCATGTCGTCGACGGCCACGACGTGGAGTATCACCGAGTCGTAGGCCGGGTCGGTCTGATGGCCATGGCGCATCCAGTCAGAGGCGCGCACATGTATCTCGACGTTGCCGCACCACAGGCGGTCGCCGATTATGATTTTGGCGTTGAAAAAGTCGGGTCCGGCGTCGTTGTTGTGCAGCCCCGGGTCAATGACGCGCAGCCGGCGGCCGTCGACGGTCGTCATATCGGCGCCCGTCCACAGTTTGTGCTGCCAGACATAGTGCATCAGCTTTTCCATCTCAAGAGCCAAAAGTACCTAAATAAGTTTGATTTACAAAGAATGTCACATTAAATCACTAATTTTGCGGCCGATGACTGAGACTATCATAATAAATCCTGCATACGGGGCGCTGAGAGATTTTATCGGCGCGCTCCCCGGGCGTTTCGACGGCGGCGAGCTGGTGTTCCGCAGCCGCAATACCATCCGCCGCTTTATAGCTCCTGACGGCACGGTGTTAGTAGTCAAGCGATTCCGCCGCCGCGGACTGCTGCAGCGCATAATCTACTCGACCGTTGAGCACAGCAAGGGCCGCCGTGCCTATGACAACGGACTCGAGTTGCTGCGTCGGGGCTTTGACACGCCCGAGCCTGTGGCATATATCGAATTGAAACGCCGCGGATTGCTCTGCGACACATATTTTGTTTCGCGCGAGTGCAATGATGCCGGACTTTACGGCGCCCTTGTCGACACCGAGCTGTTTGACCACGCTCAAGCTGACGCCGTCGCGTCGCTGCTGGCGCGCATGCACGACAGCGGCGCCCTCCACGGCGACCCTAACCTCAACAATATTCTCTGTCGCCGCGAGGCCGACGGGAGCCTGCATCTGACCCTAATCGACACAAACCGTTCGCACTTCACGGCGCCCGGCGGCCTGTCGGCATCACGCTGCCTTGACAATCTCAAGCGCGTCACACACCGCCGCGACCTTTTAGCCTATATCGTCGGTCGCTACGCAGCCCTGCGCGGTCTCGATCAGGAGGCGTCGGTCAGACGTGTTACCGACCTTGTCAGCCGCTTTGAGCGCAACCGCGAGCGACGCCACCGAGTCAAGGCACTCTTCAAACATTAAACTTTTTTGTGCGAATATTTTGATATTACGATATTTGCCATTATATTTGCGACATCATCATAATATCAAAATAATATCATGGATAATAATCAGAACAAAGAGTTTGCCTACTCCGGCAGCCTGTGCAACGGCTTCCTGATGCTCGCCGTCGAGCTGTTGTTTATCCCCGCGCTTGCGGTCATCGCGTTTATGCACGTATCCTATAATCCTGAGGTGATGATTAGCTTAGGTGTGATTTTGTCGCTCATCTGGTGCGTGATGTGGGCCGGATTTTTCGTGCAGCAGCCCAATCAGGCACGCGTGATGATGTTTTTCGGCAAATATCGCGGCACCGTGCGCCGTACGGGTTATTTTTGGGTCAATCCCTTCATGACCTGCCGCAAAGTCTCGCTCAGACTGCGCAACATGGACATCGAGCCCATCAAGGTGAATGACAAGACCGGCAATCCTGTGCTCATCGGCATGGTGCTCGTTTGGAACGTCGAAGACACCTACCGCGCCATATTCGACATTGACGCCCCCACGGCTGTGGTTTCGGCCGGAGCTACCGGCGTACAAATAAACTCTCAGAGTCATGAGAAGGCGCTCGACGCCTTTGTGCGCATACAGAGCGACGCCGCTCTGCGCGAGGTCACGGGACGCTTTGCCTATGATAATATCGAGGGCCATAAAGACGAAGTCACACTGCGCAGCGGAGGCGAGGAAATCAACGACCTCCTCGAGCACAAAATCAATGAGCGTCTCGCCATGGCCGGCATCACCGTCGTAGAGGCCCGCATAAACTATCTCGCCTATGCACCCGAAATCGCGGCAGTGATGCTGCGCCGCCAGCAGGCCGCAGCCATAATCTCAGCCCGAGAGAAGATAGTCGAGGGCGCCGTGTCGATGGTCAAGATGGCCCTGACGCAGCTCTCCGACGAGAACATCGTCGAGCTTGACGAAGAGCGCAAGGCCGCCATGGTCAGCAACATGCTTGTGGTGCTGTGCGCTGACGAGCCCGCTCAGCCCGTCATCAACACAGGTACACTTTACCAATAATGCCCGCCAAGAAAACATCGGCTGACAAAGGATTTCTGCTGCGCGTTGACCCGGCCGTCATGGAGATGGTCGAGCAGTGGGCCGCTGACGAGTTCCGCTCCGTCAACGGCCAGCTGCAGTGGATTATAAATGATGCGTTAAAACGATACAAGCGCCTGCGCCCCTCCCCGCCGTCCCCGAAGGCGGAGGGATAAGTGTATGGAGGGTCGATTTGCAATCGACCGATGCAATAGGTTGATTATTAGCGAAATGTAGGGACATGTCATCGTCACGTATAACGTGGCCGCCATAAAAGCGCGGAAGACGTGAGTTTTAAAAGGTGTTCAATGAGCGCCGTAGGTGCGTCAGCGCTGCGGCGGGGCATCTCGGAGAGATGCCGATGCGGTCAGAGACCGCTTTCAACCCCGAATTAAGCCCGCAGGGCGTATTCGGGGTGTAGGGGGCGCATTTGACGTGTTTTCTCGAAGAGAATAAACAAGTCACTCAATAGGTAGTGTATTCTCTACGAGAAAAATTTATGGGGAGGCCGGTTTACCCCGAATACGCGCCTTGACGGCGCTTAATTCGGGGCTGTGAGCGGCCCTTGTGCGGGCCGCATACCTATCTCGCCGAGATAGGCGCCGTGGACACATACACCGTGGTCTCAAATACTCGCGCCGACGACGAGGCTCGACTGCTAATTCGGACGAAACACACCCCATTTTAGCGTCTTATACATGCCGGCGCTTGCTGCCGGACACTCGAGCCGAGTGTCCCTACTACATACTAAAAAAACGGGGGGCTTCACGATGTCGTGGAGCCCCCGTGTGGGTTATTTTCGTCTGTAGCGTATCAGCCAGACGCGGCTGTAGACTGTCAGAAAGAGACATATCATGCAGATGACACCGCAAATGCGGTAGAGCACCGTCGAAAACGAGAGGATGTCAAACAGGTTTAGAATCAGCACTACCGAACTGACCAAGAGCAGCACTGTGCTGATTTTGAGCAGGCGTCGCATCAGATGGAGAGTCGTCGCAGCGTGTTGAGCAGCTCGCGGTTGATGGGCTTGTCGTTCTTGATGGCTTTGGAGAAAGGCACATAGACAATCTCGTCGTTCTTGATACCAATCATCACGTTGCGCTGGTCTTCCATAAGGGCGTCGATGGCAGCCGCGCCCATGCGTGAGGCGAGGATGCGGTCATGTGCTGTCGGGCTGCCGCCGCGCTGCAGGTGGCCGAGTATCGACACGCGCACGTCATAGCCGGGATATTCGTTTTTGACACGTTCGGCCAGACCCATGGCGCCGCCGGTGACGGGGCTTTCGGCCACAAGGACGATTGATGAGTTCTTGCTCTTGCGGAAGCCGTTCTGGATGAGTTCGGCCAACTGGTCGACCTCTGTCGAAATCTCCGGAATGATGGCGGCCTCGGCTCCCGAGGCTATCGCGCCGTTGAGGGCGAGGAAGCCGGCGTCGCGGCCCATGACCTCGATGAAGAACAGGCGCTCGTGGCTCGTGGCGGTGTCGCGGATTTTGTCGACGCACTGCATGATGGTGTTGAGCGCCGTGTCATAGCCGATGGTGGTGTCGGTGCCGTAAAGGTCGTTGTCGATGGTGCCAGGCAGACCGATGCAGGGGAAGTTGAACTCGTTGGCGAAGATGCGCGCACCGGTGAGCGAGCCGTCGCCGCCGATGACGACGAGGGCATCGATTTCGTGGCGGCGGATGACGTCATAGGCGAGCTGGCGGCCTTCGGGAGTCTGGAACTCCTTGCAGCGCGCAGTTTTGAGGATGGTGCCGCCCTGCTGTATGATGTTTGAGACGTTTTGCGTTTTGAAATCGACGATTTCGTCGGCAATGAGGCCGCGGTAGCCGCGGTAGATGCCTTTGACTTTCAGGCCGCTGAAGATTGCCGAACGTGTGACGGCGCGTATAGCGGCGTTCATGCCGGGGGCGTCACCGCCTGATGTCAGTATGCCGATGCATTTGATTTCAGCCATAATGTTGTTTATTAGGAGTTTATAGACAGGGATAAATCACAAATACGCCGCAAAGTTAAGCATTTAAAGATTAATTCTCAAAACATTTTTTCCGGACGTGCTGCCTAAGTGCTCAGTCTTCGAGCTCGTAGTCGACGTAGGTGACGATGCGTATGTTTTTGATATAGGGAGTGTACTGGTCACGGTCGGTTATCGAGAACTGGCCCTGTGAGGCTTTGCGTATCTTACCCAACTTGCTGTCGGAGTCCTCGGCGAATTTGTCGGCGGCCTCGCGGGCGTTATGTGTTGCCTCGGCAATCATCTCGGGCTTGATGGAGTTGAGGTCGGTGTATTCGTATGAGATCTGATACTGATAGTTTTCGGCTATGACGGCCACGCCCTCTTTGAGCAGGGCGGTCTGCTGCTTGATAAGCTCGCGTATCTTGTCGACCTGCGACGATGTGATGACGATGACGTTGGTGACGTTGTAGCGTACTTTTACGTTCTCGGCATTGTAGCTGTCGGCGAGGCGGTCCTGCACGGCCGGCGGATTGATTGAAATCTCGTCATCCTTGATGCCGTTGGCTTTGAGGAAGGCAAGTATGGTGTTGTTGTTGCTCTGTATCTTGTTGTAGATGGCCTGCAGGTCGTTGCCCATCTCTTTAGTGACTATCGGCCATGTGACTTTGTTGGCCTTTACCTCGCGTTCGCAGAGACCGCGCACGGTGACTGTGCGGTTACGGTTGGCGAAATTGTCGATACCGGCCTTGAGGCAGAGTCCCAGTCCGATGATGGCCACGCCGATAATGACAGAGGCGATGATGGCATTGGATTTTTTCATAAAAATTGTGAGTTAAGAGGTTAGGGTATCTTGCCGTAATGTCAGAAACGTTCGCTGCGTTCGGCAAACTGTTCGGCATATTCGGAGACCTTGTTGTAGCGCTCGAGATTGGAGTCGTCAAGCTCGCCCCCGACTTCGGCCATGTAGAGGGCCGAGCCGAATGTGAACATGTAGGAGAAGCGCCTCATGAACTCCTCGTCCTGACGAAGTGTCTGCTGTTGCTTGGCCCGCTCGAAGTCATCGGTGATTTCGTTAGTCTTGTCAGTGCGGTCAATCAGATATTGCAGGATGCTCTCGTATTGAGTCAGCATGTCGGAGTAGTCGTCCTGTGAGAGAGTTTCTTCGTTGACAATTTTGTCGGTAAGACGCTCGCACTCTGAGGCGTCATAGCCTCCGCTACAGCCTGTGAGCGCAAGCATTGAGAGGATAGCGGCTAGATATGGGATGAGACGTTTAATCATGTAATTGATAATGCTTTGGGTTGATTTTATTGCGGCCCCGAAAGCCGGGTGAACATATTTACAAACAAATTATGCCGGATATTGGTTTTGGCGGCGACAAAGCTGCCACCGCCAAAACCGTCGGGCAATATGCAAACTTACAACAAATTTGTGAGTAAAATTAATTCTTACTCCCAGAATTTGTAAAAATGATGCACCGGGCCGTGGCCGTGGCCGATGTCATAGCGGGCGCCGGCCTCGAGTGCCTCGGTGATGTAGTTCTTGGCGAAACGGGCTGCGTCGTTGAGCGCCAGGCCGTGAGCCAGACCTGCGGCGAAGGCCGACGAGAGCGTGCAGCCCGTGCCGTGGGTGTTGGGCGTGTCCAAGCGGCGCGATACGAGGCGCAGCGTCTCTCCGGTCTCGGCGTTATAGAATATGTCGATCAGCTCGGCGTCGGTCAGATGACCGGCCTTTAGCATCACCGAAACGTTGCCGCAGTGTGCCGACAACTCGCGCGAGGCGTCGGGCAGTTCGTCCTGCGAGGCGATTTTGCGGCCGAGCAGCAGTTCAGCCTCGGGAATGTTGGGCGTGATGACACGCACGGCAGGGATGAGTTCCGAGCGCAGCGTGTCGACGGCCTCGGCCTGCAGCAAGGGGTCGCCCGATGTGGCCACCATGACGGGGTCAAGGACGATATCCGCGATGTCATAGCCGGCGAGCGTGTCGCGCACGGCGCGTATCAGTTCCGAGCTGTGAAGCATGCCTATCTTGACGGCATCAGTGCCGATGTCGTCGATGACCGAACGTATCTGGCCGGTGACGAAGTCGACGGGGATGGGGTGGACGCCGGTGACGCCGACGGTGTTCTCGTCGACGACGGCCACGATGGCCGACGTGCCGAAACATCCGCAGGCCGAGAATGTCTTGAGGTCAGCCTGTATGCCGGCGCCTCCGCTGGGGTCGCTGCCGGCGATGGTCAGGGCGCGGCGGTAATGACGTTTCTCGTTCATATCGGCCACACCTCCTTTCGGTAAGCGCTGTCCCAGAAGAGCCACTCCATGCGTGTGGCCTTGACGAAGATGTCGGTCATGGCGCGGCGCACGCTCTCTGTGGTCTGCTCGGCGAGGGCGTCGCAGATGGCGATGGCGCGGCGGTTGCTCTCGGCAAACGCCGGGTCACCGTAGGTGTCAATCCATGCCTTATAAGGATTGTCTGTGTGGTCGCGGGCCGTGTAGATGCTCTCGCCCACGCGCTGATAAACCCAGAAGCAGGGCAGCACGGCAGCCGCCTCGACTTCGACTGGCATATAGGCCTGAGCCTTGAGCACAGAAGTGTAGAGTTCACAGGCCGGGCTCATCCTGACGTCAGCTGTCAGCGGCTCGTCTTTGAGATAAACCTCGTGCATAGTCTTTTCGACGTATACACCGTCGGCCGCGAAACCGATAAAATCTGACGCGAACGCGCTGTCACGCAGACGCGAGGCTATGTGGGCAAGCACCCTGAAATATTCGCCGATGTAGAGCGAGTCCTGACGCAGATAGTGCATGAAGCGGCTGCGGTCGAGTGTGCCGTCGGTCAGCTCCTTGATGAAAGGATGCTCGGTGATTTTGTCATAGACAGGCGCTGCGGCCCTCCATGCTGATTCACTCCATTTTTCCATAAATTCTTATTTTTTATATGCCGTTACCGCCACATAGTCGCCGCGGTCGCAGCCTTCGACGGGCTGCTCCTCGACGCGGTCGGAGTAGAGCGGATGGGCGGTGAGGGTCTGTGAGAAGGTGATATCGCTGAACCCCGCGTCCTTGAGCATGGCTACCTTTTCGGCTGTCGTGCGCCAGTTGGCCACATTGACAAATTCTATAGGGTAAGGGTTGGGCGGATAGACGCCCTCTAAAAGCGGATGATGCCATGTGCCGAGCGCTTTGGCGAGGTTATACATGATGCCGTAGGAACTTTCCTTGGGCACATCTATCAGCACGATGCGGCCGCCGGCAGGAAGTGCGTCGTAAGCCTTTTTGACCACATCGGCGAGGCCGGTGATATAGCTCGGTGTGCCGTTGAAGAGTATGAGGTCATAGTCGCCGTGACCGAAGTCGGCCTCCTCGGCGGTGGCTATTGTCACGTTAAGACCGCGGCGGCGCGCTATGTCAGCCATGCCCGGCGAAGGCTCTATACCGTCGGTGATGACGATGCCGCGCTCGTCGCGCAGCAATTTCTCAAAAAGGCCGCTTCCGCAGCCTACAGAGAGGACTTTTTTTGCACCTTTGACCACCGAGGCCACGAGGTTGAGCTCAGAGTAGAGCACGTTGCGGTTGTCGAGAAACCACGCGTCATAGGCGTCGGCATACTCGTCAAATCCTTTTCCCATAATCAGATATTTATGATGTTGCTTTCTAAAGTTAATAAATTGATGCAGAATAGCCGACCGTCGAGCGTTTCGCCGATGCCGACAATAGTTTTGAGAGCCTCGGAGGCCTCGATGGCCCCGACGACACCCGGCACGGGGCCGAGCACACCGGCTGCGGCGGCCGGGCGTGCCGATAGTGTGTCGCGGTCAGCGAAAAGGTCGGCGAATTTAGCTCCGCTACGGCCGCCGAAGACGGCCACGTAGCCGTTAAACTCGCCTATTGAGCCGAATATCCAGTGTCGCCCGGTCTCGCGGCACACGTCGTCGATGAGATAGCGTGTGGCGAAGTTGTCGCAGCAGTCGACCACGAGGTCATAGCCGCTGATTATGTCGGCGGCATTATCCGCGGTGAGACCGTCGGGGTGCACGTCAAACGTCGTCTGCGATGACATGGCCTGCAGGCGCCGCAGCGCACATTCACACTTGGGTCGGCCGAGGTCGGCCTCGGTGTAGAGTATCTGTCGCTGGAGGTTTGACAGCGACACTGTGTCTTTGTCACATAGACCGATACGACCTACGCCTGCCCCGGTGAGATATGAGGCTACAGGCGCGCCGAGTCCTCCGAGTCCGACGATGAGCACTGATGCCCCGGCGAGGCGCCGCTGGCCTTCGTCGCCCACGTCCTCAAGCATTATCTGTCGCGAATATCGCTCCATATCAGTCAAATACTTTGTCCCAGTCTTTCCAGACAACTTCCATGCCGCGCTCGCGCAGGGCGTCGGCGACCTCCGCGGGTGTGCGCTCGTCGCTTACGGCAAACTGCTCCAAGGCCTGCGGATAGGTGTAGTAGCCTCCAGGATCGGTCTTAGAGCCGGCGCTCATAGAGGTCACGCCGAGTGTGGCCATGTTGTTGCGGAAGTCGGGGCGTTCGCGCGTAGAGTATGAGATGTCGACGTCGTTGTCGAAGATGCGGAAGGCGAATGTGGCCTGCGCTAATTCGCGGTCGTTCATCACCACATTGGGCTGGAAGCCGCTTTCTGACGGACGCATGCGCGGGAAGTTGACCGAGTAGCGCGTGCGCCAGTAGTTTTTGCGCAGATACTGCAGGTGACGCGCCATCATGGTGATGTCTGTTCGCCAGTCCTCCAAGCCTATGAGCACGCCCATGCCGATTTTATGTACGCCGGCCATGCCCATGCGGTCAAAGCCGTTGACGCGCCATTCGAAGTTTGACTTCTGTCCTTCGGGGTGATAGACCTTGTATCGTTCGCGATGGTAAGTCTCCTGAAAGCAGGTGACGCCGTTGAGGCCCGAGTGAGTCAGGCGCTCGTAGTCTTCGGCCGAAAGTGGCATAACTTCGATAGAGAGGTTGTTGAAGTAGGGACGGCAGACACGCAGCGCGCTCTCGAGGTAGTCGGTGCCGGCGGCTACGGGATTCTCGCCGGTGACGACGAGCAGGTTTTCGAACGGGCCGAGACGGCGTATGGCCTTGCACTCGTCTTCAATCTGCTCGGGCTTGAGTATCACGCGCTTGAAACGGTTGTGACGGTTGAAACCGCAGTAGACGCAGGCGTTGGTGCACGAGTTGGTGATATACAGCGGCACATACATCGAAATCACGCGGCCGAAACGCTCGCGCGTGATGCGTTGGCTCAGCGCGGCCATCTGCTCGATGTATGGAGCGGCGGCCGGCGATATCAGCGCCATGAAGTCGTTGATGTCGGGGTGTTTGCGCTGCAGCGCGGCCTCGACGTCGGCGGCAGTCTTCGACATTATCTCGTCTGTCGTCGTCTGCCAGTCATATTTTAATAATTCGTCAGAAAACATATCAGTCAAGGAATGATGTTAACGGACTGCTTGCCATGGCCGAGCGGCTGCGTGCGCCCAAGCCGGCCTCGAAGGCCTCGCGTCCGGCTACGACGGCGTCACGGAAGGCTCGCGCCATGCGCACCGGGTCACCGGCTACGGCTATGGCCGTGTTGACCAAGACGGCGTCTGCGCCCATCTCCATGGCCTCGGCGGCGTGTGACGGAGCGCCAAGACCGGCGTCGACAACCACGGGCACACGGCTCTGCTCGATGATAATCTCGATGAGGTCGCGTGTGACAAGGCCCTTGTTGGTGCCGATGGGAGCGGCGAGGGGCATCACCGTGGCCGCTCCGGCCTCCTCAAGACGTTTGCAAAGCACCGGGTCGGCCTGTATGTAGGGCAGCACGACGAAGCCCATGGCGGCGAGCTGCTCGGTGGCCTTCAGTGTTTCGACGGGGTCGGGGAGCAGATATTTGGGGTCAGGATGAATCTCAAGTTTAATGAAATTGGTGCCGAACGCCTCGCGCGAGAGCTGAGCGGCGAGCACGGCCTCCTCGGCGTTGCGCACGCCCGAGGTGTTGGGGAGCAGCTGTATGTCGTCGCCCTTGACATGCACGAGCATATCGTCCTGAGGGTTAGACATGTCGACACGTTTCATGGCCACGGTGACCATCTGTGAGCCTGAGGCTTTGATGGCCTTGGCCATAATCTCGTTTGAGTGGAACTTGCCGGTTCCGACAAAGAGGCGCGATGTGAACTCGCGGCCTCCGATGATAAGTTTACTCATTGGTATTTAAGAGTTTAATTGTGTTTTCGGTTTGTGCGGCGGGGTCATCAGCGCCGAGTATCGTGCCTGACAGCGCGATGCCGGTGACCCCGGTCTGCATGATGGACTGAATATCGTCGGGCGTTATGCCGCCTATAGCGACGACCGGCAGCTGACTCAGCCGGCGGAAGCGGCTCATGATGTCGCGGTAGCCCTCCAAGCCTAAAACGGGGCTCAGACGTGCTTTGGTCGTTGTGAAACGGAAAGGTCCGAGGCCTATGTAGTCGGCACCGGCCGCGACTGCCGCGACCATGTCATCATAGGTGTTGGCCGTGGCGCCGATAATCTTGTCGCCGAGTATGCGGCGTGCCTCGGCCACAGGCATGTCGTTCTTGCCGAGGTGCACGCCGTCAGCGCCTGTCTCGGCCACGAGATGTACGCGGT
>ENA-OYXX01001047-OYXX01001047.1-human-gut-metagenome-genome-assembly--contig:-NODE-1047-length-11221-cov-4.195504_pt1 | contig 11221 bp, 8 predicted proteins | sample MGYA00243976_ERZ653434 | MGnify/ENA primary metagenome ERZ653434 (study PRJEB26926, sample SAMN06165112) | human gut metagenome | biome: ENVO:00009003; feature: ENVO:2100002; material: ENVO:00002003...
GAGAAAACAGCCGTCAGCCCCATACTCCGTCCCGAAGACATCATCGACGCCCAGAAGATTGTCGAGCAGATTTATGTCGACGAGAAGATTGAGCGCTATATCGTCGACATCGTCTTCGCCACACGATTCCCGGCCGACTACAACATGTCTGACCTCAAGAGCATCATCGCCTTCGGCGCATCGCCCCGCGCCTCAATCGGTCTGGCCCGCGCAGCCCGCGCCTACGCATTCCTGCGCCGCCGCGGCTACGTCATCCCCGAGGATGTCCGCGCCGTCTGCCACGACGTGCTCCGCCACCGCATCGGCCTGACCTACGAAGCCGAAGCAAACAATATCACCAGCGACGAGATAATCTCCGAGATTCTCGACAAGGTCGAAGTTCCCTGACCCCACGGTGCGGCCAGTAGTTCTTAGCAAACGACAAGACAATGGATGCCAACGAACTATTAAAGAAAATAAGAAAAATCGAGATAAAAACCCGCGGACTGTCGAGCAACATCTTCGCGGGCGAATATCACTCGGCTTTCAAGGGCCGCGGCATGATGTTCAGCGAGGTGCGCGAGTATCAGTATGGCGACGATATACGCGACATCGACTGGAACGTCACGGCGCGCCACAACCATCCCTATGTCAAGGTCTATGAGGAAGAACGCGAGATGACGGTCATGCTTCTCGTCGACGTCTCACGCAGCCGGCTCTTCGGCGCCGTAGGCGAGGAGAAACGCGAGATGATTGCGGAGATTGCGGCCACCATCGCTTTCTCGGCGATTTCAAACAACGACAAAATCGGAATGATTTTCTTCAGCGACAAAATTGAGAAATTCATCCCGCCCAAGAAGGGCAAACGCCATATTCTGTTCCTTATCCGCGAGCTGCTCGACTTCACGCCCGAGAGCCCCGGAACAGACATATCCATGGTTCTGCGCTACTTCTCCGACGCTCTCAAGAAACGCTGCACCACGTTTCTGATTAGCGACTTCATTGACCGTCACGACTACTCGCGCGCACTGAGCATCGCCGCCGGCAAACACGACGTCATCGCCATACAGGTCTATGACAAACGCGACACGTCGCTGCCCGACGTCGGCCTGATGAGAGTGCAGGACCTCGAGACCGGCGCCGACCGCTGGGTCGACACCTCGAGCAAGAAGGTGCGCCGCGCCTATGACCGGTGGTGGTATGAACAGCAGCAGACAATGACCGACGCCATGCACCACGCCCGCGTGGACATAGCCTCAATATCGACCGACGAAGACTATGTGCGCTCGCTGATGTCACTCTTCAGGGGACGCGGCCCGAGATGACACATACAGATTCCTAAAAAGAACAATTCCAAAGACATATAAATGAAACTGCATAGGATTTTGACATCGGCAATGTTCGCCGCGGCCCTGACGGCCTCGGCGGCGGGAGATGTCACGCTAAAGCAGTCGCTCGACTCGGCCTATCTTATGATGGGCCGCACAACCACCCTGAACATCGAGCTGCTGGGCAACGGCAGCGCCACGGACGGGTCGATTGTGGTCTCCAAAAACGCCTATCCCAAGGAGGTGGAGGTCTCTCTGCCCGGCACAGGCGACACCACGGTCATGGACAACAACCGCTACCAGATACGCCGTCAGATTACGATACAGTCGTTTGACTCGGGTGTGTGGCAGTTGCCGCCGGTGCTCTATATCGAGCGCGGCGAGACCATCGCCTCGAACGCGCTGTCGCTCAAGGTTATCCCGGTGCCCGTGGACACGCTCAAGGATATCCACGACTATGCCGGGGTTCATGACACCGGCAGCAAGTGGTATGACAGTCTGCCCGACTGGCTCGTGGACTACGGCCTGTGGATACTCATGGGTCTGCTGGTCATCGCCGGCGGCGTATGGGCCTATTTCCGCTACTTCCGCAAGAAGAAAGCCGAGGGAGCCGTGGTCAAGGTTGTCAAGAAAGCGCCGCCCTATGAAGAAGCCGTCAAGCAGCTCAACGAGCTGCGCGACGAGCATCTCTGCGAAAACGGCATGGAACGCGAATACTATACGCGCCTGACCGAGATTCTCCGCACATACCTCCAGGAGCGTTTCGGCATCAACGCCATGGAGATGACCTCGAGCCAGATACTCGACGAGCTTGAGAAACGCGAGGAGACACGCATGCCGCGACTCATCATGAACCGTATCCTCGAGATGGCTGACTACGTGAAGTTCGCGAAGGTGCGCCCGCTCCCCGACGACAATATCAATGCCTGGCGCTCGGCCATGCAGTTTGTCGAGGACACGAAACCGCTGCCTCCCGCTCCCGCCGGAGAGGCCGCAGACAAAGATGTCAAACCTGAAAACAGACCGTAACGCCATATGCTTCTCGCTCAACCCAAACTACTCTGGCTGCTGCTGATTCTCATACCGCTCATCGGGTGGTATATATGGAAACAGCGCAACCTCCACGCCGCCCTGGGCATATCGACAACGGCGCCTTTCGCCCGTCTGCCCCACTCGTGGAAAGAATATCTGAGGCACGTGGCTTTCGGTCTCGAAATGCTCACCATAGCCTGCGTCATCGTCATTCTGGCGCGTCCTCAGACCCGCGACTCGTGGCGCACGTCGAACGTCGAGGGCACGGACATCATCCTGGCGATGGACATATCCACGTCGATGCTCGCCCGCGACTTCCGTCCCGACCGTTTCGAGGCCGCCAAGAATGTGGCCACTAAGTTTGTCAGCGGACGCGAGGGCGACAACATGGGTCTGGTCATCTTCGCCGCCGAGAGCTTCACGGCCGTGCCGATGACCAACGACCGCTCGCTTCTGGCCAATTATATCCATAACCTCCGGATGGGCATGCTCCAGGACGGCACCGCCATAGGCGACGGCCTGGCCACATCCATCAACCGCATCCGCGAAGGCAAAGCCAAGTCAAAAAGCATCATCCTGCTGACCGACGGCTCCAACAACACCGGCAATGTGGCTCCTCTCACCGCCGCAGAGATTGCCGCGCAGAACGGCATCAAGGTCTACACCATTGGCGTCGGCACCAACGGCACAGCGCCCTATCCCCAGGAAGATATGCTCGGACGCATACAATATGTCAACCTCCCCGTGGTGATTGACGAGGCCACGCTCCAGAAGATAGCCTCCACCACCGGCGGCAAATATTTCAGAGCCACCAACTCAAGGATGCTCGGCGAGATATTCGACGAGATTGACAAACTCGAGAAGACACGCATGGACGTCAAAAACTTCACACAGACCGAAGACGACTACATGCCCTGGGCCGTAGCGGCGCTCGTGCTCTTCATGACAGCGCTTCTGCTCCGCGTAGGAGTGCTCCGCTCGATACCCTAAACCAACCTAACCAATGTCGACAAATGATTAGCTTCGCATATCCCGGACTTCTCTACCTGCTGTTGCTCATACCGGTGACGGTGGGCCTTTTCTGGCTGTCGCGACTGGCGCGCCGTCGCCGTCTGCGCCGCTACGGCAACCCCGCGGTGCTGGCGCCGCTGATGCCCGAGGCTTCACGCTATATGCCCTGGGTGAAACTGACAGTGGCGATGCTCGTCCTGGCGTTTCTCGTGATTGTGCTTGCCCGTCCGCGCGCCACCTCGACGCTCGAAGACACCGCCCGCGAGACCGAGAGCTCGCGCGGCATCGAGATTATGCTCTGTCTCGATGTCTCCAACTCGATGCTCGCCTCGTCGACCGACGACCCAAACGGCATTCAGCGTCTCGACCGCGCAAAACACCTGCTCGAACAGCTCATCAAGTCGCTGCGTGACGACCGCATAGGCCTCATCGTCTTTGCCGGCGACGCCTACACACAGCTCCCCATAACTTCAGACTATATCTCGGCCAATATGTTTGTCAACAGCGTGTCGACCTCGATGGTACCCACTCAGGGCACAGCCATCGGCGCCGCCATAGACATGGCCATGAACTCGTTCACACCCGACGACAAGACCGGACGCGCCATCGTGATTATCACCGACGGCGAGAACTTTGAAGACGACGCCACTGACGCCGCCAGGCGCGCCGCCGACTCGGGCGTGACAGTCGACGTCATCGGTCTCGGCACGACAAAAGGTGCTCCCATTGTCCTCGACCGTTCCAAGGGTGTCTATATGAAAGATGTGGAGGGCACTCAGATCGTCACCGCTCTCAACGAAGCAGAAGCCCGCAAGATTGCAAAGGCCGGCAAAGGCATCTACGTCTCAGGCAACAGTTCATCGGCTGTGAAAGATATTGACTCACAACTCGACACACTGGCCAAAAAAGACTTCATGCGCACGGTCTATTCGCCCCAGAGCGAGCAATTCCAGATTTTCGCCTGGTTTGCCCTGATTTCCCTTGTGGTCTACTCTCTGACCGTGACCCGCAAGATTTCGTGGCTCAGACGATTTAATTTCTTCACCAAGCAGCAGACCGGAAAATGAATTTCAACAGATTTATATTCATGACACTGGTTTCGGCCGTGGCCATAGCCGCGGCACCCTCGGCCTCGGCTGTCGACGCCGCCAACATACGCGCCGAACGTCGCTATCTGCGCGAGGGCAACAAACTCTATAACGAGCGTCGTTTCTCTGAAGCCGAAACCATGTATAAGAAGGCTCTGGAGTCAAATGCAGCCTCAGAGGCCGCTTCATATAACCTGGCGACAACCTATCTGCGACAGGCCACACCCGGCGAGAGCGGCAAGAAGCTCATCAGCGAAGCACAGACCCTGCTGACCGATGTGCTCAGGTCAGCGCAGAACGCCGCCATAGCCGAAAAGGCGGCCTACAACTTGGGCAACCTGGCCTTCAACAACCAGCAGTGGGACCAGAGCATCAACTACTACAAGGAGGCTCTGCGACGCAACCCCGACAACGACAAGGCCCGAGAGAACCTGCGCCTGGCCCAGCTCAAGAAACGCGAGCAGCAGCAAGACAAGAATCAGGACCAGAATAAAGACCAGGACCAGCAGAAAGACCAGCAGGACCAGAACAAGGACCAGCAGAACCAGGACAAACAGAATCAGCAGAATCAGCCCAACCAGCCTCAGGACAAGAAACAGCCCCCGAAACCCCAGGGCCAGATGAGTCAGGAGAATGCTGAAAAAATTCTGAAAGCCATGGAGAACGAGGAAGCTGCCACACGGCGCCGTATCCAGGAAGCCGAAAAGAAAAACGGAACGCCTACAAAGCGTATCGTCGGCAAGCCCTGGTAAACGACACCTCTCACCCACCCTCTACCCAAGACTGACCAAATGAAAAGATTAGATTTATTCATCATAGCCGTACTTCTGACTGCATTCAGCCTGTCGGCCGCCACGTTCACGGTGATTCCGCCGCGGCGTGTTGGCGTGGGCGACAAGTTTGCGGTCACGTTCCGTCTCGACAATGGCGACGGTTCTGACATCCGAGTGTCGCAAATCAACGGGTGCACACTCATCTTCGGCCCCGCGACATCGCAGTCACGCAGCTATCAGGTCATCAACGGCCACTCTCAGAGTTCGTCGCGCACAGAGTATACCTACACCTACCGCGCTGACAAGGCCGGCACATTCACCATCCCCGAGGCATCGATTATGGTGGGGGGCAAACGGATGAAAACGCCTCCGACCAAATTCACCGTCGAGTCGCGTGCCCAGGCTTCGGCACCCACATCGAGTCGTCCCGTCGAGTTGGACGACATAGACACCCAGTCGAGCGACCGTGCCGTCGGAGCTAACGATGTGTTTGTGCGCATAATTCTCTCGCGTCCGAGCGTCTACGAGCAGGAGGCGGTTGAGTGCACCATTAAGCTATACACAAAATATTCAATCTCCGAGTTCATGCCCACCAAACAGCCGAGTTTTGACGGATTCCTGATTCAGGAACTCGACATACGGCCAGAACTCAACGCCAAGGAGACATATAACGGTCAGCCCTACCTGACGGCAATACTGAAGAAATGCATCATCTTCCCCCAGAAAGCCGGCAAACTGACCATTAATTCGGGCAACTATGACCTCGCTGTCGTGCAATATGACAACGTCAACATGGGCGGATTCCTGACCGTCAGACAGCCGCGCGAACGGCGCATCAAGGTCAGCTCGAACAGCGCCACGCTCGACGTCAAACCGCTGCCCACGCCCAAACCCGAGGGTTTCACGGGCGCCGTGGGAACATTCACTGTCGACACACGTCTCATCGGCAACACCTTCCGCACTAACGACCCGGCTACCCTGGTCTACACAATCACGGGCACGGGCAACATCAAATATGTCAAGGAACCGGTCATCGACTTCCCGTCGGAATTCGAGCAATATACTCCCAAGTCTGACATCCAGGCCCAACCGAGCGGAACGACTGTGACAGGCACGATGACAATCGAGTATACGTTCGTGCCCCAGTCGGTCGGCGACTTCAAAATCGGCTCAGACAAGTTTGTATACTTCAATCCGTCGACCGCCCAATATGTCACCCTGACGACCCCGTCATATGACATCAAGGTGGCCAAAGGCACCGCATCGGCTTCCTCGCGCGACCAGGAAGACATAGCCGCCAAGAACAACGACATTCTCCACATACACCTCGGCGACAAACATCTGTCGAAGAGCCATGAGCCGGTTGTCGACAAGGTTTGGTTCTGGCTGCTGTGGGTTGTGCTCGGTCTCGCTCTCGGCGTGGCCATCGGCTATAACCGCGAGCGTCTGCGCCTGGCCGCCGATGTCAAGGGTCAGCGGCTGGCCCGCGCCGGCAAGGTTGCCAAACGCCGTCTGGCCAAAGCCGCCCAGTTCATGAAGGAGAAGAAAGCCGACGCTTTCTATGAGGAAAACCTAAAGGCCCTCATGGGATACCTGAGCGACAAGCTGTCGATTCCGGCCTCACAACTCTCGCGTGACAACATCACCTCGGCATTGGCCGAAATCGGTGCTGACGATCAACTCAGAGAGCATGTCATATCGCTCATCGACCGCTGCGAGATGGCTCGCTACACCCCCGACAGCCCGACAATGGTCGACTCGGTCTACTATGAGACCTCAGACCTTATCAACAAACTCGAAACCTTCAAAAAAACGTCCTCAGTCAAAATGAACCGCATAATCTCGACAATACTTTTGGGCCTTATGATGCTGCCCGCCATGAGCGGCCGTGCAGCCGAACTGACTGAGGCCGCCGACTCGGCTTATTCAGCTGGCGAATATCAGCGGGGCGCCGAACTCTACACCAAAGCCGCCGACGAAGACGGCACCTCCGCCACCTTATATTATAATCTCGGCAACAGCTACTATCGTCTCGGCAAACCCGGGCTCGCAATCCTCAATTACGAGCGTGCGCTACGTCTCGACCCCGCCATGTCAGACGCCCGCACAAATCTCGAGTTTGTCAACTCGCGCATAACCGACCGTCCCGGCGAACGCGGGACCTTTGTCGGCAACGCCCTCGACTCGGTGGCCGACACCGCCTCAACCAACACCTGGGCATGGCTCTCATTCTCCGCATTCGCCCTCGCTCTGGGCTGCATAGCCCTCTACATCTTCGCAACAGACGTGAGGCTGCGCAAAATCGGATTCTTCGGCCTGATGGCGCTGATTCTGATTCTGGCTTTCCTCCTGTTCATGACTTTTAGAGCCGCCTCGCGAGCCAAAGCCGACAATGTGGCCATCATTACAGCACCGTCAACCATACTCAGCACATCGCCGCGCACGCCGGCCAACCGCACCGAGGAGGCCATGCTTCTCCACGAGGGAACACGCGTCGAAATAATCGACTCGGTCAAGGCAGTCGCCGACTCGACAGCCTCGCTCTGGCTCGATGTCAGGGTCGACAACGAGCACCGCGCATGGCTCAACGCCGCCGACGCACAGAGAGTCGTCAGTCCAAAGCCCTGACAAACAACAGATAGACAGCAAGAATTAAAAACAATGTTGTAAAACATAAATAATTCAGGCCGATTTATTTGCAGGTTAATTCAAAACTGTCTAAATTTATGACACTCTTTAATACAAACAACAAGATTGTTCCACTAAAACAGATAGTATCATGACTAAGACAATTTCATTTAACGACCTTCGCCGCATCAAAGACAGCCTTCCCGACGGCTCGATTCGCCAAATTGCCGACAAGTTGAATGTCACCCCACAGACCGTACGCAACTATTTTGGTGGCAGCAACTATGAATTCGGCAAAAACTGTGGTGTCCACATCGAGCCGGGTCCCAACGGAGGCATTGTTGTCCTGGACGACACCACAATCTACGACATGGCCGTTGAAATTCTCGAAGCCAACAAAGAGAGCTGATCCGAAATCACTCCCGACAAAATAACAGAGGTCGTGTGACCGGCCATTTCAAAGCCGGCCATACGGCCTAATCTATATCGAATGACAACCGAACCCAGACACATTACCTTAGCCATTCACACCTATGAGCATGCTCTGAGACTCAAGACGATTCTCGAACACGAAGGCATCGCGGCGACGCTCCAGAATGTCAACCTCGAGAATCCGCGGGTCGCCGCCGGCGTGCGAGTCCGCATCAGCGAGTCAGATCTGCCTAAGGCCCTGCGCATCATCGAGAATCCCGAGATATTCAAAAATCCGGAACTCGACATCTCTACCGCCTTCAATAAGCTGGTCATCGCTCCAACCGACTTTTCAACCGGAAGCCACGAGGCCATGAAGGTGGCGTTCGCGTTTGCGGCCGCCCACAAGGCGTCGGTCGAGATTGTCCATGCTTTCATGACAGCGTCCTCACAGTCGATGGAGCTGACCGACAGCCTGGACTTTGACGAAGTCGCCGAGATTGAGATGGACGCCGAGGCCACCTCAGACACCGAGAAAATGATGCGGCGATATGCCGCCCGCATACGTGAGGAGATCAAACACGGCCAGCTCTCGCCCGCGCCATTCCACACCATCATACGCGACGGGCTGCCCGAGGAGGTTATTGTCAACACGGCCAAGGAACGTCATCCGCTTATCATAGTGATGGGCACACGCGGCGCCGGCTCCGGCGAACCGCGCATAATGGGCAGCGTGACAGCCGAAGTACTCGACACATGCCGCTTCCCGGTCTTCACTCTGCCAGAGAAACCTGTCAGGACAAAAGACTACGACCGGATGGAGACGGCTCTGTTTTTCACGTCACCCGACCAGCAGGACATCGTCGCCATAGACACGTTCATCCGTCTCTCCGCGGGCTGCATCCATAAGATTGTCCTCGTCAGCATACCGGGCGTGACATTCAAGGCCGGGCGCTCCGACGAGTCGGCGCGCCCTATCGGCGCCTTGGCCGAATACTGCCGCTCGCACTATCCCGACATCGAGTTTGTGGCAAAATCAGTAGACCGCGAGAAAATAGACGCCGAACTAAAAGCGTTATCTGACGAGCATTCGGTTGACCTTCTGGCGGTGCCCAACAAAAAGAAAAACCTGCTTGCACGTTTCTTCAACCCGACCCTCGCCCACAGGCTGCTCTATGTCACCGACTATCCGATGATGGTCATTCCGGTGTAGATTTGCCCGTTAGGAAAAATTTCGCTAACTTAGCCGTCGAAAAATTTAAATATCCTTATATCATACACATACCTTATGAAACTCGTTTTCAAAGTAAACTACCGCACAAACTGGGGCGAATCTCTGTTTGTGACCGGAAATATCCCCGCACTCGGCGGATCTGACACCGCAAAGGCTGTTCCGATGAGCCTCAACGGTCTTGAAAAATGGACTGTCGAGATTGAAATCCCCGCCGACACCAAACACTTTGAATACTCATATATCGTCCGCCACGAAAACGGCTCTACGCGTCACGAATGGGGCTCACCACGCACGGTTGTGTGCACTCCCGGCATCTCGCGCTTTGAATTCATAGACCAGTGGCAGGACCAGCCCTGGGACAAGCCCTTCTATTCGTCGGCCTTCACCGACTGCATCCTCAGCCGCAGCTCTCGCGCGCTCCCCGCCGAGCCTGTCAATGGCATGCTGACCATAGGCGTCGAGGCCCCGATGGTGCCCTCAGACTGTGTTGTCGCGATCAGCGGAAGCATCCCCGCCCTCGGATCTTGGGATCCGGCCAAAGCGCTGAAGATGTCAGACGCCGCCTACCCCGCATGGCGCGTAAACATTCCACTGCGTGATATCACAGCCCCGTTTGACTACAAGTTTCTGATTGTCAAACGCGACTCAGGCGACGTCGTGGTCTGGGAAGGACGCGACAACCGTCAGTTCACAACCATGCCCGAATCGTCAGACGAAGCCCTGCTCGTCACCGGAATGCGTATGGTCAACTCGCTGCAGCTCTGGAAGGGAGCCGGCGTGGCCATCCCCGTCTTTGCGCTCCGCAGCCAGGATGACTTCGGCGTCGGCGACTTCATCGACCTGAAAAAGATGATTGACTGGGCTGCCTCGACGGGCCAGCGCTTCATACAGATTCTGCCCATCAACGACACCACAATGACCCACACATGGACAGACTCTTATCCCTATAACGCAAACTCGACCTTCGCGCTCCACCCGATGTATCTCCGCGTCGACCTGATGGGGCAGCTGAGCGACCCCGGACGCCGAGCCTATTTCGACAACGAGCGCATAGCCCTGAACAAGCTGAAACAGATTGACTACGAGCGCGTCAACAACGTGAAAAACGAATACACGCGCGAGCTGTTCAAAGAAGACAGCGCCTCGGTCATGGCGACTGACGAATATAAGAAATTTGTGGCCCGCAACGAGTCGTGGCTTCTGCCCTACGCGGCCTTCTGCACTCTGCGTGACATCCACTCGACAGCCGACATGTCGCAGTGGGGCGAATACAGCGTCTATGACAAAGCCCGCGTCGATGAGTTCATTGAAGCCCACCGCGAGGAAATCGACTATGTCTGCTACATCCAATATTTCCTTGACAAACAGCTGCGCGAGGTGCGCACTTATGCCCACTCGCGCGGCGTAGCCATCAAGGGTGACATACCCATCGGCATCTCGCGCACAAGCGTCGACGCATGGACCTCCCCCCGGCTCTTCAACCTCGACAGTCAGGCCGGCGCTCCGCCTGACGACTTCAGCGTCCTGGGCCAGAACTGGGGATTCCCTACCTACAATTGGGAGGAAATGAACCGCGACGGTTTCGCATGGTGGAAAGCCCGCTTCGCCAAAATGTCGGAGTATTTTGACGCCTACCGTATCGACCACATCCTCGGATTCTTCCGCATCTGGCAGATACCTATGAACGCTCTCCACGGCCTCCTGGGCCTGTCTCTTATACACATCTCCGAGCCCACG
>ENA-OYXX01001050-OYXX01001050.1-human-gut-metagenome-genome-assembly--contig:-NODE-1050-length-11201-cov-4.004576_pt1 | contig 11201 bp, 7 predicted proteins | sample MGYA00243976_ERZ653434 | MGnify/ENA primary metagenome ERZ653434 (study PRJEB26926, sample SAMN06165112) | human gut metagenome | biome: ENVO:00009003; feature: ENVO:2100002; material: ENVO:00002003...
ACGAGATCTAGTACGGTCTCGTGGGCTCGGAGATGTGTATAAGAGACAGACGAAGGACGCTGCGTCATCGGCAAATACAACGTAGAGGAGGAAGGCGACCTCAGCTCGACCTACCGCATCATGTCGCTGCCTACAATCCTTTTCTTCAAAGACGGCAAAAAAGCCGACATCAGACTGACCGGCTCACAGTCTCGAGAGACACTCGTCGAGAAAATCGAGCAGCTCATCGCCGAATAATATTATATGACGGCGCGGCAAGCTTCTGTTTCTGAGCCAATGTCGCGCCGTTCTTAACTTTTTCTTCATCCCCCTCTGATTATCATGAAAAAACTTCTTATCGCCCTCGCCGCCATAACAGCCGCGACAGCCTGCACCGTCAGCCAGCCGGAAACAACCGACTCGGGTCTGCACCCCGACGATTTCGCCGATACCATCGGCGGTAAAACGACAGCACTATACACCTTGCGCAACAAAGCCGGAATGGAAGTCTGCGTGACCAATTTCGGCGGACGCATCGTCTCAATCAATGTACCCGACCGCAACGGCCGCATGCGCGATGTCGTGCTCGGTTTCGACTCCGTCGCCGACTATGACAACATCCCCTCTGACTTCGGCGCGACCATCGGCCGCTACGCCAACCGCATCGATTCTGGCCGTTTCTCGCTCGACGGCGTGGACTACCAATTGCCGCAGAACAATTACGGCCACTGCCTCCATGGCGGACCGCGCGGCTTCCAGTATCAGGTATTCGACGCCGAGCAGGTGTCCCCTACCCAACTCCGTCTGAGCTACCACTCGCCTGACGGCGAAGAAGGTTTCCCGGGCAATTTTGACTGTACTGTCATCATGACGCTCAGCGACAGCAACTCGATAGACATCAAGTATGAAGCCGTCTGCGACCGTCCGACCATAGTCAACATGACCAACCACTCATATTTCAATCTCGACGGCGACGCGGCGTCAAATGCCAACCACATGCTGACCATCAACGCCGACAGCTATACGCCTGTCGACAGCACGTTCATGACCACCGGCGCCATCGAGCCGGTCGAAGGCACGCCGATGGACTTCCGCAGCCCGACCGCCGTAGGCGCACGCATCGACGACGACTTCGAGCAACTCGCCAACGGCCACGGCTACGACCACAACTGGGTGCTCTCGACCGGCGGCGATATCCGTCAGAAAGCCGCCACGCTGTCGTCTGACGCGAGCGGCATCGTCTTAGACGTCTACACCACCGAGCCGGGCATACAGGTCTACACCGGCAACTTCCTCGACGGCTCATTCACCGGCAAACGCGGAGTGCGCTACGACCGCCGTGCGTCAGTCTGCCTTGAGACACAGAAATATCCCGACACCCCCAACAAGCCCTCGTGGCCATCGGCCACCCTCCGCCCCGGCGAAAAATACACCTCCGAGACCATATTTAAATTCTCGGTAATGGAGTAAAAAAGAAATTAGCTATCGTAGCTATAAAAGCTATGGTAGCTAATTTTATATACAAAAGTGAGTGTGTGGATCAGTCGACTTTGTGGAGGTCGTGGCCCATGCGCTCTTTTTTGGTGTGCATGTAGCGGAGGTTGTAGTCATTGGGCTCTATCTCGATGGGTACGTTCTCGATGACTTCGAGCCCGTAGCCTTCGAGTCCGATGCGTTTGATGGGGTTGTTGGTCATCAGGCGCATCTTATGTATACCAAGTAGATTAAGTATCTGAGCTCCAACACCATAGTCACGTTCGTCAGCGCCATAACCGAGGTGTATATTGGCCTCGACGGTATCAAGTCCCTCTTCCTGAAGCTTATAGGCGCGGATTTTGTCCATCAGACCTATACCGCGACCTTCCTGATTGAGATAGACGACAGCGCCGCGCCCTTCGCGCTCAATCATGCGCAGCGCCTCATGGAGCTGTTCGCCGCAGTCACAGCGTTTAGAGCCGAATATGTCGCCCGTCGCGCACGACGAGTGAACTCTAACGAGCACAGGCTCATCGCCCGATACATCGCCCTTGATTATGGCAATATGCTCGAGGCCGTTGTTAAGCTGACGGAACGGAATCAGGCGGAAATGGCCGTATTCTGACGGCATGTCGACCTCGACACCCATCTCTACGAGTTTCTCTTTCTCAAGACGGTAGGCAATCAGGTCACGTATCGAAATCAATTTTAAGCCCCACTCGTCGGCCTTGCGACGCAGCTCTGGGAGTCGGGCCATCGAGCCGTCATCACTCATTATTTCCATCAGAGCGGCGACCGGCTCTAATCCGGCGAGACGTGCGAGGTCGACAGCAGCCTCGGTGTGGCCGCTGCGGCGCAACACGCCCTGATCCTGAGCGTAGAGCGGGTTGATATGACCCGGGCGGCCGAATGTCTCGGGCGTCGACTTCGGGTCGGCGAGAGCGCGGATTGTCGCACAACGATCGTGGATGCTGACACCGGTCGAGCAACCCTCAAGTTTGTCGACAGTGACGGTAAAAGGTGTGCCGAGCACCGACGTATTGTCCTCGACCTGATGAGGCAGACCGAGCTGCTTGCAACGGCTGATGGTCAGCGGGGCGCAGAGCACACCGCGGGCGTTCTTGAGCATGAAATTGACCTGTTCGGGAGTTATTTTTTCGGCTGCGACGATAAGGTCGCCCTCATTCTCGCGGTCTTCGTCGTCGACGACCATCACCATGCGTCCGAGACGGAAGTCGGCGATGGCCTCCTCTATACTGTCAAGTTTAATTTTCTGTTCCATTTTCTTCTGTTTTATCTTCAGAGCCGTCAGAGCTGCCGATATAGGCAGTCAGTTCACGGGTGGTGGCAATGACCGCGTCGAGATTACGCCGCGTCACCGCAAACGGATATTTATTTATCAGATTAACGACCTGCGGGTCGCGAGTGTTCGAGAGATAATCGACAAGATTGTTGATTTCGTCGCGCAGCGGGCGATAAGGCGCCGTGATGAAATACTGCATCAGACGCGGCCGCGAACTGACGACGGCACGCGCAGCCTCGGCATCGGCAAGCAGCTTGTCGAGAATCTCGAGCGAACGCCCGCGCTTGGTCTCGGTCATGATGACCTCCTTCAGCTCAAGATCGCGCTTGGGCTGACGGCCGATGAGCCGGTTGAAGAAATTGCGGTAGGCGTCGATATTGAATACCGCCGAATCACCGACAGCCTTATACGTGAAGAATACGCCGAGCGGCAATAGCACGGCCGTACTCAGCCACAACCCCTCCCAGACAAGAATCTTGCCGTCACGGGCCATCTTGTAACCCGTATTGTCGATGATGTAATATATAATAAAGAGTATAATCGAAATCACAAGCGGTGTGCCGAGGCCGCCTTTCTTGATAATGGCACCGAGCGGTGCGCCGATAAAGAAGAAGATGATGCACGCTATCGACAGCGTGAACTTCTTCTGCATCTCGATGTCATGACGGCGGACCAACTTGGCCTGCTCGGTGAGCGACAACGAGCGATACTCGTAGTCCTGCCGCTGGCGACGCGCTTTCATCAGAGCCTGATTCAGATAAGTCTTGGCGTAGGACGGCGTCGGTGCATTGAATATCGAGTCAAGGTCAAGGGCCGCTGACATTGCCACCTCGGCGCGCGGCACAGTGACATAGCTTCCGCTGTCGTTGCGCACTCTGACCTCACGCGACAGACCGAGATAGGGCTGTGACTTGATTTCGCCGGCATAGACCGCGCCGATAGAGTCGACGCGGGCGCCGATAGAGTCAATCGAGTGACGCAGCTCGCTGATATTCTTGCCGACATACTGATTGCGCATGCCGCTCTCATCCATGCGGTTGAAATTGGCGTCGAAAGTAAAGTATATTTCCTTATCCGAAAAATTCTCACGGCGGAAAGGCATGTAACCCGAGCTTGTCACGCCGAGGCTGTTGTCGCGCAGATTCTCAAACATCTCGCCGCTGTAGAGATGGAGGAAGAGGCGCGTCTTGTCTTCGGTAAAGCTCAATTTGCCTGAGTCGGCGAGTATGACGCGCGAGTTGTCGATGCCGCGGGTGACGTCATAGATAATCATGCCGTAGAGCATACCTGTCTCCGGATTCTTGTGATCGACATAAAGATTCATGTTAGGAATCTGGTCATAGAACGAGCGCTCGGGTATCTCGACCTCGGGCGACTTCTGACGCACCGAGAACAAAAGCGTCCACATCTTGGTCTGCGCTACGGGCAGCACATTGTTCTGAAAGAAAAAGGCGCCGATGGCGATGAACACCATCAGCACTATCAGCGGCCGCATGATGCGGAAAAGCGATATGCCCGAGGCCTTGAGGGCCGTCAGCTCAAACTTCTCGCCGAGATTGCCGAACGTCATCAGCGAGGCCAGAAGCACGGCAAGCGGCAACGCGGTCGGCACCATCGTCAGGGCGGCATAGAAAAACAGCTCGCCGATGACGTCGAAGGTCAGACCTTTGCCCACGAGCTGGTCGACAAATTTCCAGAGAAACTGCATCAACACGATGAAGAGCACGATAAAGAAAGTCATCAGGAACAGAGGCAAAAAGCTCTGCAGCATGAATGTGTATAGTCGCTTTACTCTTAATCGCAGCATTGGCAAATCGTTTTAGAGTGCAAATTTACGCATAAATCGCAAGTAATGCCAAATTATCAGTCGTAATTATAGAAGAATTGGGCCTATAGGGCTTATAGGGCCTATAAGGCGTATTGAAAAAAGGCCGCGCCCGGTGACGGGGCGCGGCCTTTGCATAAGTTATTGTGTCAGGCGGATTACTCGTAGACGAGTTCGAGGTCGTCGAGCCAGAGCTGCGAGCCGTTTCCGCCGACGAAGTAGTCACCGCCGATCGACGACGAGGCGGTCACCATGATGTAAGTCGGCTTGACATCATTGCGCTTGTAGTCAAGCGTGATTTCAAACTCTTGGAAACCGTCACCCGAGGTAGCGTCCTTGAAGACCATCTCACCGTAGGCAATCACGTTAGAGCCGTTCTTGTCGAAGAGCTGACGCTCGGCAGCCTTAGTCTTGACGATGACCGGATACTGCTTGCCGCTGTCTTCCTGCATCACAGAGTTGTCAAGCAGGGCGATGTAAATAGTACCTTGGTCCATGTCGCCTTTTTTGAGGGCGGCGTAATCGCCGTTCTCTCTCGTGACTGCCACCGGGGCGTAACGGGCATAACCGCGTAGCTTGGCGGGACGCGATGTCCACTGACGGCCCCAGCCGATGACGCCGTTGGTGCCGTCGGTGCGGATAAATTCACCTACAAACATGTTGCCTGCAGCAAACTGTACGCCGGCTACTTCCATCGATTTCAGTCTGACAGACGAATTACCCGAATGTTTTACAGAGGTGTCAATCGATGTGGGGTTGTTATCAGCGTTCACGATGAACAGGTATGACGAGAGCGCCGAATTGCCCGAGCCCCAGAAAGGATTTGACTCGTCGCCGATGCCCCACAACTTGTTGTTAGAGCCCGAGAGGCGGAACCACTTCTCGAAACCGCTCTCGGGCAGCTGCGATGCGATCTCGGTGGTGAATGTCTTGGCGGTAGATGTGAAGTTGTCAAGGGTGCAGACGACGCGATATTCATAAGCTGTGCCGGGCTGCAGGCCGCTGACCGGAGCACTCATAGCCGTGCCGTCAGCCGTGGCGGCGACGGTCTGCCATGAGCCCGAGCCAACAGGACGGTACTCAAACGATGCGGTGCCGTAATCCTCGCGGAGCACCGTCGCGCGGAGCACCGTGCGGTTTGTCCATGTGTCGGCCTCGTTGATGTCGGCAAGCTCCAAGGGAGCATTGTTGACATTGATATTGAGCGTGGCCTCCGAGCGACGCTCCTTTGAGTCGGTGACAGTAAAGACAAAACTGTAGTTGCCCTCGGGCAGCGAATTTGTGAAATTGTCGAGGAAATTGACTTTGAGAGTTGAATAACCCTCGGCTGTGTCATAATTATATATCCGCTCGATGCCGGCGACTGTCAGACGCTCATAGAACGCATCCTCGCATTTGATGAGGTCAAGGTCAGTGAAGTCATTGCCGGCGTCGTCCTTGATGCCGAGCAAGGTGCTGAAATTATCAATCGAGACAGTGGCGCTGACAATCTCGTCGCTCGCGTTGATAAACACCGAGCGGCGCCCTACATTGCCGGGCTGGCCGACGATCGGGTCATTGATGTCAAAGCCGTAGCCGTTGACAATTGGCGGGAGCTCGAGCATGATATCATCATAGACCTCCACCTCGTCAGTATCGACATTGATGTCGAAATAGCCGCCGCCGGCCTCACCGGGCTTGGAGTCGCCGCGCACAGTAAGGATGTATTCGGTTGCGGGACGGGCGTTCTCGATGGTGCCTGTGACCTCGACGGGAGCGCCGTCAGCCTTCTTGGTGGCCTTGAGGGTCCAGACAAGATTCTTGTCATTAGATGGCATCATAAAGTATGCCTTGCGACCGTCAGCGACATCGGGCGCCTCAAAGGTCAGCGAGCCGCGACGGTGACCCACGGTCATCGTCACGTTGTCAAGCAGGTCTGTAACAGCCTCGGGGTAGACCACAGAGACGAGCACATTGGCTATCTTGCAGTCAACAGTCACGGCCGTCACTTCGCCGGGAGTGATTTCAAAAGACTTGCTGCCCTTAAACCAGCGTTTGTCAAACGATGCCGACACAGAGTCGCCGGCCCAAGCCTCGGCGAGATAGCTGCCTGATTTGAGCCAGTCGCCGTCGGCGGGGATTTGGTCAAGTCCGTTATACTTTCTGACCGGGCCGCGGTCATTTGAAATCCATAAGATAAGCGAGCTGTTGAGATAATCCTCGTCAGCGGCCGCGCGGGTGACAGTGGCAGTGGTCTGACGAATCTGCGTGTCGATAATCACTCTACCCTGTCCGGCGGCGTCATAACGCTCGTCGTCGCTGCAGGATGCCGTCACAGCCATAACGGCCGCGGCACAAAGCGGGAAAAGATACTTAGTTTTCATTGTTTTTCGGGTGCGACAAAGATGAGTGATTTAGATAATTCGTTTCCGTCATTGCTGACTACTGTGAGTTTGAATGTAGTCGTTCCGGCGAATCCTTCAAGCAGAGGAATAAACGTCGAGATATCAAAGACCACATCTTTCTCGTTGATGATTTCATCGCCTACATTGAGGCCCATACCCTTGAGAGTTTCACCCGTCGCGCCGGGGTAAGCGAGGTCAAAGGGTTCTGTTCCATCGCCGAACATCGAGACAGCGATGCCTTTGAAATCTTCATTTGTAGTTGTGACTTCAAGATAGAGATGAGCAAGACCCGAGGTGCATGAGATATTGACAACGCCGCTTGCTGTCGTAGGCAGAACGATTTCTTTATCAAAAACGAGTTTGTCAACACCTTCTTCTTCCGGATCCGGTGTTGTAATATCTACGTCATTTTCAGGTTTGGGATCGGGTTTGTCCGGTTTATTGGGATCATCGGGGTCCACCTCGGGAGTTTCCTGACCGGGACGGTCTTTGTCGTCGAGAATCTCCTCGTCGACAGTGACGTTTCCCTCGCGGTCGACATCTTCGACCGTAGTATCAAGCGTGATGCCTGTGCCGGGGTCGATTGTGCCGGTCTCCTCGGGAGGCTCGGGCAGACCTTTGATTTTAAAGGTGATGATGCGGTGGTGACCGGCCTTGACATCAGTGAGCTCTTTGCGGAGCCACATGTCAGGATTGCCGGCAACGGTGCCCTTGAAGGTGGCGATGAGCGTGGTGCTCTCGTCGACAGCCTCAAAATAGCCCGAGAACGATTCGGCGGGGGGAGCAGACGGGGTGAAGACAAGACGTCCGCCCGAGCCGGCCTCGACTATGACCTCAACGTCGTCGCCAAGCAGAGGCTTGAGATTTTCGGAATATTTGACAGACACTCGTATTGACGAGAACTTGCAGGTGACTGTGCCTATGTCGGTGATGTCGTTGGCCTTGACGGTGAACGACTTAGAGCCGGCATAGTAAGGATGATTAAACTCTGCCGGAAGGACGGTGTGAGATTTGACATCAATTGTGTAGTCACCGACGGGAAGTGTCATGACTTCGGGCACGGCTGCGTAGGCACATTCCAATTTTGTCACGCCGCGCGAGTCGGTGACCTTGACCAAATAGTCTGAGACATCGACGGCGGCACGCGTGTCGATGACAGTCTCGTTATCCTCGACATCGACACCAAACGACTCAAACGAGACGCGGCCCATAGTGTCGCCCTCAGCGCCGTAATTATGGTTGTCGCAGGCGCCGAGACCAAGCGAAAGGGTGGTCAGCAGAGCGATTGCTGAATATTTTATTTTCATTGCTGTGAGATTGCTTTGTGATTAATAAACCAGTTCTATGTCGTCGATGTAAAGCTCAGAGCCAACATACTCGCCACCTGATACATTCTTTACTCCGGGACAACGCCAGAAGTCAAGATTATTGTCGCTGACAGCTGCCGCATTAGCAGTAGATTTAAACTTAACGGTAATCTTTGCAGCTTTATTAGCATCTCTATTATAGCTCAACGGAAGTGATACTTGAGTATAGGATGCCTGTTCTCCAAGATTGGAAGATGCCGAAGCAATCGCCGTGCCTGCTGCATCGTAAACAATCACTTCAACCGTACCGTAATCGCCGTTGCCTGATTTAACGACATCATAGTGATAGTAAAATGTCAGTGAAGACGGACGGCTGCCGAATGTATAATTTTCAAGATTAAGTTCGCCGGCAGTCTTGTTTTTACATGTGCCGAAATGCTGACCGCTGGTAGCGGGTGATGCCGAGTTATCTTTACTCCAGCCGACCGTACGTATCAAAGCGGCATTTGCTCCGCTATGCTGCTTGTCATTGTGAAGCGTAGCATCTCCCTGAGTATTACCGTCTCCGCTTTTATTAGTGCCAATAAATCCTCCGCTATCAGTGCCCTTTGTCGTGCGGCTGTTTGCGGGAATTGTGCCGGATGTTGCCTTATACGCTGCACCACCGGGATTAGTCCAACTAGTGCCTGAGCCGGATTCAGAAGTTGTTAAATTATTAACTGTAGTCCAGTCGGAAGTTGACCAAAGATATTGGTAGTCGCCTTTTTTCTCACTCGTCCAGTTATCGAAACCGGAGTTGGGGAGCTGTGTCGGAGTCTCGGTCGTCACTGCGACAGGGTCACAGGTCTGAGCCGGGTCACCGGTCAGAGAGACTACTATATTATTAGTCGTGCCGGCGGCGAGACCTTCGACGAGGATAGCGTCAGGCGATGTCACAGCTGTGGTCTTGAGAGCTGTTTTCGTGCCGTCGCCGTTGACGAGATAAGCCTTGGCGTATTTTGTCAACACTGCCGCGTTGCAGTCTGCTGACGAGAGCGTGAGATAGGCTTTCTTTGCGTAAACGCCGGATGCATCACCGACAGAGGCCGAGAATGTGTAAGGCACACGTGCCACAGCGACAGATTCGCTCGTATGTGTGCCACACTTTGCCTCGAGGGTCAGAGGCTTGTTGTCAGCAGGCAGACCGCTCAGGCTGGCTGTATATGCATTTTCGACGCCTGCGACAGCTTCGAGCTTGTCAATTGTGAGGGCGGTGAAAGTGCCGCGCTCGTTGACATAGCCTATCTTGACATTTTGGTCAGGATTGAGGCCGTTGTAAGTGAGGCGGACAGTCATCGTGGTCTCGTCAAGATGCACGGCCGAAGGCTCAGACAGAGCGAGCTGCAGCGGAAGGACCCTGACGGTGAACGACAGAGGAGTCTCGGTGGTTTTGCCGACACGGTCAGTCACGCTGAGGGTAAACTCGGCCGCGTTGTCTGTGCCGTCAATGACAGACATGCGGCTGAGAGCCTCGGTGAAATCTATCACGGCCATAGCGTCGGGATTGTTCCACAGGCCTTTGACATCAAGTCCGCTTGATGTCAGGCGGCTGCGTGTGGCAGCATCGGCGGTCATCAAATCGAAATCACCCACAGGCCAGCCGCAACGATCATTGAAATATACCGATTTAACATTGAGTATCACTGATTTAAGACCTCCGCGAGCGATGACATTGACCGCCACCTTGTCGCCGGGATATGCACTCTCGACAAAACTTATCTCCGGATTGTCAAGTCCTGTCGCCGTGAATTCGGGAGCGGGCATATTGAGAAGCTCGTCAGAGAGATTTATCTCGATATCCTCGCGGTCGTCAATCTGGTCGTCGAAAGTAATCTGCATTGTCGCGCCGCCCACGTTGCCTTCGTTAAGGTCGACGGTGACATGGTAGTGACGACGCGCCTCGGCTACGAAACCTCCGAGGTCGAGATTTGTAGCCTTGACACCGTTGCGTTTCTCGATATCGGCGCGCAGAGTGACCTGACCGGGCTTGATATAGAGCGGGCGAGACTCGGTGTAGGTGGGCGAGTAGACAAAGCTGCCGATTGCGCCCGAAGCGGCAGTCAGATTGACGGTGGCACGGGCGAGATAATTTTTGAAAGCCTCGGTGTAGACTATCGAGACCATCGCATGTGTCTGTGTTGCGCAAAGCTCGACGCCCGTGGCGCGGCCTTCGGCGACAGTGATTTTCTTTGAGTCGGCATAAGCAGCCTCGGCGTCAAAGCCTTCGGCCTCGCTGTCGCCATAACCGACCTCAAAAACATAATTACCGATGGGGAACTGATAGTCTGTCGGGAAGTCGGCTAATTTATCCCAATGACGGCTGAAAGAGCCGTCCTCAGACGTCAGCGTGACCGAGAGGTCATCGGCCGTAACCGTTTTCTCAGAGCCTGAGGCATCGTTGTCGGCACGTGCGCCGACCTCAGCCGTCAACAGACTCGTCTCAAGCGAAACCGACGGCACAATACGTCCTGTCGCTTCGCCTCCCGCAGTCATGTCATCACCGCACGAGGTGACCGAAATCGCCCCGGCCAGCATGACAAGAGCAGCGCGGAATGTAGTCTTTTTCATTTGCTGATGTTTAAAATGATTGATATGTGTTTAACTTTATTTCAAGCATAATGGACAAATAATACTTATCCATTTTAAATCAAGTTACAAATTTAGCAAATTATTTAATATGTCACACATTAATTGAAAAAGTGTTGCATTTAAGACCATTTTTTTAGGCGAAAGACACCAATACCAATACATAGCAAATAATGGATGAATTATCATTTTTTTGACTAACTTTGCAAAAACAACCAATACATAATCCACGAAAATGAAAGCCTGTAAAATGTCTGTCTCTTATACACATCTCCGAGCCCACGAGACCGTACTAGATCTCG
>ENA-OYXX01001052-OYXX01001052.1-human-gut-metagenome-genome-assembly--contig:-NODE-1052-length-11195-cov-4.391203_pt1 | contig 11195 bp, 6 predicted proteins | sample MGYA00243976_ERZ653434 | MGnify/ENA primary metagenome ERZ653434 (study PRJEB26926, sample SAMN06165112) | human gut metagenome | biome: ENVO:00009003; feature: ENVO:2100002; material: ENVO:00002003...
ACTACGATTGTTCTCTCTTCACGACTGCCGTATCACGCGAAATGTCGGATGAACCTCATTTATTTTTGTCTCCTGGTGATGGTTGGTTATCTGGCGATTCTGTCCGTATTAGTCTTGGTCGGCAATGGAGTGTTGTCCGGCCTTATGAGAGCCATCGGTTGAGGAGAAATTGCGTTTTTTATATGATAAGTATCGGCAAATGCATTACATTTGTGAAAAATAACCTTTAAGCAGATAGAATATGGCGAAAAAGCCAATTATCGAAAACTATAATCCGAAGCTGTCTGATTTTGATAGGTTCAATGACGACGCTACTGAGATTGAGGAGTTTAACAAGATGAGACTGATGCTCATGATGGCACTTGCCGAAATGGGGGTTACGCCGGAAGAGTATTCTGCTTTCCTGGCTGACAGCGAGATCCGTACAGAGTTGAAGAAGCAAATTATGTCTAATGATTTAGACACTTTCGGTGTTGGGAGGTCGGAACCGGAGGAGGTGCATGCTATCCCGGATGCCGACAAGAAGTCATTGCGGCTTAAAATACAGATGAAGGATGTCACCAAACCGCCTATGTGGCGCGAGGTTATCATTCCGGCTGATTTCGACTTCGTACAGCTCCATGAGGTTATCCAGATTGTGACCGACCTGGAGAACTGTCATTTATGGCAGTTCCAGCGTAAGGCGTATGATCACGGACTTAAGATTGGTATTCCGCTGGAAGGACCTGAAGGAATGGGACTGGATGATTTTACACATGATGCCGGACTGACACCTGTGACCGGATTCTTAGCTAAGAAAGGCGACAAACTTGAATATGTCTATGATTTCGGTGATGACTGGATTTTCACGGTCAGTGTGCTCGAGGTTATGGACCGCGTGGGCGAGGTTGCGGAGTGTATGAAGTGGAAATGTGATTTTCAGCCTCTCGAAGATTGTGGCGGTGTCGGTACCTATCTCATGCTCAGGGATGTTTTCTCGGCTCCTGACAAACTGTCTGCAAAAATGAAGAAACAACTTGCCGAAGAGTTTGGATTTGAAGATTTCCAGGCGTTGGAGGCATGGGGCGATGACGCCAAAATGGACATAGAATATGTCAACGAGCAATTGGCCGAGATGACTCAAGACTGACGCATGAAGACCAATGGCTGAACTTATAGATAGAATAAAACGACGAATTGGCAGCTCTGACGGGCTGCCGATTCGTTGTTAAATCTGAGGCCCCAATTGGTCTTTAAGCGCTGTTTAGTGCTGATGGTCTTCTCCGTAGCCGCCTGTGTCTATGTGGTTATGCGGCTCGTTTTTGCGGTTGTCGGTTTTGCCGAAAGTGTAGGTGACAGACAGGCGCAGTGTGCGGCCTCCCGACCAATTTTTGATAGACTGTGTGTAGCCGTTGCCATAAAGGATGTCGTGGGTTTCTTTAGAGTTGAAGATATCCTTGCAGAGAAGCGTGATACCCCATGAGCCTATGTTTTTGCGCAGTCCGGCCTCGACGTCCCAGTCAGACTCAAGTGTGCCCTGAGCGGTCACGCGGCGCGAGTTATATCGGCCCGTAGCCTGAAAGGTCATATCCCACGGCAGGCGCACGGAAGCCATACAACGTATATCCCAGACAAAGCGATTCTGTCCGGCGCCGTTCACGCCATAGAAGCTGCCGTGAAGCGGATAGTCTGTGCTCCATGCTTTCAGATGGCTGTTATATAAATTGACCGTTGTGGTGAGCGTCAGACGTTTTAAGAACGAGTTGCGCGAGATAATCTCAATACCGGTGTTCATCATGTTGCCCACGTTGGCGTGTCCGTAGTACATTGTGTTTATCGTGGGGTCGGAGGCCATGGGCGCGAGGAAGCTGACATGGCTTATCATGTCATGGCTGGCGCGGAGGTAGCCTGACAGAGAAAGCGTGTGTTCGCTCCAGTTGCGGACATATGACAGCTCGACGGCGTCGCTGTATTCGGGCTGAATCAGCGGGTTGCCGAGGTGCACTTCAGACGGGTCTGAAATGTTCTCGAATGTGTTGAGCTGAGGCCCGAACGGGCGGCGTATGCGGCGTGAATAGTTTAGCTTCATCACGTTGCCGTCCATGAACGACCATCCGATAGAAACCGAGGGAAACAGTGCGAAGTCATTTTTTCTGAACTGCTTCACATCGGCGTCGGTCTGACCGTAGCCAAGCGAGCGTGTGCGTACCTGCCAGGCTTCGCCACGCAGCCCCGCGGAGTAAGTCAGAGGTCCGTGACTGCCTGAGAAATTCACATATAGAGCTGAAATGTCCGTGTCATATTTGAAGCGGTTATAAAGATTGTCGAGCGGCTCAAGATTATCCGGGGCTGTACCTTTCTTATAAGAGGCCGGGCTGTTCTCATGATTGTAATTACCTTTGTATCCCGCTTCGAGACGCAGCCACGGGAGCAGTCGGTTTGAATAGTCGAGGGCTGCTTCCCAGTTGCTGATTTTGACGTCCTGATGCTGTCCCTGCCAGATGGTTTCTTCTGTGCCGTCAGGCCAAAGAGAGTTTTCACGAAAAATGTTGTCATTAGGTCCCTGCCAAATGTTATAGCTCACATTTGCATCGAGATAGTGGTCCTGACTGAAAGAGTGTTTGTAACCTAACAGGATATTAGCTCCGCGCGTATCTCCTTTTTCGCGCATATAGTTCAGGTTGGTGTCCCATTGTTCCGATAGATTGCTGAAGTGAGAAGTCACAGTCCGTCCCCATTTGTGACCGAGGGTAGAGATTGCACTGAGATAAACCGTGTTTTTGTCGTCAGGTCTGTAATTCGTGCTTAAACGCAGAAACAGGCTGTTCTCATGCTTTTTAATATCGCTGTTGGAGTTCAGATAGTGGCCGCTGTCATAGCTGCGCCGCGATTTGGAGCCGCCGGGCTCATGTTGTGTCTTGAGACCAATTCCGCCAAAAAACTCGAATTTCGTTGTGTTATAATTGAAATTGAAATTTGCGTTGGCCGTGCCACGGGTGTCGACATTCGCTTCGGCACTGGCGAAATAGCCGCGATGTGAACTGTTCTCTTTCAGGCGTATGTTGATGATGCCCGCAGTTCCCTCAGTGCTGTGTCGTGACGAGGGATTGGTCATCACTTCGACGCTCTCGATTGTCTCGGCCGGAATCTGGCGGAGTATGCGGGCGCGGTTGTCGGCGTTCATGCCCATTTCCTTGCCGTTTATCCATACGAGGACGTCCGAGTTTCCTCGCAGGGAAATTTCGCCGTCGCTGTCGACGTTTACAGACGGAACGGCCGCCAGGAGTTCGTCGGCCGAAGCTCCCGAGGAGGTGATGTTCGAGCTTACGTTAAACACCCGGTGCTCCGTGTTGACCGTCATCTGACTCCTTTGTCCTGTGACGACCACTTCCTTAAGCAGTTTTGTGTCTTCGGCAAGTTCGATTTTGCCGAGACTGATGTCGCCGTCGGCCACGGTGATTTCGCGTTCCTGCGGGATATTACCGATCATACTGACTCTGACGATATATCTGCCTGACGGGGCGTCCGGGATGATAAACCGTCCGTTTTCGTCTGTCGATGTTCCGATAGGAAGGTTTTCGCCGTTTTCAGGATTAACCAGGATGACATTGGCGAAATCGAGAGGCTCGGAGGTGATTTTGTTAAAAACTGTACCGGTTATGTTGCCGTCGGCATATGCGGCTCCGGCACATAACATGCAGCAGGAAGCCAAAATAACAGATAGTTTTGCTTTCATTTATGGTGTCGAAATTATTTTCCGACCGCAAAACTACACAAACGCCGATGCAACCTGTTTACAAAGTGAAGGGTGGGGGATATTATTTGGAGCACTTCGGGCAGACGCCCTTTATGACATAGTTCACGCTCTCGGGCTTAAATCCGTCAGGCATGTCGATAAGCGGTATTCCGACCGATTCAAAGCAATAGGTTTCCTTACACTTAGTGCAATAAAAATGGACGTGCTGGTCTGAAATAGTGTGGTGCGAGCCGCCGCGGCATAACTCATATTTGAGAGAGCGGCTTCCATCCTCAATCACGTGTACGATGTCTGTTTCGGAGAACAGTTCAAGTACTCTGAATATGCTTGCCTTGTCAATCGTGAAGTCCAATAGTTTTTCCATGTCGGCGAGGCTGACGGGGTGAGATGTGTTCATCAGTTCCCGCATTATCAGGATTCGGTTGGGCGTCGGTTTTATCCCTTTGCTGTGGAGGATGCTGTCTATGTCTGTTTCGGCCATGTCGTGAATTTTGCGTAAAGTTAGAAAAAATAACCGGAGAGGCCATGTGGACAAAGCCTCTCCGGTTTTTAAGTATGCGGTCAGACCGTTATACCTCGGCCAGGACGGCGTCGCGGGCGGCGAGCACGCATGTGATGACGTGGTCCATGACCTCGGGATTGTTGTAGACGTTCATCGGGTAGGTCTTGATGGCATAGACCATGCCTTCGGGGTCAGCGCCGTCGGCGTTCCATGCGGCTGTGCTGAAGCCCGTCGAGTAGGAGATGTGGGGCAACGGTTTGCCGTTGATGAGTTTGCCTTCGAGGAACCAGTTGAACATCTTCTCGCCGATGGCGGCCTGCAGACGGTTGTTGGCCAGCAGGTCGGCGCGATGTCCGCGGCCGTTGTTCTCCAGACGATATTGCTCGCGGGCGTCTGAGCCTTTTGGATAGACTCTGAAGAGGGTCGTAAAGCCTGAATCCTCGCTGTTGCAGAGAACCATCTCGGGCTGTTTCTCGACGAGCGAGTCCATATCGAGTTTCACCTCGAGGATGGCGCCCAAGACAGCCTGCAGACCTTCGAGGCCGAGATATTTCAGTGTGGCGTGACCTGCCATCGAGCCGGCTGCCCAGCGCGAAACCTCGAGCGAATAATACATCGGGTTGTAGGGCGTAACCTCCTGGAGGTAGGCATATGAACCGCGCCTCATGATGTTCTCAAACTCGGCGGCGTCCTTATAGAGGAAACAACTCGAGATATAGGGCGAGAAGCCGAATTTGTGGAAGTCGATACCCACGGCGTCGGCCAGATGGATGCCGTTCATCTTGGCGGTGTTGGTCTTCATCATCCTGAGCGCTTCGGGTGAGAAGCCCAGCGGGTTCTTGTCGAAGTCATAGAAGTTGAATGTCTGCCATGACCAGCCGCAGACGGCGTCGCAATAGAGCAGGGCTTTGCCGTAGGGAGCGGGGTTACTGGTCGAGCAGACGGCGCACGTCGGCTACGGGGTCAAAGGCGTTGGCGTCGGTGGTGCCCATCGTGCAGACAACCTCGATTACGGGGATGCCTTTAGAGGTCAGGTCGGCGAGTGTGGCCTCCAGAGCCTTAAGGTCCATGGTGTTTGAGTCGAGGTCGGTCGGGATGACAACGATGTTGTCCATATCCAGACCGGCCCAGTCGGTGGCGTTCTGGCGGCAGTAGTGTGACTGGCTCGATACGAGCACCTTGCCGTCGGTTCGCACACCCTTGCTGCGCGAGTCGGGAAGCACGCGTGTCAGGGCGTATTTCAGGCCGTAGAGCCAGCAGCCCGAACCGCCGTAGGTATAGATTGCGCCGGCTTTGGTGGGTTCCCAGCCGAAGAGGTTGGCGAGCATACCCTCGCTCTCGAGTTCGGCTTTATGAACATTCCAGGCATACTCACCCTCAATGATATTGGGCGCGAAAATCAGGGGCAGCATCGAGGCGATGATGCTCGCGTTGTTGGGCTGGGGCCATACGTTCGACATTGTCAGCGGGCTCGAAACGTCGGGCATGCCGTTGAACATCTTGACACATTCGGCCATAACCTCGTCGAGCGACGACGACTTCTCGGGAATGCGTGCATTCTTGACGTCGGGATAGGTGTAGGTCAGTGCCGAGCTGTCGCCAAGAAAAGCCTTGTCCTGCGGCCCCGTTGGACGTAGATTGTCGATGAGCTTCACGGCTTTGGCCATCTGCTCGGAGAGTTTGTCGGTGCCTCCTTTATAGGGAGCCTGGAAGTCCAGGTCGAGTTGTTTGCGATACTTAGCTCACTGGGGTGCGTTGCCGAGTATTTTGCCGTCGGCATCCCAGATTTCATTGCGGTTTGATGTAGTAGCCATAGCATAGGAATGTAAAAGGTAGTTCTTTAGTTGAGTAGTTTTACGTGTGCTGTCATTTAGCTATAGTTAAAACGCTCTCGCAGCGCTATGGTTCAGCTCCGATACTCACGTACCAAAGGGCAAACGGAATGTATGGCTGACTATTTCTTCAGTTTACGAAACTCCGAAAGCGATGTGCCGGTGTGTTTGCGAAAGAAACGGCACATATATGAGGCCGTGTTGAAATGCAGCCTGTGTGAAATCTGCTCGACGGTGAGCGGTGTCGTGCGGAGCAGGTACTTAATCTCCAGTATAAGCTGACGGCCTATCGCTTCCTTGGGCGTCTCCATGCAGATCTGGCGTATGAGCATGGCGAGATAGTTTGGGGTGATGTTCAGCCTGTCGGCATAGTAGGCCGTGTCATGGTGTTCGCGGAAGTTGTCGGCCACGAGATTGTAGAATTTTGAGCAGATTATGTCGGCGTTGGTATGTCCTTCGTTCAGAATGTTTTTGCCGTAGACCGTCTCCCAACGGCTGTAGTAGTCATAGAAGAAGCCGCGAAGCAGAGGTGAGACAATCTCGTCACGATAGTCGGCGTCAGTCTCCATCACCTGTCTGATTAGACGTATCCATGCCGGCGCTATATCGTCAATTTTCAACACGGGCTTGAAAAAGATGGTGTCGAAGAAGGCATTAGGCATGCCATAAGAGGCGTCTTCCGCAAAATTGCGCTCGATTATCATGTAGAAGGCTCTGAAATCTCCGCTCCGTTCAGACACCACCGGAAACATCTCGGTGAACAGAATCGCTGCATGACCCTCAGTCAGCGCGAATGAGTTTGACAAGACGGAAATCGCGGCGCTTCCCTCCAGACAGTAAACAATAATCCAAACCGGGGGCATCGTCTCCCGTATGGAGTCAAGTTCGTGCAGTGAAGACTCGCCCGTGCTCCAGAGTCGGTCCATATCGTGAAAATCCAATTATCATTTGTGACGCAAAAATAATCAAAAACGCCCCGTTTTGTGCTCGGATTTATAAAAAGTGTCTATAATGTCACTATTTTGAAAAGCGCTGACCGGATAAAAAGCGGTAATTTTGCATCCGATTTCCAGAATTCAATACCAAAAGACATATGTGCAGACATTCAATAGCGGCAATTATATTTTGCTCGTTGCTCGCGGTCGGTTGCAACAATCGGCCGAAAAGTGAGGAACAACGTGAATTTCCGGTCATGACAGTCGCGCCGACAGACGAGGTGACGCTGTTGGAAAAATATTCGGCCACCATCGAGGGACGCCAGGATGTGGAGATATATCCCCAGGTTTCAGGTAAGCTCACCCGTATCTGCATCAAGGAAGGGCAGGAAGTAAGGGCAGGTCAGCTGCTGTTTGTCATTGACCAGGCGCCTTACAGGGCTGCCGAGAGGATGGCCGCCGCAAATGTCCGCGCCGCCGAAAGTCAGGTTGCCACAGCCAGACTTGAACGTGACAGCAAGAAAGCGCTCTTTGACGGGCACGTGATATCGGAATATGAATTGCAGACGGCCCGGAACACGCTTGCGGCAAGCGAGGCCGCGCTCGAACAGGCCCGGGCGGCGCTGACTGACGCACGCAACAATCTCTCGTACACCGAAATCAAAAGTCCGGTCAACGGCGTCGCCGGAATACTTCCTTATCGTGTCGGTTCTCTCGTTTCGCCACAGATGGCCCAGCCGCTCACTTCGGTGAGCGACAATGAGGAGATGTGGGTCTATTTCTCCATGGCTGAGAAAGAGCTACAGGGGCTCATGCACCGCTATGGTTCGCGTGAGAAAGCGCTTGAATCCTTTCCGTTGGTCTCTCTGATTCTCAGCGACGGCAGCGAGTATCCCCATTCGGGACGAATCGACGCCATCAGCGGCATCGTGAATCAGCAGACCGGGGCCGTCAGGATAAAAGCCGTGTTCCCCAATGCTGGTCGGACACTTCTCAGCGGAAGCACCGGCAATGTCGTTGTGCCCCACACAGGGCGCAATGTCGTGGTTATCCCCAAGAACGCCACTTATGAAATTCAGGATAAGGTCTATGCCTACAAGGTTGTCAAAGGAAAAGCCATGTCGGCTGAAATCAGTGTCTCACCGATGAGCGACGGCCATAATTATATCGTGACGGCCGGACTCGCGCCCGGAGACGTGATTGTGACCGAGGGTGTCGGCACACTTCGTGACAACCAGGAAATCAGAACAAGAAAGGCTGCGAAATGAAACTCAGATTCTTTATAGACCGGCCGATACTGTCGATTGTCATATCTGTCACGATTGTGCTTCTCGGAATGGTGGGCCTTTTCACCCTTCCGGTTGAGCAATATCCCGACATTGCGCCGCCGACTATCAACGTGTGGGCCAGCTATCCCGGTGCTAACGCCGAAACGGTTCAGAAAAGTGTCGTAGTGCCTCTCGAGGAGGCGATAAACGGCGTCGAGGGCATGACGTATATCACATCTGAAGCCTCCAATGACGGCAACGCCTCGCTGATGATTTATTTCAGACAGGGCACAAGTCCCGACATGGCTGCCGTAAACGTCCAGAACCGTGTGGCTACGGCGCAGAGCCTTCTGCCTGCCGAGGCGGTGCAGATAGGCATCACGACCGAGAAACAGCAGAATGCCGAACTGAAAACCCTCGCGCTCTATGACCCCGAGGGGCGTTATACCCCGCAGTTTCTCAACAACTACATGAAAATCAATGTCGAGCCGAGGCTCAAACGTGTGCAGGGTGTCGGCAAGGTGATGTTCTATGGCTCGCAATACAGTATGCGCCTGTGGCTCAAGCCTGACCGTATGGCGCAGTACAGGCTTATTCCTGACGATATTTCGGCACTCCTCGCCGGCCAGAACATTGAGGCGGCCACCGGCTCTTTCGGCGAAAACCATGATAACGCCAATGTCTACACGATGAAATATCGCGGCCGATTCTCTACTGCCGCCGAATTTGAGAACATCGTGGTGAAATCACTGCCCGACGGCGAGATACTCCGTCTGAAGGATGTCGCCGATATCGAACTCGGTGATGAGGACTACAACTTCACCAACACCCTCAATGGAAAACCTGCGGCTATGCTGACCGTCTATCAGACGGCCGGCTCCAACGCTTCGGCCGTAATCAATGAGATTGACAAGGTGCTCGACGAGTGTTCCAAAGACCTCCCGAAAGGAATGGAGTTTGTCACGATGAGCGATACAAACCGATTCCTTTATGCCTCAATCCATGAAGTCATCTGGGCGCTGGTGATTTCTATTGTTCTTGTCGTGCTGGTCGTCTACATATTCCTCCAGGATTTCAAGGCCACCATGATACCGACAATCGCCATATTTGTCTCAGTCATCGGCACATTCGGGTTTATGGCCGTCGCCGGATTCTCAATCAATCTGCTGACGCTCTTTGCTCTCGTGCTTGCAATCGGCACGGTGGTCGACAATGCCATAATTGTGGTCGAGGCCGTGCAGTCCAAATTTGAAGCAGGTTATAAATCGTCATATACTGCGACCAACGATGCCATGAACGGCATAACGTCGGCTATAGTCGTCTCGACCATCATCTTTATGGCCGTGTTCATCCCGACGTCGATGATCGGAGGCACGTCGGGCGCATTCTACAAACAGTTCGGCATAACAATGGCCGTCGCTGTCGGACTGTCGGCTGTCAATGCGCTGACGCTCTCTCCGGCGCTTTGTGCTCTTATGATGCGGCCGACTGATGGTGACAAAGGTTTCTCGGCCCGCGTTCGTCGGGCCTACAACGCCGTTTTCGGCGTTATGCTTGACCGATATAAAAACGGTGTATTGTTCTTTGTTCGGCGTCCCGCATTGGCTTTCGCCGTGCTGTTCGGCGGCATTGTGCTTCTTGTCTGGTTCATGCGCACAACACCGACCGGTTTTGTGCCCGACGAAGACACCGGCACGGTCATACTCTCGCTGAACACAAAACCGGGCACGTCGGCCTCACGCACCCGCGAGGTCATCCGCGACATAGATTCGCTGACCGCTGCGATTCCGGGCATCGAATATCGCGGTGGCGTCAGCGGATTCTCATTCTCCGGCACAGGACCTACTAACGGCATATTTTTCCTTTCGCTCAGACATTGGGACGAACGTAAAGGCGAGAATGAAAGCGCGTCCGCAATCATGGGGCAGCTCTATGCGCTCGCCGACTCGATGCCCGACGCCGAATTTTTTGTCGCTACGCCGCCAATGATTCCGGGCTACGGCATGAGCAGCGGATTCGAGCTTTATCTTCAGGACCAGGCCGGAGGCGACATCAATGAATTCAAACGTATTGCCGACCAATTTGTGGGCGAGCTTAACAGCCGACCCGAAATCGAGATGGCATATTCGGCTTTTGATACGCAATATCCCCAGTATTGGGTTGACATCGATGCCGCACAATGCGAGCGATCAGGTATTTCGCCCGCACAGGTTCTCTCGACTATGGCGGGTTATTTCGGTGGCGGTTATGTTTCGAATTTCAACCGTTTCGGAAAGTTGTATCGTGTTATGATTCAGTCAGACCCATCCACCCGAGTGACACCCGAGTCGGTGAAGCATTTCTATGTACGCACCGGCACCGGCGAGATGGCCCCGGTGTCTCAGTTTGTCACTCTGACAAAGACCTATGGTCCGCAGTCGCTGTCGCGCTTCAATCTCTATAACTCCATCGCCGTAAACGGTACGCCCGCTCCCGGCTATAGTTCGGGTGATGCCCTCCAAGCCATCGCCGAGACCGCCGAAAAAATCCTCCCGCGTAACTATGGCTACGAACTTGGCGGTATAAGCCGCGAGGAGGCCTCGACCGGAAGTAACGTCACGGTGATATTCCTCCTGTGTACGGTGCTTGTGTTCCTTATCCTCGCCGGACTGTATGAGAGTCTTGTGATGCCTCTCGTCGTGATAATCTCCATACCATGCGGTCTGATGGGCAGTTTCCTTTTCGCAAAACTGTTTGGCCTCGAGAACAACATCTATCTTCAGACCGGACTGATTATGCTGATAGGACTGCTCGCCAAGACGGCCATACTTATCACCGAATATGCCGGCGAACGCCGCAAGAGCGGCATGACGCTGAAACAGGCTGCTGTCGGAGCGGCGAAAGCGCGTCTGCGTCCCATTCTGATGACCGCGCTGACAATGG
>ENA-OYXX01001054-OYXX01001054.1-human-gut-metagenome-genome-assembly--contig:-NODE-1054-length-11174-cov-6.601043_pt1 | contig 11174 bp, 10 predicted proteins | sample MGYA00243976_ERZ653434 | MGnify/ENA primary metagenome ERZ653434 (study PRJEB26926, sample SAMN06165112) | human gut metagenome | biome: ENVO:00009003; feature: ENVO:2100002; material: ENVO:00002003...
GACAGGTTTAATCTACATTTGTTGTCTGTTTTAAAAAAATGGTTTACCTTTGTAAACGCATTGAAAAGAGTGTTTATTGGGCTCAAAACCCACTTATAAGGTTATGAAAGATAGAGTAAGACAGATAATGGAGTCGATGCACATGACTCAACAGGTGTTCGCCCAGTTCATAGAGATGTCCCCCGCATCGCTGAGCAGCATATTCAACGGACGTACCCGTCCTACCCTGAATATAGTGGAAGCCATAAAGAAGAAAATTCCTAACATCAATACCGATTGGCTGATGTTCGGTTCCGGCAGCATGTATATACAGCATGATGCGGAGGCTCCTGCGTACAGTCCTGACTTGTTCGGCAACGCTGATGAGCCTATTGATAGTTTTGAAGTCCCGGCCTCTTCTCCTACCCCCGGTGAGCGTCACATGGGCACCGACACCGGTTCGGGCACTCTTTATGATACTGGTACGCGAAATGAACGTCCGGAGATAATTCGCGAGGAGATTAAATATATTGACAAACCGCAACGGAAAATAACAGAGATTAGAATCTATTTTGATGATTTGACATACGAGACTTTTGTGCCTTCCAAAGGCAAGTGAAATGTCATTTTTGTCGGAATGGAGTTTTGGGAGATGTCTTTTTAGACATAAAGACATGTTTCTTTTAGACATAAAGACATGTTTCTTTTAGACATAAAGACATGTTCTTTTGGACATAAAGACATGTTCTTTTAGACATAAAGACATGTTCTTTTGGACATAAAGACATATTCTTTTAGACATAAAGACATGTTTGTTTTAGACATAAAGACATGTTTGTTTTAGACATAAAGACATATTCTTTTGGACAATAAAGACATGTTTGTTTAGGCAGCGTTGCATACAAATGTTGCCAGTATTTTGCAAGTGGTAGACAAATCGGGCAATCGTCTGAAAAATCATCAGGCGATTGCTCTTAGTCTTCATTATAATGCTCCAGTTTGCTGCCTGTGCAGTTTTTATACTATTGATTTCAACGAAAAGTACATGGAAATAGTTTCTTTTCGACTATTGTCCTTCTGGTACTTTTCGTAAAGGTTTTCTTCTGATGCTCCAAGAAATTTGAAGCCATTCTTTTGATAAAAAGGCACGGCAGATGGATAAGCGTCAACAGTCAGGAAACAGCATCCTGTTTTATTTTCCGTAACCATCCAGTTCTTGATAAAATCCATTGCTTTACTTCCCCAATGTTCAGGTTTGCAACGATAATCAGTGGAAACGGCGAACCGACCAATCTTGACCGCCGGATAATCACTGCGATGCTTTTGATGAGGGAATTTGGATTTTATTTTTCTCCAAAGACTTTTCGGAAGGGTATCTGCCGTAATCTTGTCGTTCGCCAAGCTAAAATACAATGCAACCTTATTGTCTAACATAAGGTAGTAAGTTACTGTTAATAATTCTTTTTGCCAATTTGTTGCATCAACAGCAAAAAATTCATTCAAGTCATCGTCGCCGCAATCAAAATCTGGAACAGACTTATCGGGATCAAGTCTGGTGAATGGGTTCTGCATATCTTTTACGCCTTGTCTTGATGCTGTGCTACTAAAGAGATAAACTCATTAACGCTACGTTTAATACGCAGACGCTCACGTCTCCGTTCCTCCACGGATGGGAGAACAGATATTTCGGCAAGAAAACGTTTGGCGTCCTTGCCATAAAGAGCCGGAGTGTTTTTTATTGGTCTTGCCATATTCGAATTATTGTTTGTATTTTATGCAAAGGTACAACATTTTCTTGAAAACAATAGTATCTCAGCAGATATTTTCAACTTAACAAAAAAGGAATCCTGAAATGGATTCCTTTGCTTGCGGTGCGTACGGGACTCGAACCCGTGACCCCATGCGTGACAGGCATGTATTCTAACCAACTGAACTAACGCACCCTGTTGCATTTCCTTGTTTGCGGGTGCAAAGGTATATATATTTTTTTAAACCACAAAACATTTTATGGAAAAAATAAAAAAATCGTGCATTAAACATCCATTTTTGAGGAAATTTTGAGGAATCAGCAGATACAAAACGGCGAATGACGGCGCAAAAACATGCAAGCAACGTTGCAAAAACATGCAAGCAACGTTGTAAAAAACGGCAAACAACGTTGTAAACGGGCAAATAATGCTTTCCGTGGCTACCCCCGTTCTACAGAATACGCTGCATCAATACCGCACTGTGATATTCCTTTCCGTCGTAGAGCCAGTCTTTCAGTTCGGTGGTGATGCGGTACCCCATCTTCCCGAACAGCCCTATCGACGCCTTGTTGCCGTTGTCCGCCACTATATAGAGCTGATGCAGGTGCAGCACCGAACGGGCGTATTCCGCCACCTTTTCCAATGCCGCCGAGGCGTATCCCCGCCGCCTGTGTTCGCAGGCAATCACGATACCTATTTCCGCCCTCATGTGTCGCGGGTCGAAATTCACCATATCCACCATGCCCACCACCTCGTGTTCGGCGTTTTCTATCATCAGCCTCACCTGTCGGTCGGTATAGATGTCAGACGAAGAACGGGCGATGTAGTCATGCAGTACAAACCTTGAATACGGCACGTTGGTCACGCCCACACCCCACAGTTTCGTGTCGTTTTCAATATCGTATAGCAAATCCAGATCTTCAGGCTCGATGGCCCGCAGTCTTATTTCAGGAAAAACGATGCTGTCCGGCGTCATCTTATTATTTCGTTAGGTGTTATTACCGTCTTTGTCTTTTCGCTGTAGGTTCCCAGTTTTATCTTTCCGTTCGTGTTTGCAGACATTATTTCGAGCATGCCCGCATATCCGAAGAGGTCGGCGTCGTACACCACGCACAAGGGCGCGTCAGCCGCCATCCCGCCTATCCGGGCCTGCTCGGCGGCTATGTCCGCCGTGTCTGTTGTCATAAATTCGGCCGAGAGACCGTGCCGGCATACTATGCGCCTGCAGCGCTCCACCATCTTCTGCCCTCCGACGAAGACGTAGCTCGTGTCGGCGGCCCTCCCCGTTGTCAGACCGAGCACCCTGCGCATGTACGGCACCACCATCTGCATGAGCGCGACGGCGGCCTTGGTGTATATGGCGGCCTTTATCGGCAGCGTTATCCAGATGCCGAGATGGCCGTAGTGCTTGCGGAAGAAGATGAGCATGGCCTGATAAAACACGTGCACGTAGCGGTAAGACGTCTTGTGCGTGCTCTCGCCCTTGTAGTGCATGATGGGCAGTGGCAGATACCAGTTCTCGTAGCCTCCCTTCAGCAGGCGGTACGACAAGTCGATGTCCTCGCCGTACATGAAGAAGTCTTCGTCGAGACACCCCACCTTGTCGGTGGCCGAACGCCTCAGCAGACAGAAGGCCCCGCTCACCACTTCTATGCGCGCCGCCTCGTCCCATCCGAGATAACTCATGTAGTAACGCCCGAACACCCTGCTCTGCGGAAACCGCGCGCACAGGCCGCACATCTTGTAGAACGACGTCATGGGCGTGGGCAGGCCTCGCCGCGACTCCTTGGCCAGCGTACCGTCGGGGTTGAACATCTTCACGCCCAGTCCGCCGGCCTGCGGGTGTTCGTCCATGAAGGCTACGGCCTTTCTTATGGTTTCCTCGCCCACGAACGTGTCGGGATTGAGCAGGAGCACGTATTCGCCTGCCGACTGCCGGTAGGCTATGTTGTTGGCGCGTGCGAAACCGAGGTTGCGGCTGCAGTCGATGATGCTTGCGTTGCGGTAGCGCCGGCGGAGAAAGTTCACCGAGTCGTCGCGCGAATGGTTGTCGACGATGAATATCTCGCTCTCAATCCCGTCAAGAGCCTTGGCCAGACTGTTGAGGCACTGCTCTATGTAGAACTTGACGTTGTAGCTTACTATGATGACCGTCAGCTTCATTCCCCGTCGTGCTTTTGCGTTTCGTACATGCACCTGTCCCTGCCCGGATATACAAACAGCATGCTGAGCAGTGAAATCACCGCCAGATATGCGAATGTCGGCTTTATGAAGAAGTAGTACAGCAGCGTGTCGGCCAGCAGCGGAAGTCCGAGAAGCAGCAGCCTCACCTCGCCCCATACGGCCAGAGCCTGCGGCCCGTCGGCCTCGAAGTCGGCGGCCACGCGCCTTATCCTGAACAGCCTCAGGGCCAGCGGTATGCACACTATGGCGAGCAGTTCCATGAGCGACGTGAGCACGAACTCCGCGTCGCCGCCCGCCGGCATAAAGCCGGTGGGCAACAATCCTGTTTCAAACAATATCACTGCCATTGCAGTATCGAAGACGAGCATCCAGAAGATGACCGTCAGTTTTCTTATAGTCTTTTCCATTATCTGTTCGTTTCAAAAGGCATGCGGTTCTGTATCGACCTTCCCAAAGTCACCTCGTCGGTATACTCCAGCTCGTCGCCCACGGATATGCCGCGTGCTATTATGCTCAGCCGCACGTCGTAAGGCGCCAGCTTGCGCGATATGTAGAAGTTGGTGGCGTCGCCCTCCATCGTGGGGCTGAGCGCCAGTATCACCTCGCCCACCGTTCCGCCGGCCACCCGCTTCACGAGCGAGTCTATCTCGATGTCGGCCGGTCCGATGCCGTCCATGGGCGATATTATGCCTCCCAGCACGTGGTACAGTCCGCCGAACTGCTGCGTGTTTTCCACCGCCATCACGTCGCGTATGTTCTCCACCACGCATATCGTGCTTCTGTCGCGCCTTGTGTCGGCGCATATTGGGCAGACGTCGGCGTCGCTTATGTTGTGGCACACGCTGCAGTACCTCACCTCCCTCCTCATCTTGTCCACCGCCTCCGCAAACAGGCTGACGTCGCTCTCCGGCTGACGCAGCAGGTGCAGCACGAGCCTGAGAGCCGTCTTGCGCCCTATGCCCGGCAGCTTGGCAAATTCGCCCACGGCCTTTTCCAGCAGTTTCGAAGGATATTGCTGTTCCATAATCAGTTTAAAAAGTAATATACATATAGTTCCGTTCCGCGCCCGTCGGTCCATGCCGCGGCCGGCAGGTGCGGGCTCAGCCCTCTATCTCGCTCAGCTCCAGCCACCGCATGCTCTTCTCGTCTATCTCGTCGTTCAGCAGCGGCAGCCGCTTGCTCTTCTCCGTCAGCTCGTCCACGCCCAGCCGTCCGCTGCACAGGTCGGCCTCGATGCTCTTCTTCTCCTCCTCCAGAGCGGCTATCTCGCGCTCGAGAGTGGCAAATTCGGTCTTTTCCCTGTAGGTCATCTTCCGGCGTGTCTCATGGCGGTAGTCGCGCTTGTCGGCGGTCTTCTCCTGCTTGTCCTGTTTCTTTTCGGCCTGCTCCGGAGCCATCGCGCTCCATGCCCTGTACTGCGTGTAGTTGCCCGGGAAGTCCTTTATCTCGCCCCCTCCCTTGAACACGAGCAGGTGGTCCACCACCTTGTCCATGAAGTAGCGGTCGTGGCTCACCACGATCACGCACCCCGGAAAGTCGGCCAGATACTCCTCGAGAATCTGCAGCGTTACGATGTCGAGGTCGTTGGTGGGCTCGTCGAGCACGAGAAAGTTGGGGTTCTTCATCAGCACCGTACACAGATACAGCTTGCGCCGCTCGCCGCCGCTCAGCTTGTAGACGTAGTTGTGCTGCTGCTCGGGCGTGAAGAGGAAGTATTGCAGAAACTGCGATGCCGTCATGCGGCGTCCGCCTCCCAGGTCGATCACTTCGGCAATGTCGGTGATTACGTCAATCACTTTCTGCCTCTCGTCAAACTTCAGGCCCTCCTGCGAGAAATATCCGAAGCGCACCGTGTCGCCTATCACTATGCGTCCGCTGTCGGGTTTCTCCCCGCCCAGCAGCATCTTTACGAATGTCGACTTGCCGGTGCCGTTGTTGCCCACGATGCCCATCTTCTCGAAACGCGAGAAGTTGTAGTAGAAGTCCTTCATTATCACGCACTCCGGCGACCACGCCTTCGATACGTACTGGCACTCGAATATCTTGCTGCCTATGTACACGTTGCTCGATTTCAGCCTCAGCTGCCGCTCCTCCATGCGCTGTCGCGCCACCTTCTCCAGCTCGTAGAAAGCCTCTTCGCGGTAGCGTGCCTTGTGGCCCCGTGCCTGGGGCATGCGGCGCATCCATTCCAGTTCGGTGCGGTAGAGGTTGTTGGCGCGGGCTATCTCCGCCCTGCGGGCGTCGATGCGCTCCTGCCGTTTTTCCAGATAGTAGCTGTAGTTGCCGCGGTAGGTGTAGATGGTGTTGTCGTCAAGCTCCATGATTACGCTGCACACTCGGTCGAGGAAGAAGCGGTCGTGGGTGACCATCAGCAGTGTCCTGTTGCCGCGTGTGAGGTAGCCCTCGAGCCATTCTATCATCTCCAGGTCGAGGTGGTTGGTGGGCTCGTCGAGTATCAGCAGGTCGGGTTCGGTCAGCAGTACGTTGGCCAGAGCCACGCGTTTCTGCTGCCCGCCGCTCAGCTGCCCCATGGGCTGGTCGAGGTTCTGTATCTTCAGCTGTGTGAGCACCTGCTTGGCTTTCAGCACTTTCTCGTCTTCGCCGTGATGGTTGAAGCAGGCGTCGAGCACCGACTCCTCCGGGTCGAAGGCCGGAGCCTGTTCGAGGTATCCCACCTTCAGGTCGCGGCGGAATATTATGTCGCCCGTGTCGTGCCCCTCCTTGCCCGAAATCACCGACAGCAGGGTCGATTTGCCCGTGCCGTTCTTTGCTATCAGTCCCACCTTCTGTCCCTCGGCTATGCTGAAGCTTATGTTTCGGAAAAGCGTCAGTGCGCCGAACGACTTCGAGAGGTTCTGTACGTCGAGGTATGGTATTTCCTTTGCCACGTCTTGTCTTTTTCTTTAGTGTCAGGGGTTCAGTTGCTTGTTTATGCCGTCTATGTAGCCGAGCACCTCGTCGCGTCCGGCCTTTTTCTCCGACGAGGTGACGAAGATGGGTGGCAGCTCCTCCCATGTCTCCGCCAGCTTTTTCTTGTATTCCTCAACATTGGCGCGTGCCTTCACCGGTCCGAGCTTGTCGGCCTTGGTGAACACGATGGCAAAGGGTATGCTGCTCGAGCCGAGCCAGTTGATGAAGTCGAGGTCTATCTTCTGTGCCTCCAGGCGTATGTCCACCAGCACGAACACGTTCACCAGCTGTTCGCGCTGCAGGATGTAGCCGTTTATCATCTGCTCCAGGCGTGCTATCTCTTTTTTCGACCGCTTGGCAAAGCCGTAGCCGGGCAGGTCGACGAGATACCAGTCCTTGTTGATGATGAAGTGGTTTATCAGCAGTGTCTTTCCCGGCGTGGCCGATGTCTTGGCCAGTTTCCTGTTGTTGCACAGCATGTTTATCAGGCTCGACTTGCCCACGTTCGACCGGCCTATGAAGGCATACTCCGGCTTGTTGTCCTTGGGGCACATCGACACCATCGGGGCACTTATGACAAATTCTGCACTCTTTATTTCCATAATCGTTTTTTGTTTATATCTTGCAAAGGTACGATAAAAAAGTGGAATACGAAAGAATGAGGTGACAGAATTGGCTCCCTGCGTCCTTGGCAGGGAGTTGAAGGGAGTTAAGGAGTTAAAGGGAGTTAAGGAGTTAAGCCATTTGCATTATGAGCATGAATTGTTGCCGGGACATTTTTTAGGATTGCAGAGGCACAGAGACACGGAGGTTTTATTTAAAGGTTTTATTTAAACGCAAAGGCGCTGAGGCGCAAAGTTTTTTAGGAACAAAGCACATCACATTTATTGGTACGCCCCGCAGGGGCAGCGAGCACATAGCCCGGGGCAGAGCGAAGCGGCACCCCGGGTTTTGATATACTGCACACCACCGCGCCCTGAAAGGGCAAAAGCATGACGCATACGCAATGTAAGTGACTGATATTTAATGCTTTTGCCCTTTCAGGGCGATTGCCTGCGTTCGTGTAACACCCGGGGTGCCGCTTCGCTCTGCCCCGGGCTATGTGCTTGCTGCCCCTGCGGGGCGTACCAATACAAACGGTGTGTTTTGTTCCTAAAAACCTTTGCGCCTCCACGCCTTTGCGTTTAAATAAAACCTTGTAAATAAAAACCTCCGTGTCTCTGTGCCTCTTTGTTCCTAAAAACCTTTGCGCCTCCGCGCCTTTGCGTTTAAACAAAATCTCCAGAAAATATATGTTATTTTAGCCGTATCGCCAGTTGGCGGGAATAATTTCGCCGTAGTGTCATTTTCTTTATTCTGCCGGACTCGTAATTCGGGATTTTTGTATAAATTTGCAGGCGGAAATATAACAATTAAAATGATAACCTGATGACAGCAAAACATTTACTTATAGCAGGATTGCTTGTTGGTTTCGGCGCTTCCGGAGCAGGAGCCCGCAGCCTTGTTGATGACACGGGTGACGTTCCGGCCGTGACCACCGACAAACGTTATGCACGAGGGGCCACGATGGCCTTCGGACGAATGACAGTGAAAAGCGGCACCGACCCCATAGCGGAGCGCGGTTTTTGCTGGGCGGAGAATCCCAATCCCACCATCGATGACTCAAAGTCAACGCGCTACTTCGACAACAACGGGCGCATCTACCGTCTTGACAGTCTGAAACCGGCCACATTATACTATATGCGTGCCTATGCCGTTACCAAGACCGGAAAGGTGGGCTACGGCGACGTGGTCAAGTTCTACACCATTCCCAAGGGCGACATCCGCTACACTATACGCGATGGAGGCGATGCCGCCACGGTGAAGCGCATTACGGATGCCGTGAAATCGGCCGTAGACTACTGGAACAACCTTACGGAGATGAAGGGTTTCACCACCAGTGTAGGGTATAACAGCGGTGTGCCTACGGCCGAATGTTCTTACGGCGGATGGATGAGTGTGGGCTCAAACGCATCGTATCAGGCCACTGGAACGATACTTCACGAGCTGCTGCACGGCGTGGGCGTAATACCGTGGGCCGACACGGAATGGAGCCGACACAACCTCAGGGCCTCGGTCAACGGCGACGGTTACGGCACGGGGCAGTGGCTCGGCGACAGGGTTACGCAGGTGCTCCGCTTCTGGGACAACAGCACCACGGCCACCCTCAACGGCGACTACCAGCACATGTGGCCCTACGGCATAAACGGAGCGCACGAAGACAACCACACCGAGCAGCTCTACATAGGCAACGGACTCATCTGCCAGGCGCTCGGCGAGGACGGGCTGCAGCACACTTCCAGTTCTTTCGCACAGCCGTACTACGCCTTCAGCCATGAAGACGGCGTGAAGTATTACATAAAGAATGAGTCGGCAGACCACGGACTTTACACCTCATATCTCATCGCAACGCCTGAAGGAAACATGGTGTGGCGCGAGATGGACGCCGCCGCCGCCACGGCCAACGACAGTGCCGCCTGGACGGTGACGTTCACCCCCGAGAACCAGTATTACCAGTTCCGCAACGTAGCAACGGGCCGGTACATATCATACTCAAAGTCGGGAACCAATGGCATAAACACGGTTGAGTGTACCGTTCCCGGCGCGGCCGAAAGTTTTCAGCTCATGCGCGGCCGTACCGATGTCATGATGGGGGCCGGGGCAGTAGGGCAGCGCGGATTCTGGATAATAAGCCCCGCGGCCAACTGGACGCCGAGATGCCTTCAGGCGTCGGCCGCCGGCAAGACGAGCTCGGCCATGTTCAACATAGCCGACGCGTCAGTGCGCCAGCGCTGGCTGATACTGAGCGGCGAGGAGTTGGATGCGGTTGAGGCTGCCGCACTCGGAGGCCTGAAGGCAGAGGCGAACGATGTACTGGAGTGTCTGAAGCGGCTTGTGGCCGTGCCACATACTGAAGATGCCGAGGGAACCGACGATGCCGTAAGGGCAACGATAGAGCGTGTGGAGGCGACCATGGCCAGTGCCGTAGCGGCTTCGGAAGTGACACCGCTTGCAGACGAGGTGAGGGAGACCATAGCGTTCTTCCTGCGCAACGCCACGCCGAGCAGTCCGGCCGAGCCTTTCGACCTTACCTACATGATGGTGAATCCTGACATGGAGTCGGCCGGTGGATGGTCTGCCCAGCCTACCGTCAACTATTCGTGCGGCGAGTTCTATCAGACAACTTTCGACATGAACCAGACACTTGCCGACATGCCGGCCGGAACCTACCAGCTGCGTGCCAAGGCGTTCCAGCGTCCGGGCAGTTCTTCCGCGGCGTATGCCGACTATACTGCGGGCACCAACCGTGTTACGGCCAATCTCTACGCCGGAAGCACGCGTGAAAAGGTGGCCCATATAGCCTCGGAGGCTCAGGACGTGAAGCTCGGAGGGGCCGAGTCGACAGTGGGCGGCAACAAGTATATGCCCAACGACATGCAGGCGGCAAGCATTTACTTTGCCAAGGGGTTGTATGAAAACAGCGTGACCACGACAGTGGCCAAGGACGGCAACTCGCTGAAAGTGGGCATCAGCAGCACGTCGATGCCTTCCAACTACTGGTGCATCTTCGACGATTTCCGCCTTTACTTCTACGGCAGCATGTCAAAAGATGTCGTGACGGCTGTAGACGCTCCCACGGTTGAAGGCGGACGGGAAGTACCGGCCGATATATATTCTGCCGACGGACGTTTGGTTCGCAAGGCTGCCGACGGCACCGTCGGACTGCCCAAGGGTGTCTACATCGCGGGCGGAAAGAAATTTGTGGTGAAATAAGCGGATTTTTAAAGTAAAATAACGTGAGTTTTCAAAAGCGGCCGTTTTGCAATGCGAAACGGCCGTTTTTGGTGTGCAAAAGTGCCACTTTCGGCCTCCGAAACGGCCTCTTTCGCACTCCGAAACGGCCTCTTTTGCCGGGTTCTCCACAGACCGTTTCCGTGAGTTTTCGGTATGAAACTGGCGGAAAACGTTCTCCGGAGGCGGAAAATAGGGACGGAAAAAGCGGTTTTTGGTCTCCGTTTTGCCGTTTTTGGTACGCAAAATGCCGTTTTTGGTACAACGAATTTCTCCGGTTTCTCTGGACTAAAGGGTGTCTTTTTGTTTACATTACAGACGCTCAGAATTGCTGCGGAACATAGCGGTGAAGCGGAGTAGGAAAACCGGTTGCTGTGGAGATTATGTTTACAGAAAACGGCATCCGCCGGAGAAAAAAAACGGAGAATTTCCGAAAACAGGGTTGCACAGCATAGTTATAATATGTAAGTAAAATATTTATATATTAATCTGTTATATATAATATGTTATATTATATATAAC